>Ga0181522_10000832_pt1 | contig 20606 bp, 18 predicted proteins | sample PEATcosm2014_Bin_27_FD_121103 | JGI IMG/M metagenome (GOLD analysis project Ga0181522, IMG submission 121103) | Peatland microbial communities from MTU Mesocosm Facility, Houghton, MI, USA - PEATcosm2014_Bin05_10_metaG | ecosystem: Environmental > Terrestrial > Soil > Wetlands > Peat | place... | reverse complement strand
TGTTTTTTTCTTGTCCGAGGGCAGCCATGACATCATCCCCCTGAGTTGCTCGCCGACTTTTTCAATCGGGTGTTGCTTCTCGCGTTCGCGCAGCTTGGCGAAATTCTTCCCGCCCTTTTTATTTTCTTCGATCCATTCCTTGGCGAAGCTTCCATCCTGGATCTGTTTCAGCACTTTCTTCATCGCCTGACGCGTTTCGTCTCCGACCACAACTTCGCCGCGAGTGAGATCTCCGTACTCGGCCGTGTTTGAAATGGAATAGCGCATACGGCTCAGGCCGCCCTCGTAGATCAGGTCGACGATCAACTTCATCTCGTGCACGCACTCGAAGTATGCAATCTCCGGAGCGTAACCAGCCGCGACCAGCGTCTCGAACCCTTTTTCCATCAGCGAGGTCAAACCGCCGCAGAGCACAGCCTGTTCGCCGAACAAGTCACTCTCGGTCTCTTCTCTGAAGGTCGTCTGCAACACGCCGGCCCGCGTCGAACCGATTCCGTCCGCATAAGCGAGCGCGTATTCATGCGCGTGTCCGCTGGCGTCCTGATGAATGGCCAGCAGCGATGGCACCCCGCCGCCCTGCGAAAACACGCGACGCAAGAGATGACCCGGGCTCTTCGGAGCAATCATCACCACGTCAACATCCTTGGGTGGCTCGATGGTCTTGAAGTGAATGGAAAAACCGTGGGAAAAGCCGAGAATCTTTCCCTTGCCGAGATGTGGCTTGATCGCCGATTCGTAGAAGTCCGCCTGGGTCTCGTCGGGCGTGAGGATCTGTATCCAGTCGGCACGCTTTGCCGCCTCGGCGGGCGCGACTACGCTCATGCCATCGGCGCGAGCTTGCCGGGCTGAAGCGCGCTCGGGATCGAGCCCGATGATCACTTCGTATCCGCTATCACGCAGATTCTGGGCTTGTGCATGTCCCTGCGAGCCGTAACCGAACACGGCGATGGTCTTCTCCTTCAGCGCTGAAGGATTGGCATCATTTTGATAGAAAACTGTAGCCACTGGAGACTCCTTATGATCCTGTTTACAGGCCTTTAATAATCCTCGAGAGCACGGACCGACCGATCGGTCGGTTAACCGATGCTACGCACCCGGACCGGCCAGTGTCAAACGCCCACCCTCTGTTCACCTCTGTTCAACCCGTCCTATCCTGTCGGTCGGCTCGCATCGCTAGAGATGGAGAGTAGACCGTGATTTATCTTACGAGTTATGCGAGTGCTTGTCATCGGCGGTACCGGCTTCATCGGTGCACACATCGTGCGGCAGATCGCGAGCCCTGGCCACTCTGTTTTACCGTGTCGGAAAAAGATGGTGCTCTCAAAACCCTCGGAGCCGATGCGAAGTAACGCGACCTTCCTCCGAACGCTCGAGAAATGTTTCGAGAAAACCGTGTTCGGGCCGCGCGACGGCCGCATACTTTGACGACCGGGTCTACTACGGATCCGTGGGAGGAGAATAGTGGCCTTGGCGATGGCCAAAGGCGCGCATATCGCTTATCGCCGCTCGGCTCAGAATTCGAAGTAAGACCCCGTGCGCAAGGGAGGCGCGATGCCTCCGGTGCCGGTCGCGCGGAGCAGACCTTCTTCGATCCCGTGCAAGCTTTCCCACGCGGCTTCCGTGAGTGCCGGATGGGCCCCGACTACATCGCGGATCATCTGCCAGGCAGCGAGATTCAGCGCGCCTTCCGGCGCCGGACCCATGGCCAGCGAGACCGAGCATTGCGGACAGAAACAAATTCGCTGTGCCGATGATTTCTGGCGCGGCCGCACTCCCACCGTCTGCGCGAACAAATATACGGCGACCGATTTCTGTCCGGCCTCGAGCTCCCGATTGCAGCGAAGACAATATAAGTTGTCCAATGTCCCGTTCCCGATGGAGTCCTACCTCAATTAAAAGGTTCTAATTCTCAATACTTTCTCGAAGAGTCTGCCCGCAGCACAAGTATGCAGAAGGATTCCCGCAAATGGGCAGGTCCTGGTCGTGGCAGTCGCAGGTGTACTGCTCGTGGGGCTGGCTCCAAAGAGCTTTTCGAAGAAAGATAGGTTCCAACCGGTCCCGCGTAGGGTTAGGATGGATCACTCATGGCCGGAAGCACCAAACCTCAATCAAAATCGCAACCCACGTGGACCGATGTCAAAGCCAAGCTCGCGGGTTTTGACCGTGCAGCATTGCTCGACCTGATCCGCAGTCTCTACAATGCGAACAAGGACAATCAGCTGTTTCTCCATTCCCGCTTTGGTGTCGGCGGAGACGTACTTGAACCGTATAGGAAAATCATTGATCGGTGGCTTTGGCCTGACGTGCTCCGGAACCAGGACGTCTCTGTCTCCCAAGCCAAGCAGGCTATCTCCGATTACAAGAAGGCAGTTGGCGATCCCGAGGGAGTGGCCGAGTTAATGGTTTTCTACTGCGAGCAAGCCGCAGGGTTCTGCGGCAGCATTCGCAACGAGGATGAGGGATACTTCAATGCCCTGGTACGCATGTTCGAACAGGCCCTCAAGTTCGCGAGCGCACTATCGGCCGACCGCCGGGATGACCTCGCCTCGAGGTTAGATGGCGTGCGCACCATCAGCCATGACTTCGGCTACGGCGTCGGAGAGGACATGGATTTCCTGCTTTCGAAGTACACCCGGAGTTAGCGTTCATCATCCTTGAATCCTGAATCACTGCTCGCTTTTGGACCAGGGTTCCGCAGGCTTACCGAAAACACACGAAGCTCGCGAACGGGAAGTAGGAGCTTTCATCGTCCAGGACCCGCCAACGCCCCGCGAGGGAATGTGTAAGATATGGAGCGGGGCCCATAGCTCAACGGTTAGAGCAGCAGACTCATAATCTGTTGGTTCTAGGTTCAAATCCTAGTGGGCCCACCAGAATTTTTTGCAATCGGCTAGGGCTTGGACTCCTGCAGCAGTATGACATCGGAGTCGGTGTGGCCGCGCAGGATGCCGAGATTTTTTCCATCTGGCGACCAGTGAAATGATTGGATCTGCTGCGAGTCGAATTTTGTGATCTCTCGGCCGGGAGAGCCATCGAGAGGCTGAATCCATAGGTTATCCACGCCATTTTCGCGAACCGGGTACGCGACGGCTTTGCCATCGACGGTAAATTGCGGGCCCGCGGAAATGCGCGGATTGACATCGATCACGCGCGGCTTCGTCAAAGCTGTCAGGTCGAGAAGGGCAATTCTCGCAGTTCCCATACCGGAATCTACGTTCACAAATTCGACGAGGTAAGCCAGGGTTTTGCCGTCGGGCGAAATGCCCATTCCTCGGCCCGCTTGAAACGCACCGGCGATTGCGCTCGACGGGACTGCTTCAGCTTTGCGGGATCCATCCCCGTTCAAAGGGATACGCCAAAGTTGCACTGTGCCTCTGAAAAAGTAAACCCAATCGTGATTGCCTGAACATGCTGGATTGCTGCCGAAGCCATCGTCATGTCCATCGGTCAACTGCGTGGGATGCGAGCCATCCGAGTTCAGGCGCCAGATACCAATGGCGTTCGTGCCCCCGTGAAAGGCCCATGGAAACACAACGTACTGCGTTCCGCAGGTCGACAGACCGATGATTCCGGCAGCCGGGTCGCTCGCCAGCGTGGTCGAATTCTTTCCGCTGGCATCGGTTCGAATCAGGCGCGTGAAATCGGAGGTCAGCAAATTTCCGTCCGACGTCCAATTGAAACTGCTGATATTTTCTCCGTCCACAAGCAGAGGATTTGCAGTCGCAGAGCCACTGCCTGCGCCTGGCAACATGAAAAGATTGCTCACGGCCTTTTGTTGAACCGTGGCCAAAGTCTTTCCGTCAGCCGAAAGCGTCAACGTTGAATAGCTATTGGTGTCGCGAGAGATCCGCTGCACCCGGCCATCCGGCAGCGAGAGAAATCCTATCTGCATCCGCGCGAAGTCAGGACCTTTTTGCCGATACGTCACAAACAAGCCATCGCCCGAAGCGGACCATTGCAAGGCCTGAACTTCTTTATCGGCGAAAGTTATAGTTTCTATTTTTCCATTCTCCACGTCGTAGAGACTCACGGCGCCAAATGTGCCAGGCTGGTCATCGGGATAGGCAATCTTCTTGCCATCGGGAGACCATGCCAGCCAGCGCGGGAGGTAGACGAGCGGAGCGATGCGAAGCACTTTTTCATCGCTCCCATCCAGTTTTGCGCTGAGAAACCGGTACTTGCCCGCCTCCGGATCATTGGCGCGGAAATAGGCCATTCGGTTGCCGTCAGGGGAGAACGTGACAGCGCTATCGACGTCGCGGGCCACAATCTGCGGAGTGCCTCCGAGCACCGGCGTGCGATAAATATTGAAATCGCTGTTGATAGAGTTCTCGGCTTTGCGGAAGTAAACGTAATTTCCATCGGGCGAAAAAGCGACGTTCGGAATGGTGTTCGACGGCGGGACGATCTGGGTGTCACTGCCAGTCGCGACGTTGCGCAGCCATAGGCTGTTCCGGCCTTTATCGTCCATCACCGTGAGCAGGTATTTGCCGTCGGAAGATATCGCGGTGACGACGGCTTTGTTGGAGTTGGTGACCTGCGCGATGCTGAAGTTCTGGAAAGGAGCGGGCGCGGTGCGATGAAGCATCGAGTAAATACCGAACCCTGCCGCACCGAGGAGAGCCAAAGCAGCAACTGCTCCGCCGACGAGCCCGATCTTGTGTTGCTTCGCAGCCGCTACCACCGCCGAGCTGCTGCCCTGGGCAGGCTGTCCGGTATGGCCGCCGGGGGGCGTTACGATCCCGCTGGGTGTGGTAGCGGTGCCAGGTACGCTGATGATCGCACTCGAACTGATACCTGAGGATGGATCCGTCCTGCCGGGAGCTGGTGCACGGCTCGATTCAAGCTCCCTTTTCAGGCGCTTGAGGTCGGCGCGCATGTCGGCGGCGTGCTGGTAGCGCAGGTCGCGATCCTTCTCCAGCGCCTTGTTGATGATGCGTTCGAATTCGCCTGGCAAATCAGGATTAAGCCTCACCGCGGCCACCGGAGAGGAATCGAGAATTTCCCGCTGGGTCACTCCCGAGCTTTCGCCGCGAAACGGCAACATGCCGGTTGCCATCTCATAGAGCACCGCCCCAAACGAGAACAGATCGGTTCGGGCATCCAAATCCTTGGCCCGCACCTGCTCAGGCGACATGTAAGCTACCGTGCCGACGGTGGTTCCCGGACTGGTCAGGTGCGTCTCCACGGTTCCGGTCAGGGTCGCGTCGGATCCCGGTCTCGCTTCAGACGCGGTCACCTTGGCCAGGCCGAAGTCGAGGATCTTGGCGTGGCCGCGCTTGGTCACGAAAATGTTAGCGGGCTTGATGTCGCGGTGAACAATGCCTTCCGTGTGGGCAGCATCCAGGGCATCGGCAATTTCGATCGCCAGTCCGAGTGACACGTCGGTTTCGAGGGGCCGTCCGGCGATGCGATGCTTCAGCGTAACCCCTTCCAGAAACTCCATGGCGATGAATGCCTGTCCATTCTCCTCGCCAATGTCGTAAATCGTGCAGATGTTCGAATGGTTCAGTGCAGACGCGGATTGGGCTTCGCGCTGAAAGCGGGCGAGCGCCTGCGGATCACGGGCCACTTCCTCAGGCAAAAACTTGAGGGCGACGAAGCGATGCAGCCGCGTATCTTCGGCTTTATAGACGACCCCCATGCCCCCGCCGCCGAGCTTTTCCAGAATTCTGTAGTGCGAGATGGTTTGGCCAATCATAGGAACCGCGTTATGGTAGGCGGGATCAGCGGGCAAGTCAATGAAAAGGCCTGCGCTACCTGCGCTCCGCGCCCACAGTCCTTGCTCTCACGCTAGCGGCAAACTAAAGTAAAAAACTGACCCGTGTCCCAACTGGCTGGTGACCCCGATCCGTCCGCCGTGGGCCTCTACTATGGCTTTGCAGATCGCGAGTCCCATACCGGTGCCGTGGACTTGCACCCGCTGGTTTCGTCCCCGATAGAATTTTTCAAAGACCAGGGATTGTTCGAAATCGTCGATGCCCGGGCCGCGGTCGGCAATGCTGATGTTGACCATCTGGTCACCAGCTTTGGCTTCCGCGGTGATGCGGATCGGAGCGCCAGCGGGCGAGTATTTGGCGGCGTTCTCGATCAGGTGTACCAGTACTTCTTTTACGTGTGCGGAATCCATGCGCGCGTTCGGCAGATCGGGCGGAATTCTGACTTCCACCGGATGCTGGACCAGGAGCTGTTTCAGTTCCTCGAGGGATTCTGCAACCGTCGGAGCGACGGGCGCAGACTCGAAGCGAAACTCGACCTTGTTGGCATCGAGTTGCGCCATTTCGGCAGCTTCTCCGATGAGCCGGTTCAGCCGGTCGCTCTCCTCGTTGATTACGGTCAGCAATTCCTGGCGCTCCTCGGGGGAGTGAGTGGACGGACGATTTCGACTGCCGAGCAGCGAGGTTACCGACGCTTTAATGGCGGTCAAAGGGCTGCGAAACTCATGCGTCACCGAATCGAGCAGAACGGAGCGCAATTGCTCGCTTTCGCGCGCAGCTTCGGCACGACTCAACTTTTCTACGGCGCCGGCGCGTTCGATGGAGATGGCAACCAGGCTGCCGATTGCTTCCAATGTTTGTCTGGAAAGAAGCGAGCCAGCTACACCGAGACAGCCAACCACACGCATGCCCAACCGGAGTGGCATGAAGGCCTGTTGATGGGCGGCGTCGAAACGCGGTTCACCGCGCACGCAGGTGATCTGCAGATCATGCGATTCCAGTCCATCGATCATGGGTCCGGAACGATAAACGTCACTTCGGTTGGACAACGAAATCGCCGCCGACCGTGTGCCGAACGATTCCACAATGTAGCGGGGAATCATATTCAACAATTCAGCCGGACTGTCGCTCGACAGCAACAACTGGCTGAAGGCGTACAGACGTTCCAGTTCCTGCCGGCGCTCGACCGCCGAACGCGCGCCGCGCCGGGCCCGCTCGGACAGCTGGCTGGCGGTGATGGCGCTGACCAGGAAGGCAAAGAGCGCGACCCAGTTTTGCGGATCGGCGATGGTAAAGGTGCCGATCGGAGGCAGGAAATAATAATTAAACGCGAGAGTGGCGATCACCGACATGAAGATCGCTTGCCGCAGCCCCCATGAAGCCGATATTCCGAGAATGGACAGCAGGAAAGCGAGAGCCATCGTGGTTGGATTCAAGTGGAGCCAGCGATAGCCGATGAACGTGATTCCGGCTACACACAGCGCCGCGGCCAGGTATCCGGATCCCGATTTGGTTGCGGCGTTCACGACGCGATTGTAGCAAGATCAGGTTTTCAGGGTTTCAGGTTCTCGGGGTGCAGGCCTGAAAGCTGGAGCGGGCGAAACGGGGGTGACGTTCGCCAAACCACACATTGAAACTCGAAACTCTGAAAGCTTGATCCTCGCCTTCCCGCGCCTTCCCGCGCATCGACAAAGTTTGATGTCTCAACGACAATAAACGCGATGCCGAAGACCCCTGACCAGTGGCTGGAGGATGTTTCGCCGACGAAGAAAGGAGGCGGGTTCAAGCTTTTTCTTGGCTATGCCCCGGGCGTGGGGAAGACCCACACCATGTTGACGGAGGCGATCCGGCGCCACGCTCGCGGCGAAGATATCGTTATCGGCGTGGCGGAAACGCACGGACGAAAAGGGGTGGGAGAACTGATCACGAATCTGGAAGTCGTGCCGCGCAAACCTATCGAGTACAAGGGCGCACTCTTCGAAGAGATGGACGTAGACGCCATCCTGGCGCGCAAGCCGGCGGTCGTGCTTGTGGACGAACTGGCGCATACCAACATCGAAGGCAGCAAACACCACAAGCGTTATGAAGACGTGCTCGAGCTTCTGGATGCCGGGATCGACGTCCTCTCTACCATGAACATCCAGCACCTCGAGAGTGTGACTCCGACGGTTCAGAGCATCACCGGCATTCACGTGCGAGAGACGGTGCCCGACTGGGTGTTGCAGCGGGTCACTGAAGTGGTGATGATCGATCTCACTCCGGAAGCGCTGCAGAATCGAATGCGGCGCGGCGACGTGTATCCGCAAGAACGCGTCGGGCGAGCTCTGGGTAATTTTTTCCGCGAGACGAACCTGATTGCTTTGCGCGAGCTGGCTTTGCGGCAAGTGGCGCAACAGGTGGATCAAAGCCTGGAACAACATCGCGGCGAAGAAGAGAAAGATCGGGGAGCGGTTGCCATCCGCGAAAGGATTGCGGTGTGCATAAGCTCGAACCCGGCGGCTCAATATCTGGTCGCGCGCGGGGCGCGCATGGCACGCGCGATGAATGCCGAACTTTTCGTTGTTTATACCGACCTCGGACAGGACTCGAGCGAAGCGAACCAGCGCACGCTCAATGCCAACATTCGCTTCGCGGAGAATGTTGGAGCATCCGTGGTGCGATTGAAAGGAAAAAGCGTAGCCGAGGCGGTCGCCGGATTCGTGAATGAGACGCACATCACGCAGGTCGTCTTCGGACGTTCTGCGACGCGAGGCTGGAAACGGTATTTTTATCTTTCGGCGATCCATCAATTCTTGCGCGACGCTCCGGCGGTAGATGTTCACATTGTGACCCAGGAACCGGGCTAAATGACATGTCCGAGCATAAACACATCCTTGTAGTGGACGACGAATCGCAGATCACGCGAGTTCTTCGAACTTCGCTTTCGAGCCACGGATATGACATTCGCGTGGCCAACGACGGGGAAACCGCGCTCGAGATCATGAAGGACTGGTCTCCGGATCTGGTGATTAGCGACCTGGCGATGCCGAATATGGACGGGCTGGAGTTGTGCCGTCGGCTGCGGGCGAAGACCCAAATTCCGATCATCGTGCTTTCGGTGCGCGGCGAAGAACGCACCAAGGTCCAGGCCCTTGATGCTGGCGCTGACGATTACGTGACCAAGCCCTTTGGTATCGAGGAACTTCTGGCCCGCGTCCGCGCCCATCTGCGCCGCGGCGGGAAGGAAGAGTCGGAAATGACGCCCATAGAAGCCGGCGATTTCAAGATTGATCCCGGATCCCGAAGCGTTTTGGTGAAGGACCGCCCGGTGCACCTCACTCCTAAAGAATTTGACTTGCTTACCTACCTCGCCCGCCACGCCGGCAAGGTCGTGACCCATCGCGCTTTGCTCGGCGCAGTCTGGGGTGGTGAAAGCACAGAGCAGGTCGAATATCTTCGTGTATTTGTGGCGCAACTCCGCAAGAAGCTTGAGCCTTTGCCAAATTCTCCGCGTTACATCTTGACCGATCCCTGGGTCGGTTATCGCTTCGAACCCGGCGATTGACGACGCCATCTTTATGACTTCCTTACGAACCGCTTAGCTGACTTTTATGGTCCTCTTGTTCTAATCTACGATTGCGAACCGTTTCCTGCACTCGCGTGCTTGGATCGTTCCAACTGGGGAGGCTCTGTGCAGGACGTGATTTTTGTTCTGGCAACGATAGCGTTCTTCGCGCTTTCGCTGGCCTACGTCGAATTCTGCGATCGGATTCACTGAGGAAAATTGTTATGAATGCTGAATCGATCATCATGCTGATCGTGAGCGCCGGGTTGATGGTTTACCTGCTGTATGCGCTGCTGCGACCGGAGAAATTCTGAAATGACAAGTAACGGCTGGATGCAGATCTTCGTACTTCTCGCTCTGACTCTGGCGATCACCAAGCCCCTCGGCGTGTTCATGGCGAGAGTGTTCGGCCGGGAGCGCACTTTTCTCGATCCCGTGTTGCGGCCGATCGAGCGCTTGCTTTATCGCCTGACCGGGGTCGATGCAGAGCACGAGATGCGCTGGACCGAATATGCCTTCAGCATGCTGCTGTTCAGCGGCGTTTCAATGCTGCTGCTCTATTCGATCGAGCGGGTGCAGCAGTTCCTGCCGTGGAATCCGCAGAAGTTCGGTCCAGTATCGCAAGCACTCGCTTTTAACACCGCGGCATCTTTCACCACGAATACGAACTGGCAGAACTATTCGGGCGAGTCGGCCATGAGCTATCTCACGCAGATGGCCGGCCTCGCCTACCACAACTTTGCCTCGGCTGCGGTCGGCATCGCCCTCGCGATCGCGTTCGTTCGCGGCATCGCGAGCAAGGAAAAACAGACCATCGGCAATTTCTGGGTCGACATGACCCGCTCCACCCTGTGGGTGCTGCTGCCAGCCTCGATCGTTTACGCCCTGGTCCTCGTCTCCCAGGGAGCCGTGCAAAACCTCCGGCCGTATGACGCCGCTAAACTGGTTGAAGCGCAACAGGTTCAGAAGACAGGAACCGACGGCAAGCCGATGGTCGGAGAAGACGGCAAGCCAGTGATCGAAACCGTAACCGATCAGACCATCGCGCAAGGCCCGGTCGCTTCGCAGGAAGCGATCAAGATGCTGGGCACGAATGGCGGCGGATTTTACGGCGCCAACAGCGCCCATCCCTTTGAGAATCCGACGCCGCTCAGCAACTTTCTGCAGATGCTTTCGATCTTCGCGATCCCTGCCGGTCTTACCTACACGCTCGGCCGGATGTCCGGGTCGCCGCGCCACGGCTGGGCAGTGTGGTCGGCGATGGCGATTTTATTCTTGTGCGGGGTTACGACGGTTTACTGGGCCGAGGCGAGAGGCAACCCTCTGCTGCACGGGGTGGATCAGCACGTCACTGCGCTCCAACCCGGCGGCAACATGGAAGGCAAGGAAGTGCGCTTCGGCATTGCCGATTCGGCGCTCTTTGCCACCGTCACCACCGACGCCAGTTGTGGCGCCATTAATGGCCAGCATGATTCGTTTACGCCGCTCGGCGGAATGGTGCCGCTTGTCAACATCATGCTCAGCGAGACCGTGTTTGGCGGAGTAGGCGCCGGCCTGTACGGCATTCTGATCTACGTCGTGCTGTCGGTGTTCATTGCCGGCCTCATGGTCGGGCGCACGCCGGAGTATCTTGGTAAGAAGATCGAAGCCTACGACGTCAAGATGGCGATGCTCGTCACCCTGGTTTTTCCGCTGATCATTCTGGTCCTGACCGGCATTTCATCGGTGGAAGGGTTTGGCACCTCGAGCATCAGTAATGCGGGGCCACACGGGCTGACCGAGATTCTTTATGCCTTCACCTCGATGGCGGGAAACAACGGTTCCGCATTTGGCGGCTTGAGCGGAAACACGCTTTGGTACAACAACACGGGCGCTCTCACGATGCTGTTGGGAAGGTTCTTCATGATCATCCCCATGCTCGCAATTGCCGGTAATCTGGCGAAGAAAAAAACCGTGCCCGCATCCGCCGGGACGTTCCCTGTGACAACGCCCTTGTTTACCGTTCTGCTGGTATCGGTGATCGTGATCGTTGGTGCGCTGACATTTTTCCCGGCTCTGAGTCTGGGACCGTTACTTGAACACCTGCTGATGATGGCAGGGAAAACTTTCTGAGGCAGAACCTTCTGAAGAATATGGCAGAAAAGAAAAGCAGGAGTTTATGGGACGCCAAAATCATCCGGCGGGCGATCGTCGATGCCCTGGTCAAGCTCGATCCTCGCACCATGATGAAGAATCCGGTCATGTTCGTGGTCGAGGTCGGGAGCGTGGTAACCACCTTGTTGCTGTTTCGCGAAAAACAGAGTTTCGCCTTCAATCTTCAGATCACGCTCTGGCTCTGGTTTACCGTGCTCTTCGCGAATTTCGCGGAAGCCATGGCCGAGGGCCGCGGCAAGGCGCAAGCTGACACGCTGCGCAAGGCGAGGTCTGAGACCGAGGCCAAGCGCTTGCTTCCGAATGGGACGACAGAAACCATTCCCAGTTCAAAGTTGCGTTCCGGGGACGTCGTGATGGTTGCGGCAGGCGAACTTGTTCCCGGCGATGGCGAAGTCATCGAGGGCGTCGCCTCGGTCGATGAGTCTGCGATTACAGGCGAATCTGCACCCGTGATTCGTGAGGCCGGCGGAGACCGGTCGGCGGTCACCGGCGGGACCCGGGTGCTTTCCGATCTCATCAAAGTTCGCATTACCTCGAATCCCGGAGAAACTTTCCTCGACCGAATGATTGCTTTGGTGGAGGGCGCGGAGCGGCAGAAGACTCCGAACGAGATCGCGCTCAACATTCTGCTCGCGGGCCTGACCATCATCTTTCTGCTTGCAGTGGTTACCCTGCAGCCATTCGCGATTTACTCAGGATCGCCGCAGACTGTCTTTGTGCTTGTCTCTTTGCTGGTCTGTCTGATACCGACGACCATTGGCGGGCTGCTGTCTGCGATCGGCATAGCCGGCATGGATCGCCTCGTCCAGCACAACGTGCTCGCGATGTCAGGCCGTGCCGTCGAAGCCGCCGGAGACGTCAACACGCTGCTGCTCGATAAGACCGGGACGATCACTCTCGGCAACCGCCAGGCGGCGGAGTTCATCGCTGCTCCCGGCATCACCGACGCCGAGATGGCTGATGCCGCACAGCTTTCATCGCTCGCCGATGAAACGCCGGAAGGCCGGTCGATCGTCGTGCTCGCGAAAGAAAAGTACAGCTTGCGTGGCCGTGAACTGGCGTCCCACGAAGCTGTGTTTGTTCCCTTCACTGCACAAACCCGCATGTCCGGCGTGAACCTCGATGGCCGCGAGATTCGCAAGGGTTCGGTCGATGCCATCATCAAGTATTTGCACCAGTTTGGCACGTCGCTGCCGCGCGAGATTCAGGCGAGCGTCGAACAGATCTCGCGCTCTGGAGGAACCCCTCTGGTGGTTGCGGAAAATCAGCGCGCTCTCGGTGTGATCTATTTGAAGGACATCGTCAAAGGCGGGATGCGAGAGCGCTTCAATCAACTGCGCGCCATGGGCATCAAGACCGTAATGATCACCGGCGACAATCCCCTGACGGCGGCGGCTATCGCGCGCGAGGCGGGCGTGGACGATTTTCTGGCGGAAGCGACTCCCAAGGACAAAATGGATCTCATTCGGCGCGAGCAGGCCGACGGAAAACTGGTTGCCATGACCGGCGACGGCACCAATGACGCTCCGGCGCTGGCTCAAGCCGATGTTGGCGTCGCCATGAATACCGGCACGCAAGCGGCAAAAGAGGCCGGAAACATGGTCGACCTCGATTCGAATCCCACCAAGCTCATCGAGGTCGTCGCGATCGGAAAGCAGTTGCTGATGACGCGCGGCGCGCTCACCACCTTTTCCATCGCGAACGACGTCGCCAAATATTTTGCGATCATTCCCGCAATGTTTGCCGGAACCTTTCCCGTGCTGAATGCTCTGAATATCATGCAGCTGCAGACCCCGCAGTCGGCGGTGCTCTCTGCGGTTATTTTTAACGCGCTCATCATTGTTGCTCTGATTCCACTGGCGTTGCGGGGAGTCGCTTACAAGGCAATGAGCGCCGAATCCCTGTTGCGCCAAAACTTGCTCGTCTACGGATTCGGCGGCCTGGTGGTTCCGTTCATCGGCATCAAGCTGATCGATATGTTTATCACCGGCGTCAAACTGATCTAGCTCTCGCATGAGAGATCGACAACGAAGAAGAAAAGAAAATGAAGAAAAATCTGATTACAGCCGTGCTCATGACAATCGCGACGACGGTTCTGTTGGGGATTCTCTATCCTCTGCTGGTGACCGGACTCGCACAACTCATCTTCCCGAAACAAGCCAATGGCGAGCTGATCCATGGCCCGGATGGGGTGCTCGTTGGTTCGCGGCTGATCGGGCAACCGTTTTCCGGTCGCGGCTACTTTCATTCTCGGCCCTCGGCCGCGGGTGCCGCGGGCTATGATGCCACTGCCTCCGGCGGTTCGAACCTGGGCCCGACCAGCGCGCAGCTGATGGCTCGCGTCCATGGAGACGTCGCCAAGCTCGAAGCCGAAAACCCCGGGGTTCTCATCCCAGTCGATCTCGTGACCACATCCGGTTCCGGGCTCGATCCGGATATCTCACCAGCGGCAGCCGAATTCCAGATTCATCGCGTGGCCGCGGAGCGCAAGATTCCGGAAGCCGAAGTGGCACGCCTGGTTCAGGAACACTCGGAGAACCGGCAATGGGGTTTCCTGGGGGAGCCGCGCGTCAATGTCCTCGAACTGAACCTGGCGCTGGACGCCCGGTACGGGAAAGTGCGTTAAAGTTAAAGCAACCCGATCCGTTTCATTCCGGGAGCCGGGAACGGATTGCTTCGTCAGAGCGAGTGAATCACTCGCAACGCGCACGGCGCAACGGAAAGCTCAGCCGGTGTCTCGCACACAAATTCTCCATCAGCGTAGATCTCGACCGGAGTCCCGGTCTCGACCACCACTCGTTCCGCCCTCGAGTACTCGACTTTCGGCGAGACGAGATGACGCCCGAAATACACACTCGGAAACATCAACAGCAAGTGCAGAGGATTCAGCGCAGAAATGCGGCAGACTTCCAGCTTGCCATCGGTAAAATCGGCTTCCGGCGCGATCCGCATGCCGTCGCCGTAGAACTCTGTATTGGCGAAGGCGGCGAGCAAAGTGAGCTTCTCGGATTCCGTGCTGCCGGCGCCATTGAACAGCGACAGGCGCAGGTGCATGGAGAACGCGGACAACTTAAATCCGAAGAGCAGCGGCAATAGCGCCAGCGCATAACCGCCATGTCCCCGCAGCCAACGAGGCATCCGATTCGCTCGCCGTATTACGGCGGAGTCAAGGCCACAACCCGCGACGCAACAAAAATAGTGCATGCGCTCTGGAGAAGCCTTCGGCACGATGACTCCGAGGTCGATCGCCTGCGCCGGAAGTTGGCCGGATTCGAAACCACGCCATACGTGCAAGGAATCCCGCAGCGATCCGAGCCCGAGGGCACGGGCAAAATCGTTCCCACTGCCGGCGGGGACAACCAGCACCGGAAGCTCGAGGCGCACCAGGTCTGACAGGTGCCGATGAATCGTGCCATCGCCGCCAAAGATCAGGATCGCATCGGCATCGCTCGAAGAGGCGGGCAGGCCTTCGAGCCATTCCGTTGAACTGTCGGCCTGAAACGGCTTCAGGTTTCCTGGCGGGGATCCCAACCCGAAGATGACGGCGGCGCGCACGCGTCCTGCATTAGAACACACGCCTCGAGGAATCGGCACCCGTGACCGCTATTTCACGCTATTTCGCGAGGCACTTACCCATGAAGTCGATCAGATCTTTTTTCATCTTGTCATGTTCGGCGCGATCGACGTAAACCATGTGTCCCGCGTTGTAGGTGGCGTACGAAATATTCTGGCGGTCCCTGGCGTCAAGGTTGAGGTGATCCATGGTCCAGTTGGCCGCTGCGAAGGGCGTAGCCAGATCGTAATATCCCTCCATGACCAGAACCTTCATATACGGGTTCTTGATCATCGCCGATCGCAACCCGCCAGCCGTGCTCGGAAAACCGTGCTCGGCGTTGCCCCAATCCCACTTGTCGAAACCAGGTTGATCGTAGGCAAAGACTCGATAGGGCATGTCGACCTTGTAGTTCAATTCGGTGCGGAGGTAGTTGTGGAATGCGGATGTGTAGGGCGGCAAAATGGCGGCACTCGTCGGATCGAAAAATGAACGATCTTCGTCCGGATTCGGGCTGGTGAAGCGGCCGTCGAGGCGGCCGGTAACAAGTTTCTGATCGAGCAGCAGTTCTTTGGTGAACGTGGGAACATCGATCCGCAGGTTGTGCGCTTCAATCACTTCCGGTCGCAGGCCGATGTAGTGAGACAGTTGTTCGATAATCCGGCGGCGCTCTTCGGACGTGAGAGCGTCTCCCTTGCCGAGAGCGAGCGCGTAATCACCGGTCGACCAGCGCACGACCTCTTCGCGTGTCTTCGCCGCGTTCTCGGCGAGATCGGAGGCCAGCTTGTGATGGTAGAGGGCGATCATGTTGAAAGTCGGCACCAGCAAGAAATAGGGTTGATCGTTGGATTTGTTCCACTCGAGCGTCTGGAAATCCACGGCCATCGAGAGCAGTGTCACACCGTTGAAAGCGATGCCATGATCCGCCAAATATCCGGAGATGCCCGCCGCGCGGGTTGTGCCGTAGCTCTCGCCCAGGAGAAACAGTGGAGAGTTCCAACGTTCATAGCGCGAGAGGTAGAGCCGGATAAATTCTCCGAAGGCTTGTATGTCGCCCTTTACACCCAGGAATTTTTTGGTGAGTTCGGCATTCGCAGCCCGCGAATAGCCGGTGGACATCGCATCCACCATGACGATGTCGCTCTGGTCGAGTAAAGAGTCAGGGTTATCCTCGAGGCGATACGGGGCAGCGGGCATGAAGCCGTTCGGTTGCAGTACGACGCGTTTCGGTCCGAGCGCGCCCATGTGCAGCCACACCGAGGCCGAGCCCGGTCCTCCGTTGAATGCAAATGTCAGAGGACGCTTGCCGCTGTCCTGTCCATCAACGGTGTAGGCGACGAAAAACATCTCGGCTTCGATCCTGCCGTCTTCTCGCTTGATGGGCAGCCTGCCCGCGGTCGCTGTGTAACCGAGCGCTTTGCCATTCAGCGTGGCCTGGTGATGCGTGACTACTGGCGGAACCTCGGCGACGTCGTAATGCTCTTCTTTGTCCGTCGCTTCGCCTGAATCTCTGGAGGGCTCCCCGGGCTTATTTTCCGAAGACTTGTCTGGAGTCGCAGCGCTGCCGGGCATCGGCTCCTTTTTGTTCTTATCTTTTTTCGTCGCCGCCTGCTTCGCCTGCTCGGTCGTTGCGTCGGCCGGTTGGTCTTGCTGCCCGCTTAGAGAGGGTATCGCCATCGCGGCGAAAAGAAGAGCTGCCAGAATCCTCATGCCTGTCTCCGGAGAAAGAGTTGGACGAGCATTATAGCGCCTGCACGCACCGCGAGCGGAAGCCGCCTGCCGCTCGGGACGTGCTAGAATTTGTTGCGCCCGAAGACGCTTCCTCCGACTTCGTGACGCACAGATCACTCCACCCTGGTAATAGCGGACTGAAAAGTGGCCCAGACCTCCAACGTCCAAAACGGTTCCGTGACCTATGCCGATGCCGGTGTCAGCATCGATCGCGGCAACCGGACCAAGCAACGCATCAAATATCTCGCGCACAAGACCTTTACCAAGGGTGTGTTGAGCGAGATCGGTGGATTCGGCGGCTTGTTTTCGGTGGATAAGAAATATCTGGACCCGGTTCTGGTGTCGAGTGTCGATGGGGTGGGTACGAAATTAAAAGTCGCATTTGATATGAAAATGCACCACACGGTCGGCGGAGACCTGGTGAACCACTGCGTCAACGACATCGCCGTCCAGGGTGCCGCGCCGCTGTTTTTCATGGACTACCTCGCCACCGGAAAGCTCGATCCTGAGGTCATCGAAAAAATTGTTGGCGGCCTCGCCGAGGCGTGCAAGCATAACGGCTGCGCGCTGATTGGCGGCGAAACGGCGGAAATGCCGGGATTTTATCCCGAAGGCGAATACGATCTCGCCGGATTTATTGTCGGGGTGGTGGAACGCGACCACATCATTAACGGGAAAGACGTACAGGTTGGAGATTGCGTACTCGGATTGCCCTCCAATGGCCTGCACACCAATGGATACTCTCTCGCTCGCAAACTGCTTTTTGAGACGGCTGGTTACTCTCTCGAGACATTTGTCAGCGAGATGAAAAACAAGGTTGGCAACGAGCTTATGCGGCCTCATCGCAGCTACTGGTCCATCATTCGCAAAATGATTGCCGGGGAGTGCGTCGCAGCGCTGGCTCACATTACCGGGGGCGGCATCAGCGAGAACCTGCCTCGCGTGCTGCCCAAAGGCACGTCGGCGGTGATTGAGCTCGGTACATGGCCGATACTGCCGATTTTCGAACACCTGCAGAAACTCGGCAACGTCGCTGAGGAAGAAATGCTGCGCACGTTCAACATGGGGCTCGGCATGCTGATCGTCGTACCCGCCAAGAAATTCAAGAAAGCGCAGATCCTGCTCGAACGTGCCGGAGAAAAATTTTACAGCGTCGGCCGCATCGTGAAGGGTGATCGCAAGGTCGTGTTCAGTTAGTGTCCTGCGAGGTCCCAGCCGGAGTTGCATGAACAATCTCGGCATCCTGCTCTCTCGGCGTGGCTCCAATTTTGTCGCCATCGCCGACAGTATTGCGGCCGGCAGAATACCCGATGCCAGAATCGCGGTTGTGATTTCAAATCGCGCCGACGCTCCCGGACTTGAAACCGCCCGCCAACGGGGACTCAACCCGCTCGCCATCCCCTCGAAGGGCATGTCCCGCGAGCAGCATGACCGCGAAGTCGTGGCTGCGCTCGTTAATCATCGAGTTGATCTTGTCTGCCTCGCCGGTTACATGCGCCTGTTATCGCCATGGTTCGTGCAGCAGTTTCCGGCAAAGATTCTTAACATCCATCCGTCGCTCCTGCCATCATTCCCGGGACTCGAGGCACAACAACAGGCGTTTGCCTACGGTGTGAAAGTAGCCGGCTGCACGGTGCACTTCGTCGATGAGGAACTTGATCACGGCGCCATTATCGTCCAGAGAACCGTGCCCGTGCTGGATGGCGACGACGAACATACTTTGGCGGCGCGAATTCTTGATCAGGAACACATCGCGTACAGCGAAGCGATCAGGATTGTGCTGGAGGGGAAATTTGAGATGAGTGGCCGGCGATTCGTGAGAGCTTAGAAGTCAGCGTTCAAATTGCAGAAATCAGAAACAGAAATCAGAGATAGAAATCAGAAAAAAAGATTGATACTACCCGGACCCACGCTTACCGCCACCATCTGAACCTCTCCGTTCCTAGTGACTCTAACTTCTCCGCACTTCCTCAATTTTTCTACATCAGCAGCTCGTTCGCTCTCCTGGCAATCGGGTGCTGCATTACTTCAAGCTCGTTCTTCACCAAGTTCAGTCCGTAGACGCATTGCTCGAAACTTTGCGAGAGTTGCGCGAACAGGGGCGCGACTTTAGCGTATTCGAAGTGCTCGAACTTCGAGACGATGTAGTAACTTTCCTTGCCAGCTTTCACCCACTCGACGAAATTTTCGACCCGCTGCCGGCGCAATCGATAGTGGTTGATGCTCTCGGGAAACATGCCGGCGTAAAACAGCGTGTAATCGCCGATGTGCTTCCGGACCTGACGCTCCCGGTCAAACGATGGAGCCGGGCCATAGACAGGGTCCGATTCGATCAGCATCTCACCCACATCGTTCAAGGGCTTCCCCGCCGCGTTCCGTATTTTCAGCAATTGTTCGACGTCGCAAAACTCTGACAGCAGATGTGCGACGTAGCTCACGATTTGAGGATCGCGAATTCCTATCTCCTCGGCATAATGGCGACCGACCAATTCGAGGAACAACTGCTGTAGCGGATGCGTTTCAGGAATTTCCATAACCCTCTCCCCCAACCCCTACGGTTCTGATGGAACGAGAAACCTAGTATGCATTAGATAACCTGACTTTCTGCCAAACGCAAGTACACGTTCGAGCTACTCATTACCTTAGAAGCACGCATTGGGCGCGGGGTTGGCAGCATACTGGTTAGCAGCCGATGTGGAGTTGTGCTAGCTTCCGAGTTATAGATCGAAAATTGTGGTTCACTGTATCGAGTTATGTGATTTGCCGCATTGATCCCCTATCGAGTTATGAAACACGGCAGTCGACCTGGAGCTGAACCAATGTTTCAGGGACACCATCGGAACCGGTTGACAGTTACTGTCGCGCCTATAGCGATTCTCGATCGGGAGGGAGTGCACACTTCGAAATCGGGGCTATGAAAGCCGGACTTTGAAAGTGGGACTTTGAAAGCGATCTGAGGTGCGGCGGTGTATCTTGCGGTGGGGATCAAACGAAATGGCGGAAGCCCGACATCCTCGCTTCCGCCATCGAAGGTAAAGGGTTTGGTGGACCTTATCGGCGGCGGCCCTTCTTTCGAGCGGGAGCCTTTTTCTTTGCCGTTTTCTTGGCTGCCTTTTTCTTTGCTTTTTTCGGAGCGGCCTTTTTGGTCGCTTTTTTCGCCGGCTTCTTTGCCGTCTTTTTCTTGGCTGCCGCTTTCTTTGCGGGAGCTTTCTTGGCTGGAGCTTTCTTTGCGGGCGCCTTTTTCTTGGGCGGTCTGCCTTGACCACCACCGCCCGATGGAGTCACGGATTCTGAACCTGCCACCGGTTCGCGTGATGGAGTAATTGGAATGTCTTCGTCTTCTTCTTCGACCGAGGCAGGTTCTTCTTCCTCTTCCTCTTCTTCCTCCTCTAAATCCTCTTCCAGCGATTCGCCAAAGGCGCCGCTGTCGCTATACTCGTCCGTCTCGTCGTCCCGACCATACAAAGTCGGATCATTGAAGCGCATATTTCCTCCTGCGTATTTGCGGTCACCTGCACGCGTCCGCGCACAGGGCCGGGGAATTAGGACAACTGGCTGCGAAACCGCGTGGCTTCAGCGTAATGGCGAGTGATTGTAGCACGACGCAGTTTCACCGGCAGTATCGTGCATTCTCCCGAGATTTGCGAGGAAAATTATCGGGAAAAGAGAAAGCAGATTATCGGCGGCGAAACAAAGGCGAAACGAGCCGTAAGACCGGCTGGTTTCTACTCATATGCCAGGGCATCGATCGGATCCTTCTGGGCGGCTTTGTAGGCCGGATATAGCGCCCCCGCGATTGCCCCCGCAATTCCAATCACCGCGGAGCGGACGATCCAGTCACCGTCCACCACCACCCGGAGCAGCGGAAATTTATGGGCGAGAGCGGCCCTCGCAGCCAAACTCACGA
>Ga0181522_10000830_pt1 | contig 20610 bp, 15 predicted proteins | sample PEATcosm2014_Bin_27_FD_121103 | JGI IMG/M metagenome (GOLD analysis project Ga0181522, IMG submission 121103) | Peatland microbial communities from MTU Mesocosm Facility, Houghton, MI, USA - PEATcosm2014_Bin05_10_metaG | ecosystem: Environmental > Terrestrial > Soil > Wetlands > Peat | place... | reverse complement strand
TGCTGAAATCTCGTCCGTCTCATCACCATTTCTCCGTTTGGTTAAGGACGGTACGGATAGCTGGCTAACTTTAACCTCAAAATGCGCCCACGCGTCGAGATCGGATGTGCGGAAGCGCCACAATTTCCCGATCCGGATGGCGCGTATCTCGCCCTTGCGGGCGAGCCGTTGAAGTGTTCTCGGGTGGATCTGCAGCAAGGCTGCCGCCTCGCGCGAATCGGGGAACCTCTCGAAATGAGGGAACGGCGGGCTCGACCCGTGAGGAAGTCGATGACAAGCTGCACAATATCATGATCTCCATCCACCGCAACTGCTACGAAACGGCGCTGAGAAATACGGCGCGCCCGGGAACCTCGTGAACGGCGGCAACATTGCCGGCTTCCTGAAGGTCCTGAAGCTTCCTGAAGGTTTCCTGAAGGTAGCCAATGCGAAGTTGGATCAGGGCCTGGTGTAGACTAAGGGTTCTTCAACGATTCGGCGACTGGTGCGTCGCCGTTGTTGAATCCAAGTAAGGGGATTCGGGTCAACGTCGACGTGCGCAGACCACCTTTCAGAAAGAGGCTCGTCCTCACTTTTCGCCGCTGCTTTTTGCTGCTATGTGCGCCAGTCTATCTTGGGCCTTATTTTGCCGGCGAGGCCGGGGCTGAGTATGGTATTGGCTTTTTCCGCAAGGCGCGTTTGCTCTGGTCGATGTTCCGAAACCGTTTCCGCATCGTGACCGCTTCAGGTTTCCTAGACCAGCTGGTGATGGTCACCGAGATCCTCAGGATCCCGAAGGACGTGAGAGGGGTGGCGGTCGAGTGCGGTAGTTACCAGGGTGGTAGCACGGCCAACTTTTCGCTGGTGTGCGCGATGGTTGGCCGCGAGCTGCACGTCTTCGACTCTTTTGCCGGTCTACCCGAGCCCTCCGATGCAGACAAACTCCACAAGGTGCCCTCTCTAGGCGAAATCCGGACATTCCGTGAAGGCGACTGGTGTGGGACCCTTGAAATCGTGAAGGAAAACGTTCGGCGCTACGGGGACTTATCGGTTTGCCATTTTCACCAGGGGTATTTCGACCAGACTTTGCCTCACTTCCGGGAGCCGGTCGTTTTCAGCTTCTGCGACGTGGACTTGCGTGCGTCACTCGAGCCTTGTGTCGAAAACCTGTGGCCGCTTTTACAGGATCGCCGTGTGCTCTTCACTCATGAGGCCAATCACATGGAAATTGCCGGCCTGTTCTTCGAGCCGAACTGGTGGCAGTCACGAGGTCTGGAGCAGGTCCCGCCCGGACTGGTCGGTGGTGGTTCGGGGATTGGCTTGTACGTTTCCGACAAAGGCTTCTTCCGGAGCACACTTGGCTTTGCCGTTAAGAATCTTAAAGTGGAAGATTTGTCAGCCTAAGAGCCGGGTGTCAAGAATTTGCAGCGGGGCGAAATCGCATTTGGCGCAAGAAGGTGATGGACGGCATCCGTGACGATTCCGATTGGAAAAACGTGATTACACCGCCGAGCCTCGGGCCGGGTTGGTAGCCGCTGCGGATACGTTTAATATCACCGCGGGGTCGGCTCTACAAATGCAAAAGAACTTCCCCGCCCGGGAAGCGACCGATGACTGATGCAGCGGATGACGAATACTTGGAGCGCTTCATTACCGGCCATGACGCCACCGATCTCCTCTAGGCGCTAAATGCCTCGCGAAATTATGATCCCTCGTCACAGCTGGATAAAATCACGGTGCCGGTGCTGTTTGTAAATTCGGCAGTTCATCAATCCTCCAGAGCTGGGGATTGCGGAGCGCGAAATCAAAAGAGTGAAGGAAGTTCGATTCGTGCTGATTCCGATCTCTGAGCAAATCCATGGCCACGGCACTCACACCTCGGCAGCTATATGGCAGCAGTATCTGAGAGAGTTATTAAGAGCTTCGCAACGCTGAGGCTTGGCCGCCGCCGATCACGCGCTTTCAGGCACTCTTCTTCTGAACCTTCGGCTTCTGTTGCTTCGCCTCCTGTCTCTTCGTCGAGATAGCCGGAGGTGCCTGAGCCTCGCCGGACCTGGAATCGACCTTGTCTGTTCCATGATCTCCATGATTCGCCGAACGCGGCAGTATCCGCCAGTTCAGCTCTTCCAACCGCTGTCGTATTTCAATTCCATGCCTTTCGCGAGCCATACAAAGTTCACAGTCCGAATCGTGAATTCTCAAGAGAGACAAAAGGTAGCATCTCAACTTCATGACCCACCTCGCGGAATTCGGTTCTTGCGCCTCACGGGTGTTCGGTCTCATCTGGCGGGGGAACTGCTCTTTGGAGATGGAGGTATTATGCCACACCACGCTCGTGCCGTTCAGTAAAAAATTGGGCTAATACCGACGCGCAGGAAATGGGCGAAAGCCGCGCCGTAAGCCCGAAAAGGCTATCTCCGCAAAAAAGAACCGGAGGGAGCTGGCAGATTACGATATCCATGTTGAAGCGTTTATGGTGCAGCCAGATGCGGCTCGGCTCTATCAATTGGCTGAAGATGCAGCTCGGCACGAATTTTCGATTCCAATCGCCCGCACGATGAAGTTGGAGGAGATTCAGGAAGCGCATCGCCTCGCGGAAGAAGGCAAGCAGGCGGCAAGATCGTGCTGGTTCCATGATCGCCCAGGGGCTCGAGAAAGCTTTTGGCGAATGTATCAACCGGTTTCCTTTGTGGCATTGGAAGATGGGGGTCGGAGTGCGCGCGACATCCGCCGCTATTGGAGTTCTTAAAAGACCATCTGCAGAGCACCTGCAAGGCTAGGGGTTGTTTACTTCGGCTTCGGTTCGATTGCTTTCGGGACGACTTACGAGATGAGGCTTGGCTAAAGTCCCGGTCAGCGTCCACGATTGCTGATCTCCGCGCGTCAACACCATATTGAAACCGCTGTCTGCGGAAACGGTTCCCCCAACTTGATAGACGCCGTCATGCGAGTCCAACCTGCCTCCTCCGACCTCGAATGCACCCTGCTTCAGACGGAGTTCCCCGGAAAACCGGTGCACTGTCAGCGGAGCGGGCGAACCTGGAAACTGAACATGCTGCAGGCTGCCGTTGCGCATCACGAACTGCATTTTTCCCTCGGAATGCGCCATGAGTTCGCGAAAATCGGCTCCCGACCCTTCCATCTCGAACTTCCCGTCCGCACTCCCGTTAATCCACGCATCGCTCATCAAGGCAGAGACCTGCGCCAGCGAGATATCTTGCAGCACGCCGGAACCGCGATATCGCAGCGGCTGAACGGCCGGATCGCGATTCGTCACATCGATCAGCCAGTCTCCCTGATGTGTGCCTTGCAGCAATTGAGCGCGGAGAGACTGCAAGGTGATCTTGCCCCGGTCCACATCGACTTGCGTAGCGATCTGGGTGGCGGAGAGCTTCATCAATCCGAAGCGCCCGACATGCAGGGTACCGTGCGCCTTGAGGGCGAGAAGTGGCGAAGGGGCCGGTGAAGCTTCTGCATTCGAGTTGGATTCGAGGATGCGGTACCACGGCCGTTTGACGGGATGCCGCGTAAACCATCCCTCAAGATCTCTCGTCGAAAGCTGATCAGCCGTGAGATCGAACTGCAACATACAGGTGGGAACGGCTCCGGCCGTAACGGGTGGAACGGCCCCTGTCGTGGTCCCAGTCGCTGCGCAATGGCGCAGTGCCGACACTTTTCCGTTCCAACGTGTATCCCCGGTGCGAGCATTTATCTTGTCCATCCATACCGCGTCCGGCGTAAGAGTGATATTGGCGGAGCCGATCTCGATCGGTGTGTTCAGGCCGTGCATCTCGACCCGCACATCTCGCAATTGAGCAGTCCCGGCAGTTATCGGAGCGGCGAACCCCTGCCACGTTCCGGATACGCTCATATCCATCCTGGTCGCGCCTTCGGCGGCCGGTCGCACGCCGGGTAAGCCGAGAACATTCTCCAGATTAAACACTTCTTCCAGTTCCATATCGCCGCGCACGAAGAATCGATAACCGGAACTTGAGACCCAACCACCGGCATCCATGGAATCAGAATTATTGATCACCATTGCTGCCGGCCCAATACGCAGACGAGTTTCCGCGGGCTTTGGATTCCCTTGCTGTTTTCCTGGGTTCGCCTGCCCGGGCGGGCTCGCTCGCGAAGCTCCGGAGGGATCGGCAACCAACGCCAGGGGAATGTTGCTGAGGTTAACTCCTTCCTGTCCGGCGTTCCATAGGACATGCACATTCGTCGCCGCGCCGGCTCCGCTCCAGGTTTGCGCCAGGTTCTGCAGCGAAGCCTGCCGTGCCCTTCGATGAAGGCCAGGTTCGCTGCGCCAGCCGTGGAACTGCGCATTCAGCAATCCAGTTGCAGTGAGGTCGGCTGGGACTTGCTGCTTCGCCTGGCGCAGAAATCGAACGACCGAGGCTAACGGAACTTCCTCTGCTTCGAGAGTCAGATCGTAGCTTGGTTGTTGTGCGACCATGGCAAAGTTTCCGCGTAGCCGGAGGCTTCCTCCGCTCACCGGGGATTCGCAAAGAAGATCGGCAAATGAACGGGCCATGGCGTTGTAGCTTCCGGAACAAGTGGCGGCCAAACGCACGTTCTCGCTGCCGACAATGTCGTAGCGATGAAAGCCGTCGATAACCGTACCGCTATCGATCAGCAGCGCTTCCGGGGTGCCGGAGATTTTCGCCGTCAAGTCCAATCCGCCGCGCCATCCCCGATCCTTTCCGCTGAAGAGCTTTGTGATCTGCCCGAGTTGTCCGTTTCGCCATTCGACGGCGATCTGCATGGGGGTCAATCGCAGACTCGCAGCGCGTTGCCAGGTCGCGTTGATTTGGAGTAATCCGGTATCGGTGAGATTAAAGTCGGTGCGCACGGGCTCGGCTTTAATGCGCGCACCCCAGGAATTTTCCGAGTCCTGCCAAAGCGACACATCGGCATCGATCAGCGCGTAGGCCTTTTTCGTATCCCCGAGTTTGAAATTGATGCGTGCATTGCTGGCTTCGAGATAGGGGAACGCCGGGCGACGCCCGGACGCCGGTTTGCCGGTAGGGGCAGCGGGAATCTGCCTGTTGCGTTCGAGGAGACTTGCCAGATTCCAGTAGCCCTCGCTATTGCGCACCAGGTTGATGCTCGGCTCGCTGGCGCTCAGGGTGGCGATCTCGAGTCGTCCGCGGAGCAGCGACCGAAAACGGATCGCGGCGGAAACTTCCTGTGCACGGATCATCGGTTCCGCGCTGAATGCGGCGTCGTCGTAGATCACCAGGCCTTCGAGGTCGAAACCCGGCCGCGGCAAGAGACGCAAGCGAACGTTGTCGAGGACGACGCGGCGGCCGAGAGCGCTGCCGATGGAAGTCGCGATTCGCGTCCGCAACCTGTAGACGCCTGGCCGGAAAAGAAACAGGATCAGCACAACGGCCGCGACCGCGGTGATTCCGCGCCGGGAGCGGAAAAACCTCCATCCTGAAAATCCGAATCGGCGGACGCTACGCGATTTCACTGCACCACCTTGAGCGTTCGCGACCATCGCGTCCCGTCAAAAAAGTGAATGACGGTGTGCAGCAGAAATGCCAGGCGATCGCCGGCGCCGCGCATCAGGTACTGGTCGGAGGGGGTGATAAACGACCAGTAGATAAACATCGGCCGCCCAATCAGATTTTCCCGGGGAATGAAGCCCCAGTAGCGGCTGTCTTTGCTGTTGTCGCGATTATCACCCATGCCAAAGTAGCTGTCGGGCGGCACCACAACGTCTTCGCCTTCTACGGATGAGAGCATCGTGAGCCGCCAATCCTGGCTGGTTACCCCGTAGGTCTCGGATGGAGGCACGGCCGGGAAATTGTCGCGGTAGGGGTTGAAGTCGCCATTCTTGTGCTGAACGTAGGGTTCATTCAGTTTCTGACCGTTGCGGTACAGGTCGCCATCGTGTACGTGGATACGATCGCCGGGCACGCCCACGATCCGTTTTACCAGGAACAGGCCCGGCTGTTCCGGGGAAAAAAACACCGCAACGTCGCCGCGCCGGATTTCGCGATAGGGCATCAGTCGGCCCATCCATCGCGTCCGGGGCGCGAACTGCTCCCGGTTTACGAATAAGTGGTCGCCGATGAGCAAAGTGTTCTCCATTGAGCCGGAAGGAATCTCGAAATTCTGCATGACAAATGTCAGAACGAAGAGGACAATGACGAACAATTCCGCCATACCGGCCAGAAATTCCACCGTTGTCTCGCGCGGCTTTTCGGCATCCGCAAGAACGTTTTTTGCCACTTTCGGGTCGTTTTGCAATACGTTTTTCTCCGAGCGGCTCTCCAACCCAGGTTTTTCAACGAACCAGTTTAAAGGTACGCGACCAGCGCGTTTGATCAAAAAAGTGAACGATGATGTGCGCCAGAAACGACAGTCTATCGCCTGCGCTCCGCATCTGGTATTGATCGGGGGGAGTAATAAAGGACCAATAGATGAACATAGGACGCCCGATGACGTTCTTCCGCGGAATGAAGCCCCAGTAGCGGCTGTCGTAACTTACGTCGCGATTGTCGCCCATGGCAAAGTAACTATTCGGCGGCACCACTACGTCGCCACCTTCAATATGCGAAGGTATTTCCTGTATCCATTTCTCGTCTCTTACGCCGTACATCTCTGAAGGCGCCACTGCCGGAAAGTTGTCCCGGTATGGGTTGTAATCTCCTTGCTTGTGCAAGGCATAAGGCTCAACCAGTTTTTGGCCATTGCGATAGACCACGCCGTCGCGCAGGTGAATGTGATCTCCGGGGACGCCGATAACCCGTTTTACGACAAATAGCCCTTGTTCTTCCGGCGACAGGAATACAACGATATCTTCCCGGCGAACCTCGCGATAGGGCATCAGCGGCCCGAGCCAGCGAGTCGGATGCGCGAATTGCTCGCGATTCACAAAAACGTGATCACCGATGAGCAGGGTATCCTCCATGGAACTGGAGGGAATCTCAAACGCCTGCAGAATAAACGTAATGATGAAGAGGCCAGTGACGAGTACTCCTGCGAGCGAGGCCAGGAATTCGACCGTAGTTTCGCCGGGTTTCTCTTCTACCGTCTGTTCTTCATCGTTTTTGCTGACCAAAACTTCTTTTTCTTTCTTCGGCACTGTCGCCATCCGTTTCCGAGGATTTCATTTCTCGCCGGGCCGAGCAAAGCACCCGAACCGCCACACTTTTTTAACGCACCAGCCTAAAAGTACGTCCCCAGCGCGTGATCTGGAACACGTGCGTCACCGCATAAGCGAGATGAAAAAGTCTATCACCCACGGTTGGCGATCCGGAAAGATCGTTTCCCAAATTGCCCGACGACCAATAAATCAGAAGCGGGCGTCCGATGATGTTTTCTCGCGGCACGAATCCCCAATAGCGGCTGTCCTGGCTGTCATCGCGGTTATCACCCAACACGAAATATTGTCCTTCGGGAATAATCAATTGATGGTCTTCCACGAGATTTTGCATCTCCTTCCACCATTTTGCCTCCACTCCATAATCGGGAGAATCGGTGCGCGGGAAGTCATCGCGATAGTAATTTCGTAGCGTCGAAATGTACTGGACATAGGGCTCTTCGAGCAGCACGCCATTGACGTAAACACGCTTGTTGATCAGGCGCAAGCGATCTCCCGGCAAAGCGACCACGCGCTTCACAAAGTCTTGCGCTGGATTCACCGGATAATGGAAGACGACGATGTCACCGCGGCGCACGTTGCGATAGGGCAATAGCCGGTTCCAACCTGCGCTGCCGCCGTAGCAAAACTTGTCCACCAGCAGGTAATCGCCAGTCAGCAGCGTTTGTTCCATGGATTCTGATGGGATGGTGAACGCCTGCAAGAGGAAAGTGACAACAAAGACTGCGATCACGACCGTCCCGGCGACCGACTGAACGGTGGCGGGCCAATCTCCGGTGGAAATCTTTTCACTCCACGACATAATCCGACGTTTGACCCTGAAGGAGCATGCTCCGAGGCATGTGCTTGTTTCGTCTTAGGAAAATGGCGATCGCGATCCGAGAGCCCTACCGAATAAGATGCTCCTTTCGCTCGTCTCGCGTCGGAACTTACTCTCTTCCTAAAAGCCGCACGCACTCTCGCTTGTCTGAGGACCTGGCAATCGTTCCTTTATCGACGTTCGACCGGATCCTTCTGATTCGGCGGTTCGAGCGCGCCTTAAGGTAGGGTCTGAGATGGACTCGAATGATCAACCGCGGCCAGGCGTTGCCATGGTTTCGAACGCTCGACTACCGGGCTTTAGGTAAGGTGGTCAAGCGCTCCAGAACTTGCCGCGCCGCTTCCTGTTCCGCTCTTTTCTTGGTGGCGCCCTCTGCTCGTCCTACGAATTGCCCAATCGTAGCCTCTGCCAATCTCACTTCGACCGTAAAGGTCTTCTTGTGCTCGGGTCCTTCTTCTTTTACGAGCGCATACACCGGCTGTGGTCCGCCCCGGGCCTGGAGGGCTTCCTGGAGTGCGGACTTAAAATCCATCACCGGCATGGCACTGGTGTCGAGGTTCAAATTGGCCAGTTCTGGTTCGACGATTGAACGCACAATAAAATCGCGCGCCACCGGCCATCCTGCATCGAGATAGAGTGCGGCCAGGATCGCTTCCAGCGTGTCCACCAGCAAACTGGCCTTGTTGCGGCCTCCACTTTTTTCTTCGCCGCGGCCAAGGCGGATGTACTGACCGATGTGCAGTTGCTCCGCCACGCGAAGCAGATGCCGTTGCCCCACGAGATGCGCCCGCAACTTTGAAAGTTGACCTTCCTGGAATGCGGGAAAGCGGTGGAAAAGCGCCTCGCTGGTGGCGAGCCCGAGCACAGCGTCTCCCAAAAACTCGAGCATTTCGTTGTCGCCGCTCGTCGCTCCCCCGGCCGGGCCCAAGGCTTCCATCTCGCGCGCTTGAGAGCTGTGGGTAAGCGCCTGTTCGAGCAATTCGAAGTGCTGGAACTGGTGACCCAGGCTCGCTTCCAGCGCGATGATGTCGCGTGACTTCATTTTTTTGAAACCCAGCTTGTTGAGAGACGAGGCTGGCCTCGTCTCTCCCGAGAGGTATTAATTCTTCGGAGGGGTCTGCGGCTGAGGCGGAGTCGTTCCTCCGGTGAGTTGCTGCAAGCGCTCGCGTTCGCGGCGGGCTGGGGTTCCTATCGGAGTGTTGTCCTGCGTCATGTCCACGACCCGGTTTACCACCTTCAGCGCATCCGCATATTTCTGTTCTTTATCGAGGGCCAGAGCCAGGCGCAGGACAACCACTTTGTCCGGGTCGCTCGGATACACGTCGATAGACTTCTGAAGATTCTCCACAGCCGCCGGATAGCTTTCTTTCTTAAAATCAATGGTCCCGATAATCGAATAGGCCTGAGAGCGCAGCAGGCCCTTGTAACTGTCGATTTTCTCTTGCGGAGTGCCCGCCGGCACCTGGATATCCGTGTCCACGGTCTGCGTGGCTTTTTCGGCCATCGCCGTGGCTTCGGCGAAACGCTGATCTTTGTCGATGTCGGTGTCGCGGGTTCTTTCCGCGATCACCTCGGCCACGACCACCAGAGCCTCGGGATCGTCCCCATCGAAACTGAGAACTTTGCGGCCCATGGCTTCGGTCTTCTCGGCATTGTTGGCACTTTGGTAGATGCGCATCGCGTTCTTGTAGAGGAGCACGCGAAGTTCGCTGTCGGGAAACTTGGTGGCAAAATCGTCAGACGCTTTCTCGAGTGCGGCCGGATCAGTATTGGCTGACGCCGCCTTCCAGGCATCGAACTCGGGCTGGGTCTTCGCTTGCGGTGGACGCTTTGCCGCAGGCGCCGCCTGGCCGGCTGGCGCTGACTGGCCAGCCTGTGGCGCTGGCTGCCCGCTCCCGGTCGCGGGGGTTCCGCTGCCCTGCGCTGTGGCCAGGGTTGCGACACCGAGTATCGCTAGAACGACTGCTATTCGCTTCATGCTGTCTCCCATCGTGCAAAACCATTCTACGTGGCTGTCGGCCCAACGCGAATCGTTGAAAAACAAAATCAAGGCAATAATATCTCACGCCCTAACGAAATTCGGATCAAGCTGGCTCCAGGGGAAGCTATCTTGAAACCCCTGATCCTTGAAACTCTGAGACTCTTTTCATTCCGGCTGTTTCGGCACCGGAGGCTCATAGGGCCGTTCCAGCCCTTTCTGCGCTGCCAGCTTCGCTTCCGGAAGCGTCCCGCCAGCCGCTTCGAGTGCCGCCCGATACTGATCTACAGCGGCAAACCTGTCTTCCCTGAGGTCAAAAATGCGGCCCAGATAGATGTGAGACCAGGCAATCACCTTCGGTTCGTGCGCAGTCTGCAACGCCTGTTCGAAGTATTTGCGCGCTCCATCGATGTCCCGATTGACGGTGGCGACTTGCGCCAGGATGAACAGAGCGCGCCCCGAATCTTCCTCCTGTTCATCGAGCGCCTTCTGCGCCAGCTTCCGTGCGGTTTCCGGATCGCCAGCGGCCAGACGGCGCTCCGCGTTCAGCAGCAGGCGCTGGTCCTGGCCGCCTATGTGCAGCAACTCCGGAGCCGCCTCGCTTGCGAATCTGATATTGGACACACGCTTTTTTTCTTTGCCAACATCGATCGCACCGATCAGATAAGGATAGGAATTGCGCAGACCGGACGGATCTTTTTCGAACCTGACAAGCGCATCATAAAAATAGGGTGTCAGCACGTACCCTTGCTTGTCCGCTTCATCAATGTTCCTGACGCGTTCGGCATCCGGCAGCTTGGTCAACCGCACTTCAATCGCCCGAATCAGACATTCCGTCACCAAGAGCGAAATGTTGATCTTGAACGCCTCATCCATGGGAGCACTGTTCACCTCTTCGAGCAAGGGTTCGAGACGCGGGAAGGAGTTGCCATTTTTTAACGCCAGAGGATCCAGAAGATAGTGCAGATAAGTATGCCGGATCTGCTGCATCTTGATCGCCGGGGTTGAAGCTGGTGAGATTACCACAAAATAATCGGACCCGTAATTCCGAGCATTGGTCTGGCCAGGAGCGCCCATCGCATCCATATAGACGGTGAATTGGCGTCCAAGATAGGCAGCCGACGGCATCTTTAAATAGATCTCGGTGTCGAACGTCATTTTCGCCAGCGGATCGTGATAGGCTTCGATCATTTCCTTATAACGTGTGCGATGCCGCTCCCAAATCGCGTGCAAACCGACCTTCTGGTAGAAGGCCTTCATCGGCGGCACGATATCGGCAACCACTGCCGCGTCGGGCGGCAGCTCGGACGGCCTGAGTTTCGGCGCGAAAGTCGGTGGATCTTCAAGATAAAGCGCCAGCGATACATAGTGCGACAGGTCGTGCGCGGGATCGGACGACTGGTGCTGGCGGTAGAACAGACACATCGGGCCAACCACCGCTTGCGCGCCGTCGGTATTTTCCACCGCCTTGGCCACTTCCGACCGAATTTGAGTTCGCAACGGATCGGAAACGCTCAGTTCCTGGTCATATCCACAGGTGTTGATGGCGGTCAACACCGTGAAGAGGGTCTCGCTCGTTTCAAGAGAGACGGGCGTGTTCTGCGCCAGGCCGTGAGACACGACAAGCATCATCGGGAGGCCGATCGCCAATACCAACTGAACAACTTGTCTCAGAAAATACCCTTTGCGATCACACATAGACGACGCGCTAGAAGTAGTGTACGAACTGGTCAATTTGTGGTCAAACCACCTGCGCAGCCTGGCCAAACTGACCACGTTCGGAGCGGAACGGGTGCACCCCTCCGCGGTGGCTATAACAATCATGATCCATGCTGGAGAATGATCCATGCTGGAAAATGATCCATGCTAGAGTACGAGCCATGCTGAGGAAGCCTCTCCTGACCCTCGGGCTGATGGCTTTGTCTTTTCCGGCGGCACTCCGCGCGCTGGAGCACTCGTTACGCGTCTCGCCCGGCGAGGTGGCGCATCAGCAGTCATCCGCAGGAGCCTCAGTTTGCCACGCTTCATTCCGAGGCCGACTGGTCGAGGTGGAGGTGGTGGTTCGCGATTCCCGCGGGAAATCCGTCAAAGGTCTAACACGTGACGATTTCGAACTCCGGGATTCGGGAAAGAGGCGTGACCTAACCGCCTTTTCCGTCGCGGGAACGGATCTGGCGTTCGAGCCTGCAAGTTACGAACAGCTCGCAGATTGCGGAATCACCGGTTCGCTGTCCCTCGAAGCGCTGCCTGGAGCGTACAGCCTTCGAGCCGTTATCCAGGAAGGCGTGCCGGGCAAAATAAGGGCCGAGACTCGGAAGATACGAATTGACTGAACTGCAATTTTGTTGATCGGCACCGCAAACTCTCTACTCCGATGAGCGGGAGTGCAGGGCTCGAGTCAAGGTATTCTTTGTGGAAAGAGCATAAGACGAAAGGCCGAGCGGACTCATGGACCCCGGGGAATTTCGCGAACTAGGGCATCGCGTCGTAGACCTCCTGGCTGAGTATCTGGAGCACGTCGAAGAAAAGCCTGTGTTTCCGGACGTGGAGCCACGTAAACTGGCGCAGCTCTTTGACGAGCCGTTGCCTCAGGAATCGATCGCCTCCGAGCAGGTGCTCGAGGAACTTGAAGAGAAGCTTCTTCCTTATTGCACGCATGTCGGACATCCAGGTTACATGGGGCTGATTACTCCGTCGCCCAATCCCGTTGGCGTCATCGCGGATTTCATCTGTTCTGCGCTTAACCAAAATGTCGGTGCTTACTCGATCGGTCCTTCGGCTGTAGCGATGGAGCGGCAGACGGTGAAATGGCTTACCGACATGATCGGCTACGACGACAAGGCTGGAGGGAGCCTCACGAGCGGCGGAATGATGGCTAACTTCGTCGGTCTCAAGCTTGGTCGGGACAGCGTGTCGAATGATCGGATACAGCACGATGGCGTTCAGGAGCGCTGGGCGGTCTATGCATCGGAAGAGCGGCATGTTTCGGTCGATAAAGCTGTTGACGCCGTTGGATTGGGTCGAAGTGCGCTGCGTGCATTGCCCACCGATGCCTGGTTTCGGGTGAGGTTGGATGCGCTCGATGCGGCGATCGCGGAAGATCACAAACATGGGATACGACCGATGTGCATCGTAGGCATCTTCGGTACGACAAACACAGGCGCAGTCGATTCGATACGCGATCTGCGCAAGGTTGCTGATCGGGAGCGGATGTGGCTTCACGCCGATGCTGCTTATGGCGGTGGCATGTTGCTTTCTCGTGGATGGTCGATGCGCGATCAGGGATTGGAGCTCGCGGATTCCGTGACGATTGATCCGCACAAGTGGTTCTACGCGCCGCTCGATGCGGGAGCGATATTGGCTAAAGATGATCGGCGATTGACGGCTTCGTTTGGCATGAAACCGTCTTACCTGACTGACGAACTGGATCGCGCCAATGAACGCTATCAATACTACGTTCACAGCTTTGAGCAGTCTCGGCGCTTTCGCGGGCTGAAGGTCTGGATGAGCTTCAAGAGATATGGAGCCAGGCAGATCGGGGAGTGGATCGACAATAACGTGCGCCAGGCGAAACACCTTTATTCTGCTCTGGCACAACGCTCGGACTTCGAAGCAGCGAGCGAACCTCCGATGTCGGCAATCTGCATTCGATATCGCGACGCAGACCTCGACCAAGCGCAATCCAAGGAGTTCCATGCCGAGGTTGCCAGGCGAGTTGAGCAAAGCGGGAAATTCTGGATCTCGACCACGGAACTGAAAGGAAAATCGTGGTTCCGCATCAATCCGGTGAACTTTCGCACGCGTACGGAACACATGGACCAACTCTTACTGTTGCTCGAAAAGGAATGCGGTTCGGTCCTCCGAACGATGAAAGCCGGCGAGCAAACCGGGAATGAAGATCGAAAGCGGGCTTAACCCTTCGCTCAGCCCTTGACGCTGATCTTCGAAAATGAAAGCACGGCCGTTCCTGCGGTGGGTCGTCCCATAGAGAGCGCAGGACGGAACGTTGTGAAGATCAGCAGGTTTTTCAACTGAGGCAGAACCGCTTGTGCGTCGTCCGGTTGCGACAGGATGCGGTAATCTTCCACGCGGCCATTGGCATCGACGTAGGCTTCAACCACAACCGCGTCATCGCCGATGTTACCGAGCGTCGTGCCGAATGCCGACTGCTCCAACTCGGGCCTCGTATACAACATTAACGGAACATCTCCGTTACTCGCTTGCAACGTTGCCGGCAACGCGAAGAATCCGAGCAGCAGACCGAAGGTCAGCATCGCGCTGACGAGTCCTGCGGTTGCCGGAACCATAAAAGCCTGAAATGCATTTTCCAGCCTCATCAGAAGGCCTTCAAGCCTCGGACGACGCGTCTGTGCCGCTTCGCGCGAAATCGCGAGCCGCAACTTCAACGCCAGGTCAGCGGGCGCCTTCTTTGGACCCATGTTGGCTAGTAACTGTTGGGTGCGCTGCATGGCGACATATTCTCGCTCACAGTCGGCACACTGTTGTACATGGCGCGTGAGTGTTCCCATCTCGGCGCCAGTTACGCGGCCGTCGAGATACGGCGAGAACAACTTTCTGATCTCAGCGCACTTCATGGCGTCACCTCAATCTCCCTGCCACGGCTCGAACCTTCTCTTCGAATTTTGCAGTCCTGTGCGCCATCTGGAACAACCAACCCTAACTCCGCACCCACCAGCTGCACGTACGCGGTCAACTTTTTGCGCAGCGCATCGCGTCCGCGGGTGATTCGCGACTTTACCGTGCCGAGCGAAATCTGCAGAACTTCGGCGATCTCTTCGTACGACATTTCTTCGAGATCGCGAAGAATCAGGGCGGTGCGGTAGGGCTCTGCGACCTGTTGCAGCGCGTGTTCGACTGCAGCTCGCACTTCGGTGTGCGCAAACTTTTCAAGCGGAGATTCGCCGTGATCAACGAGACGCTCTTCCGCAGAATATTGTTCTCCGCCGGCGATCGGATCGATCGGCGTCTCCTGCGCTTTGTGACGGAACCACCAGCGACGGCGGTTTGCTGCCTCGTGCAGCGCTATGCGGTAGATCCAGGTCTTGAGGCTGGACTCGCCGTGGAAGTGCTTCATGCCGCGAAAAACCTTCAGAAAGACGTCTTGGGTGGTGTCCGCCGCGTCTGAGGGATCATTCACAATGCGGTAGATGAGTCCGTAGATTGGTTGATGAAATTGGCCGATCAGCCAGGAGTAGGCTTCTTCCGAACCTGCCTTGAGCTCAGCGATGACGGCTGATTCGGCGGTTCGAGCTCCGATAGCGGTTACAAAATCGCCCAATGTGGTAGCTCCCGCCATGGTGGCGTTACCCTCGATTATAGAATCAGTTCAGCCTTGGCGGCGGGAATCTTTGCTCTTCCTGCTCAGAATCCCCAACTCAAGTCCCGCTTGACTTGTTAGACCCCGAAGCGCTGTCGAGAGTTCCAGCGACGAACCCAGGCCGCCACTACGCGCGGATGACCAAATCGCTCCTCCGACTAACTCTTGATTCTATTGAAATCATAGAGTTAGCGGAAAATGTTAAAAAATGACGAAGTCCTGTGGAAATACTGCAGTTTGAGCTCCCTGCCGAATGGACACACTTTTTCCCGGGCCCTAATCGCCAGTCATTCTCTCCCGACGGCGGTTCAGTCGGGATGGGGTGACCAGGCGATTTGTGATGAAAGAAGTACCCTGCAGCCAGCCGCTGCGGCGATTGAATTTCACGTCGCAGCAGCAAGGATGCAAGAGACACAGACAGCGGGTGGAAGGCCCGAACGACTAGCTCTGAATGACTACCTTGCCTCCACCGCCGATGGCAATTGGCGACGATCTGCCGGTTCCGGACTCGATCGGTCGGACTTTGTCTGCCGCAGCTTTAGCCGCCATGGGCGGGTCGGGAATCGTATAGCTGTAAGTCTTGGCGGGTCCCTGCTGCGCGTAGGCGGTGTTGTTCGACGAGCCAAGGTATGCCGTGGTGAGGCCCGGAAATGGGTTGACCGCGGGCCATTGGACGGTGTAAGAGGGTTCGTCCGTGGAATACATTTCGAGCTTGCCCTCGGAGTTGCCGACGGTAGGAGGAACCGCCACCTCATAGGGGTTGGGAGTGAAATCGGTAATCTGGACATAAAGCGGGCCGGTTCCCGCCTGAATGGCGTAGGGTCCGCCAACCTGATTGCCGTTTACGCTGACCGTATAGTTCACCGCTCCGTTGGTGTTCGCGGGGAGCGTCAGCACACCGCTGTTTAGCCCGGGCTGAATGGTTATTGTGGTCTGAGAGAACAGGCGTGCGCCGGGCGGATTGGTTACGCCGGGCGGATTGGGCGCAAACGTAATTGTGATCGCGGCCGACGAAGTTGAGGAGTTGGCAAAAGTAACTTCGGATCCAACGGCGACGATTGCGCTTGGGCAGTTGTTGGTAAGGGTAGAACCGTTCCACACGAAAGTAACGGTCAAACCCGCTGTTTCTGGTGTTGGAATGTGGCGGGCTGCGGCCATGGGCTGGCTCCTTTTCGGATTGAATTCGCTTACTTTCCGCTGGGTCGGAAATTAGGGTCGGACAGCAAGCCTTGCAGGGACTGAATGCTCTTCAGGCTTCCAAGAGCGTAGCCTTTCTGCAGACTCATTTCGATGTAGCGCAAGGCCTGGGGGCGATCTCCCAAGTCTTCATAGGCTTCGCCGGCGTTCTCCAGCACGTTCGGATCGTCGGGCGATAGCGCGAGTGCCGATTGTATGCGAGAAATGGCCTTTTCGCGAATCTTTTTCTTGGCGTACAGCACCCCCAGGTTGGACTGCGCAAGACCGTCGCGCGGCGTATCGCGGACCATCTGTTCCAACAGGGCGATGGCATGGTCACGGGCTAAGCCGGCTTTTTCGTCGTTCTTGAGGACTTCGTATGCATAGGCCAGGTTAGCCCATGTCAAGTAGTCCCTGTCGTTCAGTAACAGGGCCTTCTCCGTCATTTCGGCGGCGGCGGCATACTTCTGTTCCTGGAGGTAGAGATATCCAAGATTCGTGTACGCGGCATAGCTCGGTTCAAGGGCAAGCGACTTGCGCAGTAGCGGCTCCGCTTCCGCCAGGGCCTTGCCGTCCCCTACATCGATGTAGACCCCGGCCAGGTTCAGGTAGAGCGCCGCATTGTCTGGAGTGAGCTCGATGGCGTGACTATACTGCGCGATGGCTTCTTCGTAGCGCTGGTGCGAATCGAGGAAAGCCGCGAAGGCGTTGTAGCCGATCCAGGAATCGGGACGGAGTGCGATGGCCTTCTTGAAGGCTGCTTCGGCGTCGACGGTGCGTCCGGCGAGTTCGTAGGATCTGGCCAGGCCAACGATCGCGTCCGCGCTGCGGGGATCGAGTTGCAGGGCTCGCTGATATTCCTGCAGGGCAAGATCGTATTTTCCCGTATCGCGATGGATGTCTCCGAGCGTGACGTAGACTACGGGCAAGCGATCATCCAGTTGCTGCGCTTTCTGGCAGTTGGCGAGAGCTTCATCGATCCACTTGCTGTTCTTGTCCAGGCGATATTTCAGGCGGTAGGCTTCGGCGAGTTGGGCGAATCCCAGGGCGAAGCGCGGATCGTCCTTCAGCGCGTCGTTGAGTGTGGCCACCGCCTTGTCGAGGTTGCCTGCCTTGTCGAAGCGCTGGGTGTAGCCGAGCGCTTTCAGGTACAACTCGTAGGCGTCGGCATTGACCGCGCCTCCACTGGCTCTCAGCATCTCGGGCGTGACTTCTATGTGCATGAGCTTGGCTATGCGAGTCACGGCCTCATCTTCGAGCGATGAGAAGTCTCCGGCACGATCCTGAAGGGTGATGGAGCCGATCTGGCGCAGATTTTTTGTGCTTACCAGATTGACCGTCATGTCAATGGTCTGACCCTGGCGATGCAGACTGCCTTCTACCGCAACCGTCGCGCCCAGTTGACGAAGGGCAGAGGAGGGATCGGTGATCTTCTGCCGGCGAACCTCACTGGTCGGGACGATCCACAATGATTGCTTGCCCGATTCGAGGTTGGTGAGTCGGCTGGCCAGATTGTCCATGAGTCCGGCGGAAACTTCTTCATTCGCGGGATCATTGCCGACATTTTCAAAGGGCAATACGGCGATGTGCTCGGGCTCGCGGCCGAACCATGCTGCCACCCGGTCTCGCACGGCGGGTATAAAAGAGAGTATTGCCACGACGACCGCAATCGCTCCGAATCCGGCGAGCCACCAGTGCCACCTGGACCGGGGGGCAACCGCCGTACCCCAGACCGGACGCGAAGCCTCTTCGATCTGCTTCCTTAGTTGTTGGCTTGAGCTCAGGGCCGCGTGCTTCCCGGACGATGAACCGCTTGCGGTTTCTGTCGCCGTCGAGGCCGGCTCCAGATGGCTTCGAACCTCTTTCAGGTCGGCAGCCATCTCGCGGCAGGTCTGGTAGCGCGTGGCGGGCTCTTTCGATAGGGCACGATAGATCACGCGCAGCAGATCGATTGGAATTTCGTCCATTGGCTGCGGCGGCTCGTTCAGAATGGCAAAGATCGTGGCAGCAGGGGTTTCGCGGGAAAACGGATTCTTCCCGGTCAACATTTCCGCCAGCACGATGCCGAGCGACCATATATCGGTGCGCTGATCGACGAACTTGCCGACGGTTTGTTCCGGAGACATATAACCAACCGTGCCGGAGGTGCTGATACTCTGGGTGCTGCCGGTTGAAGTCAGGCGGGCCAGGCCGAAGTCCACGATTTTGGCCGACCGGTTTTGGGTAACAATGACGTTCGACGGCTTGATGTCGCGATGCACAACGGTGCCGGCATGAGCCGCCGCGAGACCTTCAGCCATTTGAATGGCGATGTCGACGGCTTCATCCGGCGGAAGCGGACCACGGCGAATTTTCAGCGCCAGCGTCTCGCCGGCGTAGTACGCCATCACGATGAAGGTGCGCCCGTCTCCGGTTTCCTCCATGCCGTGAATTACGCCGATGTTAGGATGGTCGAGCGAAGACGCGGTGCGCGCCTCGCGCAGGAAACGTTCTTTCTCCTCGCTGCTTGAAATGACGTAGTCGGGAAGAAACTTGAGGGCGACGGTGCGTTCCAGCTTGACATCGAGGGCGCGATAAACAACACCCATCCCCCCGGCCCCGGCCCGGCCAAGGATTTTGTACTTGCCGACGATGTCTCCTGCGGAGAGTGTGGCCGTAGGTTCAGGCACGGAGCATCCCCCAAGAACCATGGATCAACCCCAGCCCCAACGCCCGTAGCGGTCACCATCATGGGCGCCAGGACGCGATGAATCCGGTTCTCGAATTCCTTCGAACTTCTTTCGAATATGGAATGATACGCTACCGCGTTCTGGGCGGCGAAAAGTACCGAGAGCTGACGCGAAATCTGCGAGCTGTCAGCTGATTTTCGCGGCGCTTATCCAGCCATCGAAATGCCGCTCGTTCACTGCGGAGGAGTTGTGCCTGGCGCCGGGGTAGTGGTTGTGGCTGGCGGCTTCGGTTTCGCTACTTTCTTCTTTGGCGCCGGTTTTTTCTCTGGCTCGGTATCGTCGACGATGATTTTCTTCGGTGGTGGAGGCGGCGCTGCGGACAGGGTTTTGACCTGTGCCCGCAAGCGGGTCAACTCGTCCTCTTTCCTTGCCGCCAGTTTCTGCATGCGCTCGCCGAATTCGCGGCGCGCGGTCTCGAGCCCGTTCATGTCGTTGCCAATCGTCTGAAATTCATCTTTCGAGCCAAATGCTCCGGCGGATTCGACGACCGAGCCGAAGACGTCATAGAGAGCGTCGAGATTGCGGTAGAGCCTGAAACTTGCTCCCATATCTTCGGGTGAGTTATTCAGTTGCGCGATGGTTTCAGGCAACGCCAATTGCAGGTTGCGCTGGATGGAGTCGACGTTCGTCAAAGTTTGCTTCTTGGTGGAAGAGTCGGTCTTCCATTTGTCGATGCGAATTTTTGCCAGATCGGCTTGCATGCTTTGCGCTGTCTGCTGCAAGCGGGTGAGGATTCCGTTCAGTTCGCTGACCGAAGCGTATGCCACCGGCGCCTGGGGGCCGCCCGACTGTTGCGCGCCGGCGATCGCCGAGGCGAGCGCAGCGATGGCGCAGAGAAGTGGACCGAGGAGAATTTTTCGCGAGGTCGACATGGGGCTCCGAAGATTTTTTTTTGTTTCGGAAACGATATCTTATTCGAGATCGATTTGGCGAGTCGAGTTTGGAACCAGAACTCCCGAGCTCATTTGTGATTGGGCATGAAAATCGTCCATGATCCGCAGGCACGAACGCTCTTAAAGACGAAGGATTCATTGAGAAGTGCTTCCAGCGGTTTGACGTCACGACGAAGCTAAGCGAGAATTGAGGGCTGGCAACCTTAAGTGGGCCTGTGGCGCAGCTGGGAGCGCGCTTCCATGGCATGGAAGAGGTCGTCGGTTCGATCCCGACCAGGTCCACCATATTTTCGGCTACTTGCAGAAATCTTTCTAAGCCAGGGAAGCTCGCAGCTGGCACCGTCCTTCGGTTTCGCTCAATTCTGACTGCCCCGGTTAGGCGGGAATTTGAGAGGGTCGAACGCCGGTCGACCGAAGGTAACGTGGGAAGCCCTGCACAAAGAATCGTGGTGGGCCGTCGTTGTTGGCGATCATCCCAGTAAATGCTGAGACGCGGCTTCTGCCAGACCGTTCCTAAGTAACCCGGCAAACTGCTCGGCAACCACCGGTCGACTGAAATAGTATCCCTGTGCTTCGTCACATT
>Ga0181522_10000829_pt1 | contig 20613 bp, 16 predicted proteins | sample PEATcosm2014_Bin_27_FD_121103 | JGI IMG/M metagenome (GOLD analysis project Ga0181522, IMG submission 121103) | Peatland microbial communities from MTU Mesocosm Facility, Houghton, MI, USA - PEATcosm2014_Bin05_10_metaG | ecosystem: Environmental > Terrestrial > Soil > Wetlands > Peat | place... | reverse complement strand
CGCTGTCCACACATTGCTTTGATCCGCGACAGTGCTCACGGCCTGTGATGGCTGCGAGCCGGCGGAGAGCGTCGTCTCTGCCTTCGCACACTGTTTACAGACCGGCAGATCTCTCAAAGACACCGAAGCTTCCAGTCTTGCTTTGGGCGAATGGCGGATGCAGAAACACGTCGGTTGAGTTCACACGGTTCCTCGGTGAGCTGGCTTCGCATGGTTATCTCGTCGTCGCCGTCGGCCGCAGCAATATTCCTTTTCTTGTTATTCACGGTAGCATCGCCGCGGTGGCGGATGAGAAAGACGCCAAAGGAAATCCGCTCATTATTAGCGATCCCGCAGTCTTGATCAGAGGTTTGGACTGGGCAATCTCTGAAAACAGCCGTAAAGACAGTGTGCTGTACGGCAAGGTAGACACATCGAAAGTCGCAACCATCGGGCAGTCATGCGGCGGCCCGCAGGCATTTCGCGCAGCCAGGGATCCCCGGATTACCACAGTTGTCGCGCTCAACAGCAGTTTTCCTACCGAGGCCTCGCCGGGAATGGTGGGCGCCGATGGTAGTTGGACAGCTGAGAATCTGGCCATTCCCGCCGCGATGTTTACTGGTGGTCCGGCGGACTCGGGATTCAACGGAGCCGAACAGTGCTACAAGGCGCTCGCATCGACTTTGCCCGTGCTCAAAGCGAGCTTGAATACGGTCGGACACACCGGCGCGTATCCGATGCCCGATCTTCGCTGGTCCAGCGCCGTTCTCGCGTGGCTCAACTGGCAGCTGAAGGGCGACAGACAGGCAGCGAAGATGTTTGCCGGTCCGGATTGTGCGCTTTGTAAAGATCCGGATTGGTGGATCGACACGAGGAACATCCCCTGAGAAAGGTTGATCCTGCCAAACGCCTTAACCCCTTCTCGCTCAGATCTGAAGCTTTCACTCATCGGCGTGGGATTTCCCGGCTCGGGTGATGGAATACTTTGCGAAAAGACATTACTCCGACGACAAGATATTGACAGGGCCCAATAGGCCCGAAGGTGGCGATTCACCATTCGCGAAGGTCTGAGGAAGCGCGTGCGAGCCCAGCTTTGCCGGCGCAGGTGCTGAACCTCTTCCGGCAGGCGCGGCCGTGACTTCGATCTCGATCACATTTTGTCCGCGTTTCAGGGCGGGAGTCAGATTCCACCGATACGGCTGCCATCCATGCGCACAAAGGCAGCTATTCAGATGGAGAATTGTATGTTGGATGAATCCTGAAGTAAAATTGCCCATCGCATTTGAGCTCACCCCAACTACCCGGGCATCAATTGCGCCCGGGAATTGTCTCCCGCGAATGCGATGTTCTGGCTGTGTTTCTTAGCAAGATGAAACGGCTCTTCGATCTTCGTAAAGTCACCGTAAGCGGCCATGGCGCGCCCGCAGCGACATGGTGTGTCGTTTTGCTGTTTTCCGGCTGGTGTTCGGCGCAAGGCCCTGGAGACAACTGGGCTCGATGCGAGGGCTCGGATCCGGACGTCAGCATTGCAGCCTGCACAGCGCTGATCGAATCAAGCAAGGATGATGCGGAGAACCAGGCAGTTGCTTTCAACAGCCGCGGTATTGCATACGCCTTGAAGGACCAACCGGACCAAGCCATCGCAGATTTTAGTCAAGCGATCCAACTTAAGCCCGATTACGGAGGGGCCTTCAGCAATCGCGCCAATGCCTACGCTTCAAGAGGCCAGGTCGATCGGGCCATGGCCGATTACGGCGAGGCGATTCATTTGAGGCCGGATGATGCGAATGCATACAACTACCGCGGCGTGGCCTACGCTGGAATAGGCCAATTTGACAAAGCCATCGAAGACTTTGACAACGCGATTCTGTTGCAGCCGGAAAACGTTGGCGCGTTGAATAATCGCGGTAGTGTGTTTGATTCGATCGGCGAATACGATAAAGCGATCGCGGATTTCAATAAGGCGATTGAAATCAAACCGGACTATGCTGAGGCTTACAGCAACCGCGGCAACGCTTACACAGATGAGCGCCAGTACGACAAAGCAATTGCGGATTACACACAGGCGTTGCGCCTGGATCCTGACGATGCGGGGACCTTTTACAACCGCGGCGTGCGATATCTTGACAAAGGCCGGTTTGACGAAGCGATATCCGACTTTGGACAGGCGCTTCGCGTCAGGCCGAATCTGGCCGAGGCCTATAACGGGCGGGGTATCGCCTATGACAGCAAGAGCGAGGAGGAACTTGCGATTGCAGATTTCGATCAGGCAATTCGCCTGAAGCCGGACTATGCCGAAGCCTACACCAATCGCTGCTTCTCCCGCGCAATCGCGGGACAGCTTTTGCCGGCCCTCGCGGATTGCAATCAGTCGCTCGCATTGCGTGCAAATGATGCGGCGACACTCAACAACCTCGGCCTGGTGCATTTGAAGCTGAACGACCCGAGAGCGGCAATCGCGGACTATGATTCAGTTCTCGCTACGAATCCGAACGATGCTTCCTCGCTCTACGGACGCGGGCTGGCAAGAAAGAGATCGGGAGACGTCAACGGAGGCGAGGCGGATATGCACGCCGCGATGGCGATCCAGTCGGATCTTGCGGACCAGTTCGAAAAATGGGGAATAACCGGCAAATCTGAATCGGAGAAAATGCCGAATCAGGCAGATGGTGGAAGGAAGAACGCTCGATGAAAGTCAGATTCGCAGTTGCACTTGCTTTTTCGATCTCAACAGTTGCTATTCCAGCGCACGCGCATCACTCCTTTGCGGCAGAATTCGACATCAACAAACCGGTGCGCCTGATGGGCAAGGTCACGCGCGTCGAATGGACCAATCCGCACACCTACTTCTACATTGACGTTGTGGATGCGAACGGCAATGTAACCAACTGGGCGATTGAGGGCCCGAGTCCCGGCGCACTCAGCCGCCGTGCCTGGGGGAGAAATGATTTGAAAGTTGGCGACACGGTGATTGTCGAGGGATATCGCGCCAAGAACGGTTCCAATACTGCCAATGGCCGTCGCGTTACGCTGCCGGACGGACGCAGCCTCTACGGCGGCAGCCCCGGCGACGGAGGACCGGGCGACGATGGGACCGACCAGGGTAGTCTTCCAGCGACAGGCACAAACAAGTAAGGCGAGCCGGGCAACTCAGTACGATGAAGATTCGGCGATCGCCGACAGACTTGAGATGGGAATCTCCCCTATGCCGATTCTTCAACATTTTTGCGAGACGCTCTATCATTCCGGCTTCGGAACGATGCTGCGCGAATCGAACAACGCCTTTTCCGTGATTGAGTCGGTGCACGTTCTCAGCATTACGCTGCTGTTCGGTACAATCGCCATCCTTGACCTTCGCATGCTCGGGCTTGTTCTGCGCACGATCTCCGTGAGCAGTATGGCGCGCAACGTGTTGCCGCTAACATGGTCAGGCTTCGCAGTCAGCGTGATGAGCGGCTTCCTGCTTTTCTGGGCGGAAGCGGAGAAGATGTACGCCAATCCCAGCTTCCGGGCGAAACTGGTTCTGCTCACGCTGGCAGGGATCAATGCGCTCGTCTTTCATAGCACCATTTACCGGCGTGCCCATGAGTGGGAGAGTCAGCACGTGTCCCCATGGCGGGCGCGCATCACAGCCATTGCCTCGCTCGCGCTGTGGAGCGGGGTGATCGTGGCAGGCCGCGCCATTGCCTACTTCTGATCGGTCTTGAAAGGATTTGGTCTGTTCATGAGTTTGCATGCGTGGTTCATGGCACTTGCGCACTCTCCCCTGGGACGTGCGATGCAGAATTCACGTTGGGGCTTTGCCGTGGTCGAAATGGTGCATCTGCTGGGCCTCGCTGTTCTGGGAGGGTCTGTTCTGATTGTCGACCTCAGGCTTCTCGGTGTCATTTTGAAAGGCGAATCGGCCATTACCATTAGCCGGGAATTAAACCGCTTACTGCTGGGCAGCCTTGCAATCATGGTGCTGTCGGGGATTGCATTGCTGTCAGAGGAAGCAGGCAAATGCTACTACAGCCCGGCTTTTCGGTGGAAGATGGTGCTGCTCGCTTCGGCAGTCATCTTCTATTTCACATTGCACCGACAGGCCATTCTGCACGCAAGAAGTGGGACTCCAAAGTTTTGGCCGCGCATCGCGGCTGTTGTATCGCTGCTGCTGTGGCTCGGAGTGGGCGTGGCAGGACGAGCCATTGGCTTGCTGTAGTTCGCCAGAAGAAAGGACCGAGGATGGGCGCGCAAATACGCAAACTGCCGTTTCGAATTTACGAGGGCGCTCTCCTCTGCGCTTTGTTCAGCTCGACTGCAGTTGCAAAGGCGCAGGTGACGCCCCTGCCCGTTGGAGTCGAAAGGCTATGCGTAATTCAATTCGATCGCGATACAGAGCGTCCAGCGCGCGTGGAGGAAAGCGCGCTCTCTTGCCTGGAGCTTGCGGTGAAACGAATGAAATCCGACCCGGCCGTGAAACTGGTACTGGTGGGCGTGAAGGATCCCGCAAAAGATCATGAAGCGAGCGAGAACGGAACGATGCGGGAGACAGAAGATACAACAGGTTATGACATCCGCCTTGAGGACTTGTCTGCCTACCGATCGCTGAACGCGAAGGAGTACCTGGTCCGCTGGTATGGCATCGACCCTGCGCGTATCCTTCCCACGACCGATGAATCCTACTTTGGGCAGACCGTAACTTTCTACCTTGTACCGGGAGACGCAGACTTCAACCATAATTACCTGGGAACGACCAAGACGAATGAGCGTCCGTGCACGGTGAAGCCGTGCTATCCGGAGGGCGAAGAGAGCCTGGCGGCGCAGCCGCGATCTCGCATTCGCACCGCCGTTGGCTCCGGCAACTCAAACACTCCAAGGCAAGGCGCACATCCTTAGTCAAGCTTCTTCCGGCCCCGGGATCAGTTGCGGAATCAGAGTCGATAAACCATCGGTCAGATTCACCGGCCTGGCGACGATTTGAATATGCGCCGTTTTCAAGCCTGGACGGCTAGCGGTGACGGTAATCGTTCCGGCTTGTAGAGTCGAGCGCACAAAAACGCGGTTGATGCCGCATTCGGTATTCAAAAACAGATTGTTGGTGGAATCGATCTTTCCGCTGTTATAGCCGCCGCGCCAGATGCCTGGCCCCGAGATTGTGACGTCGACCCTTGCGTCGTCGGTCGGGCAGCGCTTTCCCTTCGCATCCACCACTTCAAAATCGATGAATGCGACGTCCTGTCCGTCGGCCTGGAAACCCTGCGGGCCGATCGTCGAGGTGAGTTTGATGGCTGCGGGTTGGCCTGTTGTCGTGAGTTCGTACGCTGCCACTACTCTGTCTCGATTCTTACCCACCACTTTCAGCGTTCCCGGTACGAATGCTATATCGGGAAACGAGAAGATGAATCCGCTTTCGGGCTTCGCATTCACGCCCAATGACGTGCCGTTGAGAAACAACTCCACGGACTCAGTATTCGCGACAACGTAGACGGTCTTCGCTGTCTTCCGCGCGGGTTGGGCGGGGATTGCGGGCAGGTCTGGCATCGGGGGCCGGCCTGGAGCCGAGGGCCGGCCCGGAACGGCAGGTTCTTCTGGACTCGCAGGTTGCTCCAGCGGATAACTCCAATGACCGAGAATATGCAGGTCAGGTTTGTCGTTCTGCATCACACGATGGGCATAGTAAATCTCCTTCGGCAGGCGCACCGCATCGACCTTGCCGCTCACTCGGCAGACCTCGCTCGAGTCCTGGCGGCCATCCGCATCGGAGTCAGAGAAATAGATTGAAGCGTAACCGGACCATTTTGAGTGAGCAGGATCGGGATTTGAGATTCGGTTCTCCCAATAATCCCAATAACGTTCGATGCCGGCCAGCGCGAAGCTCTCTGATGTGTAGAGATACCGTGATCGGATCCTCCACGTGTCATTCGGCCCCTTCTTCGCTTTGTAGTAGGGCGGGGAATCGTCGTCCCAGAAACGCCGCGCGCCTTCATCGCGAAAATCCTCGGCCTCGACGAGCGGAGCGCGATCGCGGCGGTAAGCACTGTATCCGCGGAACATGTCGTTGGGTCCGGCCAATGCATCCGTCTTGAGATCCTGGCCGATCATCACTCCGAAGTATTCCGAAATGGGCGTTAAAGCGGCATTGGCTTCAAGATCGTCGTTGTCGCGATAGCCCATTACGCGATCGCCATACGGATCCCACTGCTTGCGCAGGGCGACCATCTGTTCCATTTGTTCAGGCGTAACAATCGTGTTTCCCGCCTCCCAGAAAAGAATGCTGGGGTTGTTGCGGAAATAGATGATCGAATCGCGCATAACTTCGAGCCGTTGTTCCCACTGCCGCCCAGTGACCTCGCGCTCCTTGTCTCCCGCAGGGCAAATCTGAATGACGCCGTAGCGGGCCATTGCGTCAGCGTCCACTTTTTGCGGTGAGATGTGCATCCAGCGGACATAATTGCCGTGACAGGCGCGGATGAGACCGGCGTTATAGTCATGTAGCCAGTCAGGATATGCCTGGCCGAGTCCCGCCCATTCGTTGCTGGCGCGCTGCGCGAAGCCCTTAAGGTAGACAAATTTGTCGTTTAGATAGATGCCGCCAATGCCAGCACCGCCCTTGAACTCGGCTTTGCGAAATCCAGTAATCGTCCTCTCGACATCGACCACCTTTCCGTTCACCCTGAGAATCGAAAACACGTTGTAAAGGTAAGGATTTTCAATATTCCAGAAGCGCGCGTTCCTGAGCATGCCTGTTGCGGTTAGAACAGTCTTTTCGCCGACCGCCATGGCAACTGGATCACCATCGAATTGTGCGCGGACTTGCCCGCGGCGATCAACGATCACGACCGTGAGACGGACAGTCGTACGCTCACCAGAATCGTTGCGCACTTCGGAGTCGACAGTGATGTCGGCCGTGCCATTCGGGATGTCGAAGTTGGCGGCATGCACATAGACGCCGCTCGTCTCGAGGCCGTAATAAAGCGGGAACGTCTGATGGATCTTACCGGTCACGTGAAGCCAGACATGGCGGTTGATCCCGCCATGGTCGGGATTGAAGTCGTTCGCGTTCCATTCAAACGCGGTTCCGGTGTTCCGTTCGCTGTAGTTCGTGCGGTTGTCCACCTTCACCGCGAGCACGTTTTCCTGAGACCCGAATCGCACTGCGTCGCTGATATCGATGCCGTAGGCAGTGATTCCGTTTTCATACAAGCCAACTTCTTTCCCATTGAGGAAGATATCGCCGGCCTGCCGCATGCCTTCGAATTCGAGGAAGACCTTACGGTCGGAAAGGCTCGACGGGAGCTTGAAGTGCTTGCGATACCACGAGAGCCCCTTGTAGGTTCCTAGGTCGCCGCCGCTGTGAGAGATGATCTTTCTGAACGAGTCGACGTCGTTGAAGCTGTGCGGAGTACTGACAGTTGCCCATTCAGCGTCGTTGAAGTCAGGAGCTTCGGCCCCTGGCACATCCTCACGGATAAATCGCCAGTTCAGATTGAAGTTGATTCGGACGCGCGGCGAAGGAGGCGGTGTGTAGCGCCTCTCTGGAGCAGTTGCGATTGCCGCATGACCTGCTCCGGCAAGCGCCGACATTCCGGCTGTCGCAACTGCGGCCGCTGAAAGAAACTCTCGACGGGAAATGGGAGATGTCGGCATGGGGGTTCCCTCCTGTTTCTTCCCTTTTTCTGTTTTGCTGCTCAGAAAAGAGATCATGCACGGCCATGGTATCTAAGGTGAATCATTCGAGCAATGATGTGTCGAATGAAATATAGGCTCTGGCATGCATCTTAAATGGCTCACCTTCAGCCGCATGCTATGGTAACCTGCTCTACGAATCCGGCCGTTCATACCCTCCAGGGGGAGCTGGACTTCCTTGTCTTCGACGGACCTTTTTTCCGCCAAGTTGAGCCCCGGGGCAGGCCAAATATGTCGACAGCCACGATGAAGGACATTGCGAAGGCGTTGGGTGTCTCGGTCATGACCGTGTCAAAGGTCATGCGTGATCGGGCCGGCGTGGCTCCAACAACGCGCGAGCGCGTTTTGCAGAAGGCTGCGGAACTCGGTTACAGGCCAAATCTGACGGCGCGCAGCCTTGTGACGGGACAAAGCTCGCAAGTGGGAATCATTGTGCCCACGCTCCTTCATCCGTTCTTCGCGGAGGTCTTGGATGCGCTCTCCTCGACCTTGCAGCAGGGTGGATATGCCGTGATGATCTCTTCGTCTCTGGAGAATCCGGCCATCGAGGAGGCAGCGATTGAGCAGCTTCTTACGCATCGTCTTGATGGTTTGATCATTGCATCCTGCAATACATCTCATGAAAAGTTCAAGCAACTCGCGGAACAGCGAGTTCCATTTGTTCTCATCGATCGCTTCTTCCCCGGCTTCAAGACCAACTTTGTCGGCGTCGACGACGTCGCTGTCGGGCGCATCGCAACGGAACATCTCATTGAAATGGGATGCAAGCGGATCGCGCACATTCGTGGCCTGGAGTTTACGACCGGAATCGGAAGATTTGAAGGATACAAGCAAGCGCTCGAGCGCCACGGGATAAGCTTCGATCCCAGCTTGGTGAGTCCCTACGTGACCGCGGATGGAAAGGACTGGCAACAGAGTTACAACGCGATGCGCGGTCTGCTCCAGGCGGAAAGGCCCGATGGCGTCTTCTGCTACAACGATCCAATTGCGTTTGCCGCGATAGAGGTCGTCTTGAATGCCGGCCTTCGGATTCCCGAGGATATCGCGTTTGTGGGATGCGATAACCTCCACTTCGATACCACGATGCGCGCACCATTAACCAGCGTTGACCACCATAGCAGCCTCGTTGGTGTTCGCGCCGCTAGGATATTGCTGAGCCTGCTAAAGAGCAAAACACCCCGGCGACCGCGGCACGTTGCTCTCAAGCCTTCGCTGGTCGTGCGGCAGTCCTCGCAACACAGCGCCAGCGAGTTCCTGTCAGCCTGAGTTGTTGCCACGAGTTTGCCTCTTCTCGCCGCCCAGTGCCAGCCAAATTTCCCGGATTTTCATCGCGATTCCTATCTAAATGGTTGATAAATAAATAACTTATGTAATCCAAGGTTGATCGATTGAAATTTTTGTTTAACGTTACACTTTTTTCTTGACAATTGCAGAAATGCAAGCAGACAATCCCATTCGAAACTAATTCAGCAGGGAAACAGTTCGCACTTTACTCAAAATCCCTGCTCTTCCCTGTCGTTTGCTGTGTCAGAGCTTCAACCTTGGAGGTCAAAGATGATGCATTCGAATTCTCGTTCCCGGCACTCTGTGTCTCTGGGATTTCTTGTCACAGGGATACTGGTTCTTCTCACGATCGCCCTTCCCGGCGCATTGCGGGCCCAGACCGCCGGCGAAGGCTCGCTTGCCGGTACGGTGTCGGACAGTACCGGGGCGGTAGTCGCGAACGCCCTTGTGACGGCTACCAACGCCGCAACCAAGATTTCGACCGAAACCACGACATCTTCGGCCGGCCTTTACACGATCTCCCCCTTGCCGGTGGGAGTCTATTCGGTCACCGTGACGGCCAAGGGGTTTAAGACCCTGACGCAGGAGAATCTCGTCCTCGACGCTTTGGCGCAGTTGGTCTTCAATCCGGTTCTGTCGGTCGGCGCGGCGTCAGAAACTGTTACGGTAACGACTGCCCCGCCGGTGCTTGACACGGAAAACCCCACACTGGGCGCCGTCATTGAGAACACTGAATACTCCGCGCTGCCCATTCTCATGTCCACAACGCAGCAGCGCGATCCCACCGCGTTCGCATCACTTGAGCCTGGCGCCCAGACCGGCTCTCGCACTCCACTCATTGCCGGTCTCTCGAACTATCAGGGTTATCTCTATCTGGATGGCGTGCCGTCTGAAACCATCAATCAGCAGGGCGATAACCGCACGGTGGCGTTGAATGTGAGCCTTGAAGCCGTCGATCAGTTTCAGGTCCTCACCGGCGTGCCCCCGGTCGAATATATGGGCGCCGGAGCATCGAACTACACCATGAAGTCCGGCGGCCAGCAGTATCACGGCCAGGTTTCCGATTTCGTTCGCAACACGATCCTCGACGCCTGGACGTTTACCCAGAAGGAAGCAACCGTAAAGAACCCCGCCGGGGCCACAGTTCCGGCGCCGAAGAATGTCGAACATGCAAATGAGCTGTCAGCATCCGCCGGCGGACGGGTTCCTCATACGGGAAACAAGCTCTTCTTCTTCGCCGCCTATGACAAATACCATTCCCGCTTGAACGATCCTCCGGGGCAGACCACGATTCCCACCGCTGCCATGGAATCGGGCGACTTTTCCGCGCTGGCCGACGCCAACAACGATCCCATCATCTTCGATCCGGCGAGCAACAGCTGCACCGCCGGCGTCTGCACACGGACCCCGTTTTCCTATAACGGCAAGAACAACGTGATCCCTCCCGGAAGAATCTCTCCGATCACGAATATGATGCAGTCGTTCATGCCGAACTTTCCTAATTCGCCCAACTCGAATCTCTCGGGGAACGTCAATCCCAACGTGATCAACAACAACTACCTGGGCACGCAGATCAACGGACGCGACAGCCATCTCTATGACTGGCGCGTTGACTATGACCTGAGTGCGAAGGACCGGATATCGTCTGTCGGAGCGATGGGGCAGTTCGTGTATCTCAATAACTTCGGCACCCCGTATCTTCCGCTTCCCTATGCTGTCGGCGACTATGCAACCATCGTCCCCAAGCAATACAACGTCGAGGAAGTGCACACATTCAGTCCCCACATGACCAATCAGTTCAAGATCGGTTACACACGGTTCTACATGCCCATCACCAATCCAACTCAGGGCGTGACAAAGTACGAGATAGGAACAATGGGCGTCACAAATCTGCCCCTGGGTCAGGCGGGACAGGAGTTTCCCGGCGTGAGCTTTGGCGGAAGCGGCCAAAGCTTCTCCGTCAACGGGATCGGGAAATCTCTAACTACGCAGGTCGCGCCAGCCACGTGGACCACGGACTCCAACTCAGCCTCTACCCAGCTCACCATCCCCAACAACTATGCATTGGTCGACAACCTGCTCTGGCTCAAAGGCAAGCACCAGTTGACGTTCGGAATGCAATACCAGTTTGAAGGCCTCAATAACGCCAACCCGGCTACCTACACGGGCGTTCTCCAATTAGGTTTCGATCAGTACGCCACAGCAAACTACGTGGCCGGCGGCTCGACCATCGATCAGACCAATACCGGCTATGGATATGCGAGCTTCCTTTTGGGCGCGGTGGGCGCGGGCGGTGGCGGGGCTACGGGAACATCGCTGCCTCTGCAGAATGTGGCCACCATCTACAGCCGCATCAAGGCGATCGCGCCGTACTTTGAAGACACCTACAAAATGACTCAGAAGTTGACCGTGACCTACGGGTTGCGCTGGGACTATTTGCCGCCTTTGCACGAGAAGTACGACCACTTCACTTTCCTGAATCCGACGGCTGTCAACTCAGCCACGGGAACACCGGGCGCACTGGAGTTTGACGGAAGTTACGGTGGTTCAACCGTAAGCTGTGGCTGCAAAACGCCTTTACACACCTACTGGAAGAACTGGGGGCCGCGAGTGGGCCTCGACTATTCCCTCGATAGCAAGACGGTGATTCGGTTGGCAGCAGGCATCGTCTACTCACAGGGCGGTGGCACAGGCGGCGGCCGCACAGCCGGTGGCCCCGGAGGCTCAAATGGAGCTGGCCAGGCCCTCGGCTTCAACACCACCGCTCAGGCGCCAGGCGACACGCTTACCGGCCCCAACGCCGGTCCGTCGTTCTGGCTGAACAGTTCCAATTCTGCGTTATTTGGTGCAGGATTTACTTACCCCACCGCACCCACGCCCGGCTCCGCAAGCGCAGTTCTGAATGCCGGCAACTATCTCAGCAATGGCGCCGTGGTAACCGCAGGCCAGATGGGATATGACGATCCCTATGCCGGTGGGCGCGCCCCGATGTACAACTTCTGGAACTTTGGCTTTGAGCGCACGATTACCAAGGACATGACGCTGGCAGTCAACTATGAAGGCGACGAGGCGCACCACACCTGGGACAGCGGCGCCCAGAATGCGCGCGGATACTGGAACAATGAACCGAATCCTCTTTACCGTGCTGTCCTCGGCCCCGTCAACGGGACCAGCGCCTCGGGGGGCGTCACATCGTTGTTGGTTGCACCTGCGACTACAGCGAACGTGGCCATCCTGAACCAGTACTTTCCAACCCTTACAGCCCCTGCATACTTTGTGAATGCGGCCAACGCATTTCCCGCCAATTCCAATTTAACAATTCAGCAGATGCTCACGGCCTTTCCGCAGTACAGCGGTCTCCAGGACGGATGGGGCGGCGCGTTTGTCGAGAACTACTCCTATGAAGCGCTTCAGGCCACGATAAGCCAGCGCACGGCCTTCGGCCTCACCTTCAGCGCGAACTTCACTTTCTCCAAGAACATCGGAGACGATGGTAACTTCCGCAGCGGCTGGAACATCCCGGCATCAGCCATCGACGGCCACTGGCAATCCTGGAAGGCGGACCGCATCGATCGTTCCTGGACGACGACCTCCGCACCCTACATCTTCAATTCCTATGCCGTTTACCAGCTCCCCTTCGGCAAAGGTAAGATCGGCAGTGACTCCTGGCTGGTGCGGAACATCGCCGGCGGTTGGGCGCTTTCGGGTGTTTATAGCTATTCTTCGGGCGCACCCTTCGGCGTCACCTGGAGCTCGGGCGGTAATTGCGCAAACGGATACACAACACTCAACGCGTACACCTGCATGCCTTCTCTCAACCCCAACTATGTCAGCAACATTCGCATTAACGGCAAGTTCGGCAGCGGACCGAACGGCTACGTGTTCAGCAATGCGAGCAGCATCAAGTACCTCGACGTCAACGCATTTTCGGCGCCGGCGAACGTTTCCACGGCTATCAACCCGTCGACCGGAAAGTACATCACCAGCCAATATCTCATTGGCAATGCGCCCCGCACCGCAGCATATGGCATTCGGAATCCGGGCAATCAAACAGACAACCTATCCATTCGGCGCAGCTTCCCCATCATTCATGAGGGGATGGCCCTCGTCATCCAGGGAGATTGCTCCAACTTCCTGAACAAGATGATCTGGGGAGGCCCCAGTGCAGGCTGGGGAGCCGGCTCTACGACGTTTGGAGAAGTCTCGGCTCCTGGTACCGCGCCGCGCGACTGGCAGTTGTCCGGACACTTCACGTTCTAGTGGAACAAAAGCGCTCAACCCTGAGAGGTGTTGCATTTCCCTGCAACACCTCTTCGGGAGCAGTTTCTTCGATTGAGTTCAATTCCGGGCGTCACTGGGACGGACATCGCGACAAGGGAATATGAGCATACTCGAGTCGGGGTGATCCAGTGAATGTCAGAGAAACCGCACGACGCTGGATAAACGCCGTTCAACTGCACAATCCACGCCTTGCTCCATTAGGAAAGGAGTTGTCTGAGAATGGATAAGGTTGCCGGGATATTGGAAGTATCGAGGACCGACGATACCCGAGAAGTCGTGATCATTCATCCAGACCTGAAGCCTGACGCAAGCGGTGTCGGTCGACTCGTGTTCTCACCGCGTCACGCGCGTTATCTGGCCAATCTACTTATCGAGCACGCGGCCGCCGCCGAAGCGGAGACAGCCATGTCCGCGGGAACCACATCGGGTCAAACGACAGCCGCGCCTGCAAATGTGCAGAGAGATTCTCGCCGGGGCAAGAGAGGCGCTTAAGATTGGACCAGGCATCCGCATTGAGGAAACACACCATGGGCATCGCCCGGCGAAAAATGCTATTTGGCTCCGCTTCTCTGCTTGGGTACTTATCGATCAACCATTGCGGCCTGGCACAGGCAGTCGCGGCTGCCGCAGCGCCTTCCAGCGATGCGCCAGTCTCACCACCCGCAACAGCTGCGGCAAAGACCCTCTACGGCGATATCGGCGCCGCCAGCTGGACGGAGCTGAACCACCGTCTCCGCGCGGTGAATGCCGACATCCAGGCGCATGGCCTACGCAACATCCCCGGTGTCGAAGGCACCTTTCTCACCGGCTACCCATACAACGAGTTTTATGACTGGGATCTTTACTTCGAGAACCTCTATCTTTCCTACTACGGCGTCTGGCCCTATTGCTTCACGAACCTAAAGGAATTCCTCAACCGGGAACAGCCAGATGGATACGTGAATCGCAGCCTGATCAAGCAGCGCGACCGTCAGCAGTTCAAGCCATTCCTCGCCCAGCTCGCCGTACTGGGCTGCAAACAGAATCACGATGACTATGGGTGGTTGCGCGGAAACTATTACGACCGTCTGGTCAAGTACATCGACAAATGGTTTTCGTATGACTGGGATCACAACGGTCTGCCCGTCTGGAATTCCGCCGATGCTGCGGGAACCGACAACCAGTGGTCCCGCGCAGGCGCGCTTGGCGCATTTGAGATCGAAGGCGTGGATCTGGCCTCATATCTTGTTCGCGAGTTGCGCGCCATGTCTGTGATCGCCACGCACCTCAACCTCAAAGCCGACAGCGCTGAATTCGACCGTCATGCCGACCAGTTGATCGGGATCATGAATTTTGCTTTCTGGGATGAGAAGCAGGGCATGTACTTCGACCGCAATGAGAAGACGGGCAAGCGCGTCTACGTGAAATCGGCCACAAACTTTATGCCGCTTTTCGCCGGCGCAGCAACGCCGGAGCGAGCGAAGCGCACCATCCACGAACATCTGCTCAATCCCGATGAGTTCTGGCTTGTTTATCCAGTGGCCAGCTACGCAAAGACCGAGCCCGACTACTATCAGGGCTCGCACAATGAATGCAACTGGCGCGGCTCAACCTGGGCGCCCACGAACTACATGATCTTCCAGGGGCTGCGCCGTTACGGGTATCACGCCGAGGCGCGCGAACTCGCCACTCGCCTCTTTGACATGGCACTGCTCAAGAACGCCGCGCTTCGAGAATATTACAACGCTGAAACCGGCGAGGGCCTCGGCCAGACTCGTTTCTGGGGATTTACAGCTTTGTACTACGGCATGCTGCTCGAGTCCATCCTCGGATACGATGCATCAACTCTCCAGGAATCAGTCGAGCCCATCGTCACTCGCGAGCTCGGCATTCAATTCCAGGCGTGACACTGAAGTCGCCACAGGGCTGAGAGACCCGGTGCCAGGCTGATCCGCCGCACGCGATGGATGATGTTTCCGGTTCGCCACGAGATCAAAAGGGGTGCTCGCTCCAGTAGATTCGAGACACCTTGAAAGCGAGCCTGAGCCACACATTTTTCCCTCTTCACCCTGCGAATCGAAAGAACTATCATGGTCGTGGATTTGGCACGCACTCGGGATCAGCCCTCGGGGCGGACAAGCAGAAAGGACATTCTCTCATGGGTACGACGCAGGCAACGCTCAAACGCTATCGGATGCTGATCGACGGCGAGTTTGTGGAATCCGAAAAAACGCTCGAAGTCTTAAATCCAGCGACCGAACAGGTCATCTCCGAATTCCCGGCCTGCACGGTCGAAGACGTGAACCGGGCCGTGCTTGCCGCTGAAAAGGCACAAAAGAGCTGGGCCGCACTGCCGGCAATCCGGCGGGCAGGCTACCTTCGGGAGATCGCCACGCTCATTCGAGCCAACCGCGAATCACTGGCCCGCGTTATCACGGAAGAGCAAGGCAAGATCCTTTCCCTCGCCCTGGTTGAGGTGGACTTCTCGGCGGACTACCTGGATTACATGGCTGAGTTTGCCCGCCGCTACGAAGGCGAAATCATCCAGAGCGATCGCCCCGGGGAAAACATCCTACTCTACAAGATGCCCATCGGAGTCGTCGCCGGCATTCTACCGTGGAACTTCCCATTCTTCCTCATCGTGCGCAAGATGGCGCCCGCTCTGGTCACTGGCAATACGATCGTCATCAAGCCCAGCAGTGAAACCCCCAACAACGCCTTTGAATTTGCCCAGTTGGTGGCCCAGTCGTCGTTGCCCAAAGGCATCTTCAATCTCGTCTCCGGCTCCGGCTCGGTCGTAGGCAAGGCCCTGGCTGGACACCCGAAGGTGGGTATGGTCAGCCTGACAGGCAGTGTGGAAGGTGGGGTCGCCGTGATGCACGCGGCGGCCGATAACGTCACTAAAGTCTCGCTCGAACTGGGCGGCAAGGCCCCGGCCATCGTGATGGGCGATGCGGACATCGACTTCGCAGTTCGCGCCATACGGGCTTCGCGCATCATCAACACCGGGCAGGTCTGCAACTGTGCCGAGCGCGTCTATGTCCACGAGTCGATCGCCGAAGAGTTCATCGAAAAGATCACTGCGGCTATGCGCCAGACGGTCACCGGCGACCCCCTTGCAGGGAACACGGAGATGGGGCCGCTGGTGAGCAAGCGGCAGCGTGAGCTGGTGCATGCGGCCGTCGAGCGAGCGCTCAAGGACGGAGCCGAGCTCAAATGCGGCGGAAACAACGAGAGCCGGACTGGCTATTACTACGAGCCCACGGTGCTGACACACTGTCGGCAGGAAACCAGCATCATGCAGACGGAGATTTTCGGACCGGTTCTGCCCATCGCGACTTTCACGACCCTCGACGAAGCCATCGGCTATGCCAACGACTGCGAGTACGGATTGACTTCCTCCATTTATACCCGCAGCCTGGATGTGGCCATGCGGGTCTCGAATGAGTTGAAATTCGGTGAAACGTATGTGAATCGCGAGAACTTTGAGGCCATGCAAGGCTTCCACGCGGGATGGCGCAAGTCCGGCATCGGTGGCGCCGACGGCAAGCACGGTCTCGATGAGTATCTCCAGACCCACGTCGTCTACATGAACTACGACCTCAACAAGCAGTGAGAAAGCCAATTGGCATTCGCGGATATGGGCATGGCAATTGTGGAACCGGTGCATCTCGCCATCTCTGCCCGTTGTCGCTAAGGATCATTGCCGGATTCCGGGCCGAATAAGCGTTGGTTTAGCGGGCGACGTAGGCTGTTGCGTTGCCCATGGATTGTCTATCAAACGAATCCTCGAAGCCGAATGCCGTTTCGACGCCTCCCAGCAGTAGCCAGCCGCCGCGAAAGAGGGTGCCGTGGAGTTCCCTCATGATCTTCTTCTTGGTTTCGGCATCGAAGTAGATCATGACGTTGCGGCAGAAAACAAGATCGAATGGCCCGAGGGCGCGGAGGCTCGCGCGCAGGTCAATCGTTTCAAAGTGGACCATCTTGCGCACCGCATCGCTCAACTGCCATTCCGTGTCGCGACGGCGAAAATACTTGACCAGGAGAGCAGCCGGCAGGCCCCTGTTCACCTCAATCTGCTGGTAGTTACCGGACCGGGCACGATCCAAGACCTTCGAGGAAAAGTCTGTGCCCAGAATTTGAATGTCCCAGCCGCTCAGGCCCGCCTCAATGAGGAGCATGGCGAGGCTATAGGCTTCCTGCCCGGTGGATGCCGCCGCGGACCAGAAGCGCAGCTTTCTCGTATCTCGCCGCTCTTCCATCAAGCGCGGCAGCAGGACTTTCCGAATGGCGTCATATTGGGCAGGATCGCGGAAGAAATAGGTCTCATTGGTCGTCATGGCCTCTACGACCTGATGGCCGACATCGATCCTGCGGTTTAACTGCATGAATTCGCACAATTCGTTAATGGTGCCGAGGCCGAGCTGCCTTACGATGGGCGCAAGGCGAGTTTCGAAGAGGTAGTCTTTGTCTTCTTCGAGCACAATGCCCGCCTGTGAGTAGACATGCTGCTGAAGAAACCGGTAATTCTCCGGAAGGATTTGCGCAATTGAGGCGTTGCCGGACATTCATTCCCTCTTAGAATCGCTGAGTCCTGCGCAAAATCTCCGGCACGATTTGGTCGAGCGGAAGAACGCTGTCGGCGAGGCCGGCTGTGACCACGGCGCCTGGCATCCCCCAAACGACGCTCGATGCTTCATCCTGTGCGAGGATGCTTGCTCCTTGTGCTTTGAGGATCTCGATCCCGCGCAAGCCATCATGTCCCATGCCAGTCAAAATGGCGGCGATGACTGCGCCGCCATACACTTCGGCGATCGAAGAGAAAAGCGCGTCAACGGCGGGACGGCAGAAGTTCTGAGGCGGCGACTGGTCCAATTGGACATGCACTTTACCGCTGCGCGCAGCCACCTTGAGATGAAAGTCTCCGGGGGCGATCAGTATTTTGCCGGCAATCACCGGATCGCCCTGGCCTGCCTCTTCGACCGAAAGCGGGCACGAAGCGTGAAGACGCTCGGCGAGAAAACGCGTGAAGAGCGGCGGCATGTGCTGCACTAACAGAATCGGCAAGGGGAATTCAGCCGGCAGATGCGGCAGAATCGCGCCAAGAGCGGACGGCCCTCCGGTGGAGACACCGATGACAACAACTTTGGGGGCCTGCTCGCTGCTCATCGTAAAGGATGGGGTGCGTTCCCGCGACGATGTCGCGAGAATCTGCGACGCCTGCGGCCGCAGTGCAGCGTCCGACTTTGCCGGCAACAGGAAAAACTGCTTGACCTTCGGGATCAGTTCCTCGCGCAGGCGCATCATGGATTGATCGAGCGAACCATCGTTCGAGGCCTTGGTTACGTAGTCGTCGGCGCCCAGGGTTAAGGCTTCGAGCGTCACCTCCGCACCGCGCTCGGTAAGAGTGCTGAACATGATCACGCGAACTCTGGGGTATTCACGCCGCAGGCGGCGGAGCGTTTCCAGACCATCCATCTCGGGCATCTCAATGTCCAACGTGAGCACGTCAGGATTGAGCTGCGGGATCATTCGCAGCGCGATCGATCCGTTGGCCGCTGCGCCTACGACCTCGAGTTCCGGATCCCGTTCCAGAGCGTGGGTCACCAGGCGGCGGATGACCACGGAGTCGTCCACCACCAACACGCGAATCCGCTCCCCTGCCTGGAGAGTCCGCCTGTTCAGTGCGGCCATTTCATGCCCCGCAAATCTGGATTCCGGCCATCTGGAGTTTTCCCACGATAATGTCTTTGGTGAACGGCTTCATCACGTATTCGTTGGCGCCGGCCTCAAGGGCTTCCGCGATACGGTCCATTTCCGTTTCGGCTGTGACCATGACGACCACGAGCGAAGAAAACTCCGGCTTTTGGCGCAGCTGCTTCAGCAACTCCAACCCGTTCATCTCGGGCATATTCCAATCGACCAGGATCAGCGTTACCGCTGATTGGTCGGCTTGAATCACTTGCAAAGCTTCCTTTCCGTCTGCCGCCTCGCGAACCTCGAATCCGAGCTCCCGCAATGTCCTGGACAGAATCATGCGAATGGCCCTTGAATCATCGACCACCAAAGCCGTAGCCATCTTTCCTCCCACAATCGCCGCTAAAGCCGAATGAATGCGGCCTGCCGAATGGTGGGCACTCGACAGGCCGCGCTCACGACAGCCGCCACGATCAGAACGTGAATCTCGAGACGACCTTCTGCAGCTGGGCAGCCATATGGCTCAACTCAGCCGACGCCTTCTGCGTATCGTTCGCGCCCTGCGTCGTGTTCTTGGCCGCGAGAGCGACGCCGCCAATGTTCTTGGCGATGTCTCCGACTCCCTTGGCTGCTTCCGTGACGCTATGGCCGATTTCGTTGGTCGTCACCGTTTGTTCTTCCACCGCGGAGGCGATGCTGTTGGAGATGTCGTTCACCTGGTTGATGATGTTGCTGATCTCCTCGATCGCAGTGACTGCTCCCTTCGTGTCGCCCTGAATCGCCTCGATCTTCTGACCGATGTCTTCAGTGGCCTTGGCGGTCTGCTTGGCAAGTTCCTTCACCTCGTTGGCCACCACCGCGAAACCCTTGCCCGCTTCACCAGCGCGGGCGGCCTCGATGGTGGCGTTCAGAGCCAGCAGATTGGTTTGCTGCGCGATCGAGGTAATCACCTTGATCACGTTGCCAATCTCCTGGCTTGACTCGCCCAGTTTCTTCACGGTTTCGTTCGTGGAGTGCGCCACGTTGACGGCATTCTTAGCCACTCGCGCCGATTCGTTTGCGTTTTTGGCGATCTCGCGGATGGAGGCTTGCATCTCCTCGGAGGCCGACGCAACCGAGGCAACGTTTTTGGAGACCTCTTCGCTGGCCGCCGACACCACGTTGGCCTGCGTTGCCGTCTCTTCTGCATTGCCCGCCATTTGCTGGCTGACTGCCGTCAGCTCTTCCGACGAGGACGCCAGCGTCGAGGCGTTCTGCGCTGTGACCTTCAGCGGTTCGACAACCATCTCGAGGGTCTTGTTGATCCCTTCGACGATCTTGCGGTAGTCGCCCTTGTGCTTGCCGGCGTCGGCGCGCTTGCCCAGCTTGCCTTCGGCTGCCGCTTTCGCCAACTCGTCGGTGTCCTCAATCAGCTTGCTGATGTTGGTCTTGAGCAGGACCAGCCACTCATGAATCTGGTCCAGATCGGAGGCTTTCGCCATTGCCGCCGACATATCGCCGTTTGCGACCTTGGTCACGAAGGCGATCAATTCGGTGAGCCAGGCATGCACGCCGTTGATGGAATCCTTCATTTTGGCGTGATCGCCCTTGCAGACAATCTCGACCTTCTCGCGCAGGTTGCCGCCGCGAATCAGCGAGAGCACGCGGTTGCCTTCGCCGATGGGCAGCAGGATTTCATCGAGCATCTGGTTGACGCCCTCAACGATCCTGCGGTATTCGCCCTGG
>Ga0181522_10000828_pt1 | contig 20641 bp, 17 predicted proteins | sample PEATcosm2014_Bin_27_FD_121103 | JGI IMG/M metagenome (GOLD analysis project Ga0181522, IMG submission 121103) | Peatland microbial communities from MTU Mesocosm Facility, Houghton, MI, USA - PEATcosm2014_Bin05_10_metaG | ecosystem: Environmental > Terrestrial > Soil > Wetlands > Peat | place... | reverse complement strand
GGCGGTTCGCGCGGCTCTCCAGGCGGGCTTGCTTGGAGTGTTTATCGCGATGCTCCCGGTGCTCGGCATCGTACTGACTGGCGCGCTGGCTGTCTTTTTCTATCGGCGCAAGAATGGATTCGACCTTCCCGCCGCCTTGGGCGCGCGCCTTGGTGGTGCCGCAGGAGTCGTTGTCTTCGCCATCAACGCGATGTTGGTCATTCCTATTATTGTTTTGCATGCCCAGCAGGAGTGCGTCGATCGCATCGTGGAAGTGGCTCAGAAGTATGGTGTCGACACCGCCACTCCACAATTTCAGGCCAACCTCCACGAACTGTTTACTCTGTCAGGCCTGGCAGCATTCTTTGTTTCCACCGTCGTCCTGGCCTCGATTGGAGGCGCTATCGGGTCTCTCCTTCTGCGGTCCCGCAACACCCGGGCTTGATTTCCATCCTCGGGCAGAACCGCAGGTCTTGGTCTGGCTCGGTCTCGCTCGTCTTGCTCTGTCTTGCTCTCGTCTTTCTTGCTCTCGTCTTTCGGCACGCGTATGATTCGGCGTTTATGAATTCACGTGCGCCGCGGCGTTTCGACGCTCTCGAGAGTTCGCGAGTACGATAACTATGAATCCAGCGCGCGGTTCCCTGCTCGACATCGAGCACCTGGAAGCAGGTGAAATTCTCAGAATTCTGAAGTTTGCCCGCCGCATGAATCCGGACAAGCCTCGTCCGCTTCTCAAGGGGAAGCGGGTGATGCTTCTTTTTTACGAAGCTTCGACCCGGACGCGCAGCTCGTTTGAAATCGCGGCAAAATCGCTGGGCGCGCATACCGTTCTTATCCAATCGATCGGTTCGAGTATTGAGAAAGGCGAATCGTTGCTCGACACCGGATACACAGTGCGCGCGGTGGGCGCCGACGTGATCGTCATCCGCCATCCGAACGCAGGCGCAGCTCAGGTGATGGCGCAGCACATCGACCTGCCGGTCATCAATGCGGGCGATGGATTGCACGAGCACCCCTCGCAAGCGTTGCTCGATGCCTACACCATCTTGCGCAACCGGAAAAGTTTCAAAGGGCTGCAGGTGGCAATTGTCGGCGACATCTTTCACAGCCGCGTGGCGCGGTCGGCGTGCCACCTGTTAAGCAAATTCGGAGTGAAAATTATTCTCTGCGGTCCGCCGGAACTGGCGCCCGAGATTGCCACAACGCTCGCGCCAGGTGTGCGCGTCACTCGTCACCTTGAAGATGCGTTGCGCGGCACCGATGTAATTATGCTGTTGCGCGTGCAGACCGAACGGCTCGCAGGATTGAAGATCGATCTGACCGACTACATCGCACGATATCAGATGAATCCGACCCGATTGAAAATGGCGAGGCCGGATGCCATCGTGATGCACCCCGGTCCGATCATCCGCGGGTTGGAGTTGACGAGCGAAGTCGCCGATGGCGTTCAGGCGCGCATTCTTGAGGAAGTGCATAACGGCGTGCCCACGCGCATGGCGATTCTGGCGCGGGCGGTGGGGAAGATGCGATGAGCCCTGAGAAAAATCGTTCCGGTCTCGGAGGCCCCCGTCTCCTGATCAAGGGCGGGCATCTCATCGATCCCGCGTCTCAGATCGATGCGCCCATGGACGTGCTGCTGAAAGAGGGACTGGTGGCGGAAGTGGCCGCTCCGAACAAGATCAAGGGCGGCGCGGACGAAAAACTTGACGCCCGTGGCCTGATCGTTGCGCCGGGATTCATCGATCTGCACGTTCACCTGCGCGAGCCCGGCCAGACCTATAAAGAGACGATCGCGACCGGCACCGCCGCGGCGGCGGCTGGAGGATTTACTTCTGTCTCCACCATGCCGAACACGGTGCCGGTCGTCGATTCTGTCGACTGGATCGAGTGGCTCCGCCAGCCTGAACGCGGCGCGGTCGTCAACCTGTTTGCCATTGCTGCCGCAACGCTCGCAAGTAAAGGCATCACACTGACCGATTTCCGTGCGCTGCGCAGCGCAGGCGCTATCGCGGTGACCGACGATGGCAAGCCGATCCTTGACGACCGAATGATGCGCAACGCGCTCGTTCTTGGCGGAGAACTGAATTTGCCGGTCGTGCAACATGCCGAAGACACGCGGATGACGGAGAACTGCTCGATGCACGCAGGCGCGCGTTCGTTTCGGTTGGGGCTGCGCGGCATGACGGCGGCCGCCGAGTCTTCCATCGTCGAGCGGGACGTGCAACTCGCGATGAATATTCCGAATGCTCGCCTGCACGTTGCGCATCTTTCCACGGCCGATGCGCTGAAAAGTGTCCGCCGTGCGAAACGCGCCAAGGCGCGTGTGACTTGTGAAGTAACGCCGCACCATTTCACTCTGACCGACGACGACATGCGCGACTACGACAGCAATTACAAGATGAACCCGCCGCTGCGCTCGGCGTCCGATCGCGAAGCCATTCTGGTTGCTCTTGCCGACGGCACCATCGATGCTATCGCCACCGATCACGCGCCTCACGCTTCCCACGAAAAAGACATGGAGTTTGAGCGCGCCGCGTTCGGCATCACTGGACTCGAAACTGCGCTCGCGCTCGCGGTGATGAAGTTGCATCGTGAGAAGGGCATCCCGCTGGTTCGCATTGTGGAGCTCTTCAGCAGCGGGCCAGCGCGCTGTTTTGATATGCGCGGCCGCGGATCTCTGGCCCGCGGCTCGATCGCCGACGTTACGGTTTTCGATCCGAAAAAAAAGTGGACATTCGAGGCGGCGAAGTCGCGCTCAAAATCGCGGAACACGCCTTTCGATGGGTGGAATTTGACGGGCAAGGTGGTTGCGACCATCGTCGGCGGTAAGATCGTCTACGCCTCTTGATCTGTTTTGACCGTGACCGCGCCGGCTGCCACGGTCGCGAAGGCACGGTCACGAAGGGAAGTGCTGCAGATTGGCTGTTCGCCGTTCGCTATTCGCTTTTGAGCAGCGGATTTCCTGGAGAGACCAAACCTACGCGGTGCAGTTTGGCGGTGAGACGATCTTTGTCGGCGGAAGCAGTAGCGGTGGATAGGCGTTTACGCAGTTTGGCCACTTTTTCTGCACGAGTGCGACGTCGACGAATTTCCGGGCGACGACTGGGTGCGGACATAAAATTCTCCTTGGGACTCTTGCGATTCGATCGCGTTATCCGATAACTTTTCAGCTCATCGAGACTTCGATTATAGGGCCGATGTCAGCTGCTGGCAAAGAGCGTGGCTACTGCTTCGCGCAATAACCAGTGCAATCTAACACTGGCAGGCGTGGATATTTCCGAAAGCGCGAGTCCTCAAAAGAAAGTTCACACCTCAGGAAAACTGATCCTCGATCGGACTCGATCTGGTGCGCGTGGGTGCAGGTTTGGCAGAGACCGGCGTCGGTGCGGATGGGCTTGTCGTTATTTTTCCCCGAACCTGAGCCCTGCGATCGAGTATGGGAAGTGTTCTGCATATCGGTTTCTGGAGCGGACAGGAGCCTTCGCTCCACACGCGAAAATGCCCGGGAGGCTTGCGCATCCCGGGCACTGTTATCGCAGAGATCGTGGTAAGACGATCGTCGTTACCTAGACGGCGGTAACGTTCTCCGCTTGCCAGCCCTTGGGGCCCTTAGTCACGTCGAACTGGACGGTTTGGCCTTCTTGCAGGCTTTTGAAGCCGCCAGCTTGAATAGCGGAGAAATGCACGAAAACGTCTTCGCCATTCTGACGGCTGATGAAACCGTAGCCTTTGGCGTCGTTAAACCACTTCACTGTTCCTTGTTCTGCCATTGATGTTTCCTATTCTTGTTTCTTGATTGAAATATGCTAGAGGTGATTCGCTGCTTGTAGAGGAGGTGCGCTGGTTGGCGGTACCGGCCTGCAACTAACTTTGACTCAAACTTAGCGATACCTAGTCTAGCACAGGGCGGCCGAAAAGTGGCCTATATTTTGCGCTTTTCGGCCAAGGCCGAATCTGGGGGATTTGCACGCGGAAGTGGCTGCGGTACATTGGTTTACGAGAGAGCGATAGCGGGCGGTCATGTTTGGGGGTGGGTGGTCGCCGGTCGTTGCCGTACGCTTCGAGCCGCCGATCACTCTCGAATGATGACTCTCGAATAACGCTTGCAAAATCATTGCGGGCCACCAGCCCGGCCTTGGCTTCTGCGCGCTACGGATTTCGTTGTACGCTACTTTATAGATGAAATGATTGCCTTTCTCACGCTCGAACTTCGGATCGAAGGGGCGCAGTCGCTTAAGGACAAGCGGCAGGTTACTCGCAGCCTGAAGGACCGGCTGCGCGCTTCATTTAATGTGGCGGTGGCGGAGCTTGATCCAGGGCCGCTTTGGAATTCGGCCGTCATCGGCGCGGTCAGCGTTTCGCATTCCCGCGACTATCTTGATGGGCTGATGAAGAATGTTGAGCGGGCGGCGATGAGAATCGCTAATAACGCGGGCGCGGAGGTTAGTGATTCGTTTGTGGAATTTCTTTGAGGAATCGGTTTTGCCCTGGCAATGGCTTTTCAGTTCCAGGAACACGGCTTTCCGCCACTCTCTCCAGCACTGAGGACACTCGGGTTCACTGAGGAACGCTTCAATCCGGTTCTCCGCGCGTTCTTTTCTGTTCTTTCGCCCTGGCTTTCGCTCTTTCTTTCGCCGTGACCTTCGCTCTTTCTTTCGCCGTGGCTTTCGCTCCGGGCTTGCTTGATTTTGGGCGTTTGGATTTGGAGATGGTGTCCGCTTCAGCGAACACGCCTTCTGATATCCTGATTCGTTTTATCCAATCGGGGTGGGCTGTGGAGCATCGTGGGCAGAAATATCATCGCGGACGGCTCAGCCAGGCTATTCGCGAGGAAATTGAGACCATCCTCGAAGGGGAGTTGGCGGATCCACGAATCGGGTTGGCCAGCGTGAGCGCGGTGCTCATGGCGCAGGACGCGCGCTCGGCGCGGGTGATGGTTACGGTGGCCGGGGATGAGGCTGAGGCTTTGCGAACCCTGGAAGGACTTACGGCGGCGAAGAATTATGTCCGGCACGAACTGGCGGAACGGCTGCAGCTGCGGCGGCCTCCGGAGCTTTATTTTCAGATTGACCGGGCCGATGAGCTGGAGAGTCGCGTCGATGAGTTGTTGACGCGGGCGAAAAAGCGGCGGCGGAAGGATGCTGAGCCCAAGGCTTAGGAAAAGTTCTCCTTCGCGCTCCCAGTCTCGGTGAAAAGCATCAGGCACCTCTCTGAAAACTGGGAACTTGGCGACACAAGCGTAGAGCATTTCATGTTAGAGCGGGTTTTACAGGAGATTCGCGCGCGTCGGCGGTTCGTGGTCACCTCACACGCTCGGCCGGATGGGGACGGCATTGGCTCGGCGCTGGCTTGTGGGCAGATTCTGCGGGCGATGGGCAAGGAAGCGCAGGTCATCATGCACGATGGCGTGCCGCGGATTTATCAGAATCTTCCGTTTGCGGATCGCGTGATTCAGGCTGAGGCTGTTCCGGCTAACGATGCGGTCATTCTGCTGGAATGCGACAGCATACGACGCGCGGCGCTTCAGGGTCTCGAAGAATCTTTCCTCATTAATATCGACCATCATGTGAGCGGGCGAAATTTCGGGCACATCAACTGGATCGATTCGAGCGTGATGGCCACGGCTGAGCTGGTATTTCGGCTGGCGCGGATCGCCTGCGTTCCGGTTGATCGGGACATCGCCACCTGCCTGTACACGGCGCTGATGACCGACACGGGGTCGTTCATGTTCGAGGGAACCAGCGCTCATACCTTCGCGGTGGCCCGTGAACTTGTGCTCGCGGGAGCGGACCCCTCGCTCTGCGCGCGACATATTTATTTTGGACACTCCACGGCGAAGATGAGGCTGCTCGGCGCGGCGCTTTCCAATCTGCATCGTGAGGGACCGCTCGCCTGGATATGGGTCACCCAGGAGCAGATGACGCGCTTTGGCGCGCGCGAGGAAGATTGCGAAGGGCTGGTGAATTACGCCCTTTCGATCGAGGATGTGCAGGTCGCTATTTTCTTTCGTGAACTGCCGGATGGGCGATATCGGATCAGCCTCCGCAGCAAAGGGGAGGTCAATGTGTCGACCGTGGCGGAGTATTTCGGCGGCGGGGGACACCGCTGCGCCAGCGGTTGTTCGGTGGATGGGCCGCTGGCGATCGCCGTGGCTCGAATCGTCGATCGGTTGCACGCGGAACCGGTCGCCTCGAATGCGGATTCGGCCGGCGGTCGCTAGCGCCGGACAGGCGTCGATCGTCATTTGTCGAGCGCCATTCGGTCGATCGGTTCGCGGAGTTCGAACGAAAACGGCGCCGGCCGGTTAGCCCGTGGCAGACGAGGTGAGGCACGAATCCGCGAACCCACACAGACGTGTTGCTGCTCGCGGCGTTCTGCGGGTTTTTTTTCTTCTATGGGCTGGGTGCTTTTGGCCTTCTTGGCGCGGACGAACCCCGCTATGCGCAGGTGGCGCGGGAGATGCTCGAGCGCTCGGATTGGGTGACGCCTACTTTGCAAGGGAAAGCCTGGCTTGAAAAACCGGTGCTCTATTACTGGCAGGCGATGTTGGCATTTCGCATAGCCGGTGTGAGCGACAAAATTGCGCGGCTGCCTGCGGCCTTTGACGCCACTCTGCTGGTGGCCGCTACTTACCTTTTTCTGCGCCGCTTCCGCCCTGGCACTGAACTTGACGGGTCGCTCATCGCTGCCAGTTGTGCAGGCGTTATCGGATTTGCCCATGCCGCGGCAACCGACATGCCGCTCTCCGCGATGTTTGGGATCGCGCTGCTCTCGTGGTATGCGTGGTATGAGAGCCGGGAGCGGAAACATCTCGCGATCTTTTATATCGCGCTCGCACTGGGGACCCTGGCCAAGGGGCCGGTTGCTCCGGCGCTGTCGGCGATGATCATTTTTCTCTTTGTCGCTGCGAGGCGTGAATGGGACGCGATCCGGCAGACTCTTTGGGTCCCGGGAATTGGCCTTTACCTGGCGGTCACTTTGCCCTGGTATGTCGCTGTCCAGCTGCGCAATCCGGAATTTTTTCGATTCTTCTTTCTTGAACATAATCTGGCCCGGTTCTCGCAGGACCTTTATCACCACCACCAGCCTTTCTGGTACTACGTTCCAGTCTTCTTGCTGGCCATCGTCCCATGGGCGGCGGTTCTTGTTGTCGCCATCGCCGAGCGGGCACGGATTGTCTGGTCCGCAGGCAGAAAAACCCTGCTCCTGGCGGAAAATTCCTGGTGGCTGTTTCTTTTCATCTGGATGCTCCTGCCCATCGTATTTTTCAGCGCATCGCAATCGAAGCTGCCGGGATACATTCTCCCCGCGGTTCCGGCAGGAGCGCTCCTGGTCGCTGAATATCTTGCGGAGCGACGGGGGAACAGCGCACGGTGGCCGCCTTGGTTTGCGGCGGTTCAGGGAATGCTTTGCGGCCTCCTGGTTTTTGCCGCTCTGTCCGCAGCTTCGATCGCCCTGAACCATCGTCTGGTCGGGGGGAGCGGAACTTTTATTGCGGGTGCCATTTCGGCGGTCGTTGCGCTTGGCACTGCGGCCACGCTCGTGTCTGGCGCCGGGCTGCGGACGTTGCGTCCGGTGACGCTGTTCGCCGTCGTCTTGGGCGTTGCGGCGGTGATACGTTTCGCTGGTCCGGCTATCGATGCGACACAATCGGCCCGTCCGATTGCCGAAATCATCCAGGCCTTTTCGCGCGAACCGGTGCCGATTGCCATCTATAAAGTGAGTCGCCAGCAGGAATATGGGTTGGAGTTTTATCTGAACCGTCCGGCGCAACCGTATGAGACCGGCAGCATTCCTTCGGGGGCTCACATCCTGGTTGCGGCACAGGGTACGCAGGCAAAAGTCGCCCAGATGGTTGCTGGACGCCGAGTATCATACTTAACCAGCATTCCCGCCCAGAAGTTGGATTTGTATTGGGTGAAGTAGGAAAGGTTCAAGGTTTCAAGGTTCAGAGTTTTCAAGGTGGGGCTGCGGATGAGTTGAACATTGATGAATTGAACATCGAAGCATGGGAAGATCGGCGCATCCAAGAATGGTTTAGGCTGAAGCCTGAACCCTTGAAGCTCTGACCCCGAAACCTGGCTCTTTATGGAAATCCTCGATCTCCGACATTTCTCTTCTGCCGACCTTCGCCCGCTGCTCGAAGAGGAGATCGCATTGTGGGGAAAGCTGCTGGCGTGGGACTACACCACCTCGGCCGAGATGATTCTGCGCTACATGGATGCCAAGATTCTTCCCGGCTATGCCGCCATTAATCGCGGCAGCATCTTTGGATATTCATTTTTTGTCTACGAGCAGAACAAGGGCGTCATCGGCGACTTATTTGTTCGAGAGCCGAATCGGGAATCTGTCCGCGGAGTAAACCACGGTCCCGACCGGCACGAGGTTGAAGAGCGGCTGCTCACGCACGTGATCGAAACGCTGCAGCAGTCGCCTGGGATCCATCGCGTGGAGGCGCAGCTACTGGCGCAGAATTCGGGAGAAGTCTCACGTCCGTTTCTGCGGCAGGGGTTCAGCCGGCATTCGCGCGTATTTATGAATTTTGACATCGGCAAGCATCCGCAGGCGGCCACGGCGGCGACGCCGCCGCAGTTTCAAATCCGCCCCTGGGCGGAGCAGGAATATCAATCGGCTGCGGCGCTGATCACGGCGGCCTATCGCGGACACGTCGATTCCGAGATCAACGATCAGTATCGAAGCCTCACCGGTTCGCTGCGCTTTCTCAACAATATTGTGCGCTTCCCGGGGTGTGGGACGTTCGATCCGCGAGCGTCTTTTCTTGTGTATCAGCAGCAAACGCATACGCTGGTGGGATTGATTCTGTGCTCGCAGGTGCGGTCGGATGTGGGGCACATCACGCAGGTTTGCCTGCTTCCTGAGTATCGTTCGGCTGGGCTGGGGAGAGCTTTGCTGGCGGCCACTGCCAGGAATCTTCGCGAGCGCGGGTTCCGGTTTATCTCGTTGACGGTGACTGAGGCCAACGATCGGGCCATTGAGCTTTATAAGCGCATTGGGTTCGAGTCGGCGCGGGTATTTGACGCCTTTGTTTGGGAGGGATAAAACTGCTGCGAAGCAGCCTCGAGTGTTCGATCCCCAAACGAAAAAACCTCTGCGCCGTCCTTCCCCGAGACGACGCAGAGGATTTAATTTGGAAACCGGGGTCACAAGCCAAAATCGTTGCGAGCCACGGACCCATTGTTCCCGGTTGGACGCAAGCACAGTGCCGAGGGGGCAGGCGGTGCAGCCAGACCGAGAATGGCTCCCACCTTATAGAACGAGAACCGGCGGGAATTCCCTTCAGGGCGAACCGAAAAATGTGAGGATTTTCCGGCTGATGGGTCCAGGTGGCACGGCCTGGTCCGGGACCTCCGAGCCACTTGCCGAGGGCTACTCGCGCAGAAGGTTCTTTGCGATAAACAGAACATTGGCCGGGCGTTCTGCCAGGCGCCGCATGAGATAGGGGTACCACTCGGTGCCGAACGGGATATAGACGCGAACGCGCCATCCCTCCTTGACGAGGCCCTGCTGCAGGTCGCGCCTGATGCCATGCAGCATCTGGAATTCGAAAGCGTCGCGGGGGATTTTTTCACCAGTGGCGAATGCCTTGGCGGTTTTGATTATGGTCTCATCATGGGTGGCGAGGCCGTGATAGATGCCGCTTTTCAGCAGGATCTTCATCAGCTTGACGTAATTGCCATCGACTTCGGACTTTTTCTGGAAAGCAATTTCTTCGGGCTCCTTGTAAGCGCCCTTGCAGAGGCGTATGCGGATGCGCTCGGCGAGCAATGTTGCGATGTCGACTTCGGCGCTTCGCATGTAGGACTGGATCACGGTACCTACGCTGTCTTCGTTGCCTCGGATGCGGTGGAGTTCGCGAACGAAGTTGAGGGTGCGCTCGGTGTAGGGCGACCCTTCCATATCTACGCGCACAAAATTTCCAGGCGCCATGCCGGCTGCCTTCGCTACCAGGGCACGGACGATGTCGTAGGCCAGGGTTTCGTCCACGTCGAGGCCCATGTGGGTCAGCTTCAGGCTGATATTTGCGTTCAGCTTGTGGGCGGCGATTTCGTCGAGCAGGTTGTGATAGAGCCGGGCGCTGGCTCGGGCTTCTTCGGGATTGGTGACGTTTTCTCCGAGATTATCGATGGAGACGGCCGCGCCAAATCGATTGACTGCGGCGGCGGTGCGGATGGCGTCGGCAACTTCTGTGCCGGCGACGAAGCGAGCGGAGGTCCGCTGGCCGAGAGAGGAGCGTTCGGCAAAGGCTCGCAGGGAGCGGCTTTCGGAAAGCGCAATGAAAAGTGCCCTCAGCATGGGGCGCCTGATTTTCGCGGGTCGGATTGTGGCGGGTTAGAACTGCCGGAGACGGCCATTATTTTTGGCGAGGCGTTACAGTACTTTTTACCACAAGGCCGGAGAACTCTTCGTGCGGAAACCGTTCGGAAAGCGTGCGGACACGATGATGGGTGATGATGGGTGGTCTCTGACAGATATCTTTCAAAATGTGAAAAAATGGTACGTTCTCGCTTTGAATTTGCGCGCCACGCGAGAACCACCGCACCGATCAGCATCAAACAGCCCGAGGGAAAACTGATCCCGCTCGCTATCCTGATTTTTTGCTGCCTCTCTTCGAGTGAGAGCGTAGCCCGGGATGCTGGCGGCTTTTCTGGGACTTTGAAATTACGTGGTTTCAGCGTAAACGCAAAGAAGCCTATAGCGCCAATGCAAGAGAGGACAACTGGGAAGTCGATGGTCGAATGCGATCCTGCCGGAAAAATTGAACCTCGGACACCACCGGAGAATTCCGTCCGAACCTTCAATCCCTGCAAGAACTGAATTCGCCCTGCAGTTCAGCGGAGCAACCGGGCCTGCGCGCCGGGCGCTGCGGGAAAATGCCTGGGCCCTTTGCTTCGCTCCGAGATGACAGTGGTTTCTGGGGCAGCGAGCGAAGATCGGTGGTCGTGTAGAATAACCGATTGTATATGGATCTTTCTGCCATCCAGCAAGCCTTGCGCGAGCGCAATATTGACGCATGGCTTTTCTATGATCATCACCATCGAGATCCTATTTCGTATCGTGTTCTGGGGCTGCCGCATGGGCTGATGGTCACGCGGCGGTGGTACTACCTTATTCCTGCCAAGGGCGAGCCCATCAAACTGGTGCACAAGATTGAAGCCGGACATCTCGATACCTTGCCGGGCACCAAGAACAAGTACGCCGGTTGGCAGGAACTGTTCGACGGGTTGAAGCAGATGCTGGCGCCGTATCGCGATGTGGCGATGCAGTATTCGCCTAACAACTTTGTCTTCACCATCTCGATGGTGGATGCGGGGACGGCGGATATGATCCGGGGGCTGGGCAAGAATATTGTCAGTGCGGCGGATCTGATTGCCGAATTTGAAGCAACCTTGACGGATGAGCAAATTGCGTCCCACTTTGCGGCTCGCGATGTGATTGACGCGGTGACTGCCGAGGCTTTCAAGGAAATTGGACGGCGCGTGCGCGGCGGCGGGACGCACGAGCATGAGATTCAGCAATTTCTTATGGAGGCGTTCGAACGCGAGAACATGGTCACGGACGATCCGCCGGTCGTGGCTGTAAACGCCAGCAGTGGAAACCCGCATTATGGGCCGAGCGAGAACCGTCCGGTACCGATTCGTGAAGGGGACTTCGTTTTGCTGGACGTGTGGGCTAAAAAGAAGACTCCGCGCGCGGTTTACTACGACATCACCTGGGTGGGGATTGTGGGCAAGGCCCCGACGGATCGGCAACGCGAGATTTTCAAGATCGTCAGCGAAGCCCGCGACGTCGGGGTTAAGACGGTGCAGGATGGCGTCGCCGCTGCACGGCCGATCGCGGGATGGGAAGTGGACCACGCGGTGCGGGCGCACATTAGGCAGGCCAAATATGGAGAATATTTCATCCATCGCACCGGGCATTCGATTGGGACTGAGGTGCATTCGAACGGCGCCAACATGGATGACCTCGAAATCCACGATGAGCGGCGCATCCTGCCTAATTCGCTGTTCTCAATCGAGCCCGGCATCTACCTGCCTGAATTCGGCGTGCGCACGGAGGTCAATATGCTGGTGCGGCCGGGAAGCGCCGAAGTGACTGGTAAAATACAACGAGAGATCGTGACGATCTGAATGGCCAAGCCAGCAATCAATAAATCAAAAAACGCGGTCAGTGAGCCGGAGTATCCGCTCACGACGATGGCGGTGGTTGCGCCGATCGTAGGATGGCTCATTCCGGGCGGCGGACATATCCTGCTGAAGCGTTATGGGCGGGGCGTGTTGCTGCTGATTTCGGTGGTCTCGATGTTTTTGATTGGCTTGGGCATGCAGGGACGGGTTTATCAGCCGAATGGCGGAGATATTCTCGATATATTGGGATTTGTAGGAGATGTGGGCACGGGTGTCCTGTATTTTGTGGCGCGGATCATGGATTGGGGCAACGTAATGGCGGCGAACGCGGCGGCGGATTATGGCAAGACGTTTCTGATCGTGGCTGGCCTTTTGAACTATATCGCGGCGGCCGATGCGCATCACATTGCGCTGGGGAAGAAATCGTGACCGTTAGTTTGTCGCACTTCTCGGCTGCCGTGGTGTTCGCTTTGTTCGCATCGATCGTCTTTGGCATCACGCAGCGCAACTCCACGATGGAGCAGTTGAAGTACGGGCTTTACTGCTTCGCGATGTTCGTTGGGGGAGTCTTTGTCGCGGGATGGGTGATGGCGATCGTTCGGCGGTGAAAGACCTGGCGCTATTTTGATCTCGGGAATCCGCGCCGACGGTCTGCGGCGCGACCCGAACCAGGGCGGCGCAAACCGTGTTCATCGAACCCCGAGGTCGCGTAGACGATCTTTCCGGGCGGCATCCATCAAGTGCAAACTGTGGTAATCGGTCACCGGCGAGAGAGCGGTTTAGCTCGCCATCGTCGTGCCGGTTGGCCCAGCGTGATTTTCCGTGATGGGCGAGGAATGCGTCGGCTTTCTCATGGCCTTCGTCTTCGTCGATGGTGATTACGGCAACGCCCTCGGCCATCGCCTGCATGACGCCAGATACCGAGCGCGATCCGCATTTATGCCTCAACCTGCGTTGCTTGACAAACGATCGCTCTGCGAAAGGCCGCGCGTCAGTTCGGATCCCCCTGATTTTCTCACTCCGGCGGTCCGCTTTGCAGGCCGTCGCCAGGGGCCAGCGGAAGATGGGCGGCTCCGCTGAGGATGACGCGCTCCTGCAGCGAAAACGTATGCGCGTACTGGTCGGAGTTGATGAGCTGGTCGCGCTGGTCGGGCGTCAGGCCGCGCATGTCGCGGATGGCGCGGTTGACCGCCTGGCGGCGGTCGGGCGGCAACTGTTTGAACTGGTTAAAGAGCTGGCGGCCGCGTTCCTTCTGCTCCGAGGTCAGGTGCTCCCAGGTTTCCATGCGGTTCAGGACGCGTTCCTGCTGCTCTCGGGGCAGGCCGGAAAAGTGCTGCAATCGTTGTTGCAAACGGGCTTGCTGTTGCGGCGAGAGCCGGCGGAACTGCGGATCCGTTTCGAGAGCGCGGCGCTGTTGCACGGACGGCAGATCACGGTATTGGCGCAGCCAGTTTCCGGCATGGCCGGGCTGGTTTTGCGGACGCGACTCACTGGGCGCTTGCCGCGGACGCGGTGGCTGCTGATGCGGCTTCTGCGGGTGCGGCTGGGGGTGGGAATGCGGTTGCGGATGTGATGGTGCCGACCTTTGCGGTGGCGCGTGACGGGGTTGGGCGAACGACGCCGTCCACAGCAGAAGCGCTGCCGAACAGCACACGAGTATTTCGCGGCCCAACATACTGGTCCTCTATTCCTGCGCTTTCATGGTTGCGAATCCTACGGATTCGCGGTTACGTCGTCCTGCACCTGCAGCTCGTCGAGCACGTCGAAATCGGCGTACAGGTCGTCGTTTCTGTCGAGCGCCTGCAGATCGCCAACCGCGGTTCCGGGCTGCACCGGCGGACCGGGGGAGGGAGGCTTGGTCGCGATGGTTTCGGGCTGATTAAAATACGGACTGTTGCGGAGACCGACACCCAACCCTCCAACCAACAACACGGCGGCTAGCGACATAGCCCACACCGGACGATGCAACCAAGTTAGCCATCCCACAGACGGACGCGCCATTTCTTCGCGCAGGCGCGCCTGCAGGCGGGTGTCGAAATACGGCGACGGTTCGACCGCTCGCCATTCGTCGAGCAGCGCCATGGTATTTTGCAACTCGCGCAGATGCGCAGCGCAGTCTCTACACGATCCGATGTGTTGACTAACCTCCGGCTCCAGTGCTCGAGCGTCGATGCCGGCGGCCAGTTCCGGCAACAGTTCGCGGATTTGATTGCAATTCATACTCTTACCTCTACTTCCCGGAAACAAATTCTTTCAGCTGCTCGCGCAGGGTTTCGTAGGCGCGAAACAGCAATGACTTGGTAGCGGACTCGCTCAGTTTCAGCACCTTCGCGATCTCGCGATAATCCATTTGCTGATACTTATGCATGATGACGGCTACCCGTTGGCGCTCCGGCAACGCGTTCACTTTACTGCGAATGGCTGCCGATCGCTCCCGCTTCAGAATCTGTTCTTCGACGGTGAGCGAGTCGTCGGCCAGGTCGGGCGTGGTGCCGGTTTCGTGGTCCGGTTCATCGAGCCGCACGGTATTCTCCGCGCGCTCGTGGCGCGTATCGCGCGCGTGGTTCACCGCGAGGTTGGTCGCGATGCGATAGAGCCAGGTCGTAAACTTGGCGCTTGGCTCGTAAGTCGTGCGCGAGCGGTACACGCGTAGAAAAACTTCCTGCGCCAGCTCCTCGGCGGTTGCCGGATTGTGGCAAAGGCGGTACATGAAGCCAACCATCGGCCGGCGGTATTTTTGCACGAGGAAAGCGAAGGCGGATTCGTCCCCCGTCTTGACCCGCAGCATCGCCTCGACATCGGAGACGGCCTCGACGGAGTTGGCTTCTGCCATTGGCGCGGACGAAGGCGCCGGTGCCGCAAGATTGGGCAGGCCGCGACCCGCCGTTCCACGACCGAGCATTCCGCGATCGAGCATTTCGCGACCCAGCATTCCCCGATCGATGGCGACGCTGCTCACCTCAGTGGAAACCCCGGCTTGAGGACAAAGTTGCGCCTCCTTGACATCGCGGATGGGCGAGGAAGTCTTTTCGTCTGATTTGGTTACGGACGGGGAGTCGGGAGTGTCCGGGGCGGGCATGAAAGGGTGCTAAAGAGAGGCTATCGGGAGCGGGGAAGGCGGTCAAGAGCCTTGCCAGGAGGGGCATTATCAAACGTTGGATGGGTTTCGAGGCAACTGCCGGGATTGTCGACCTTCAGCGCGCTGCGTTGCTTTCGAGGTTGGACAGGGCTTCGCGCGCCGGGGCGTAATTGGGGGCCAGGGTAAGGACTTTTTCCAGTTCGGCGCGGGCCTCGGCCGGACGACCCGTGAGTCCGAACGCGCTTCCGAGGTTCGTGCGGTATTCGGGATCGTCGGGCACGAGTTCGATGGCACGGCGGAAGTGTTCCACGGCTTCCGGACAGCGTCCCATCTCGCAGTAGACCGATCCCAGGTTGTTGTGAAGGGACGCGTTAAAGGCATCAGCCGCGGGATGAACCTCCAGCGCTCGCTCGAAATAGTCGAGCGCCTGTTCATAGTGATGTTCATCCTGCCAGGCGATCGTGCCCAGGGCGTTCAGGACGTTCTCGTCCTTTGAATTTGCGGCAAGCCTCTTGCTCAGGATGGTCTGCGCTTCCTTCCACCGGCCGAGTTCGAGCAGCAGGCTTCCGCGGACCGACTCGACCTGGGGATCGGTCGGGTCGGCAGCCTGCGCTTTGTCGAGGGCGGCTAAGGCTCGCTCGAATTGACGTCGGTCGGCGTCGATGAGGGCCAGCCCGATATACGCGGAATCGAGCTGATCCCATTCGGGCGGATTCTGCTCCTCGGCGAGCGCGACTCCGCGTAGATAATGCTGCTCGGCTCCTTCCGAGTCTCCTTTTTCCGAGCGAAGCAGATCGGCAACCCGATTCTGCAGGTCGGGCGAGTTTGGCGACTGTTCCAGCGTTCTGGAGAATAAAGTGAAGTCGTCCTTCCAGTCCTGATTGCGGTTGACAGTCCCGGCGAGGTACAGGGACGCCACCAGAATCAGGGAGCACACTCCCACCCAGGATCTGTAGCCTGCGGGCAGCATGGCCAATGCTTCGCTCGCCAGCCAGACCGCTAAAAGACAAAATCCGAGTGACGGAATGTACAGGTATCGCTCGGCAAAGACGTTCCTGCCTACGGCGCGCAAATTGAGCACGGGAATGAGGGTGAGAAAGATCCAGCTTCCGGCGAAGACTGCCAGCGGAGACCGCTTCCAGCCGTATGCGAAGGCGGCGACGACCAATAGCAGGAAGACGATTGCGGCCAGAGCGCGGGGATCGGACAATGTCTGGACGGGATCGAATACCTGATACGCGTTCAGATGCAAAGGGAGAACCAACTCCAAAAAGTATTTGGAGATCAAGTGAAGGACGGTCAGGAAATAGCCAGCTGGCGAGAGAACAAATTTACGTTGGGAGGTGTAGAGAAATCCCAACGCGTGGTGGCGGAGCGGAAGATACGCCGCCACCACAATCCAATAGGGCAGAGTTCTCCCCAGGGCTCTTCGCAGGCGGGCTTTTGGCGAAGAGGTGCGTAAGTCAAAAAAAAGGAGGTAGGAGGCGATGACGAATGGCAAAGTAACCGCCATTTCCTTCCATAGCATCGCCAGGGCAAAGCTGGTGTATGAGGAGAGCCATAGCGTGACCCTCACGAACCTCCTATCGCCAGGTTCGGTGGAGGCCCGCATCGCCAGAAGAAAGAGGAAAAATGCCAGCAGAAAAAAGAGAGCACACCCGATTTCAGTGGAGGCTGAAATCCAGGCGACGGCTTCGGTATGGATGGGATCCAGGGCAAAAAGAACCCCGCCCGTAAAAGCCAGAGCGAGGCTGCGCGTGAGTTGGTAAAAGCTGGCATAGGCCAGAAGGGTTACCATCAGGTGGAGGATGAGGTTGACCGTGTGGAAGGCGCTCGGGCTGAAGCCAAAGAGCTTCGCGGTCAGCCTGTACATCAGCATCTGTAGCGGACGGTAATAATTGTTTCGGGACGGGCGACCGGGATGGGAAAAGGACCAGACATCGGAGGTGAACAGATGGGACACTGGTGTTTCGCCACGGATATCGGGGTTGCGGAGGATCTGCTGCGTATCGTCCCACACGAAATTATTCTGGAGAGTATTCAGATAAGCGGAGACTGCCAAAGTCATTAGAAAGACAGCGGCCGCGAGGTGAATGGCGGGGCTTGCCGGGCGCGCGCTTTCTTCCGTGCTTTCTTGAACGCTTGTCCGCGAACGAACCTTTGCAGGAACCTGCGGAGGGATTTGGTTTCGGCGCGAACGATGTCGTCGACTGGCCACGTTTACAGTCTCTAGCACTTTCGAGAACAACTCGGGTGGGATGAATACTAGAGGAAGCTTAGGCTATGGGCAATCGAGAGGGGAACATCGGGAGTATCGCCAAGGGAGACGCGAGTCTTTCCACAAGGTATTGCGGGAACGTCGCCTCTTTGTCTTCCACGTCGCGGTCTTTCATATTGCGCTAACTATGTTGCTGGCTGGCGTCCTTTCGGAATTTTCCAGCGACGGCTTCCGGGAGGCTCTCTTCGAGCTTTCGTGATAGCCAGTCTTGCAGCTCAGATTTGTGCTCTTGCGCAAGAGATACGAAGCGGATGCCAAGATGGCCTGACTTCCGCCAGCAGATCGTGGATTCTGCCACGAAGGAGAATGAATAGTCGGGCAAGGTGAACCAAACGTCTACCTTTTCTCCCGGATCAAGGTCGTCCGCTGTACTCACGGCCATTCCGCCTTCACTGACGTTTACGGTATCGCAGCGAACTTCGGTCTTACTCGGCCGGAGGATAGAAACAGAGGTAGATACTGGGCAGCGGAAATAGCGTCTCCGTTCCCTTAGGATCAGTCCATAGGCGGGCTTGAGTACGCTGCGGATCGACTGTATGGAAAGCGGTCTCTCGAAGATAAACTCTGACCTTTTCCGGACGGCTGCACTTTCTTCATCACTGGCGCTGATGGCAAAAGTCACGGCGGTTCGGTTAGACGGAGAGACATGCACCTCGTCGAAGAGGGTTCCGGACTGCTCGCCGATCTGCAGATCGACAATAACGGCATCGAACTTTTGGCGGCTCAACAGACTAATAGCGGCTGGTACTTCCCTGCACACTTCCTGCGAAATGGAAAACTCATCGAGTACCTGGGTGAAGTGATCGATTGTGACCGGGTCAGGAGACACCAAGAGCGCAACCCCAATTGCCATAATGGACAACTTTCCCGTCTTTCTACATCCGGAAAAAGAGTTAATGTTGGCACGGTCTGGCGCGTTCGGACGTGGTTAAGTTCCGCTGTTACGAAATCCGAACAAATTCTCGGTGCAGCCAAGGCATCTTGCGTCGTGTTTGCGGTGGTCCAGCTTCGGATCATGACCGTGGTTCGGAGGGAGATGCTGGAATGTGCGGTCTTCCCCTTGATCTTGGCGGTCTTGCGGACGATGTTGCCCTTGTTCCTGAAATCGTATACGTGCATGAGTTGGTATCTCAGCGGCGGGATCTTGGTTCTCCTCGGGTTGACTGCGTCGATCCGAGCAAAGAGACGCGGCATCTACGCCGTCAGCGCGATCATTGCATATCTGTTGCCCTACTCATCCCACGCGAAGCTACCACCAGTTGAAAAGCGGCGATGTAGCGCAATTCGACACGCTACGCTACTCAATCAATATTGCCGGACTCTGGAATTGAAGAATTGAAGAAGATCTACTGCTCTCGAGCACCAGCGGAGGGCACCCGGTCCGCGCCGGAGCGCTACCCGAGTTCTGGCGAGATTTTTAAGCGAGCACGAGGTTCGGTTTTCGCCTGCATAGAGAAATCTCTATTGCGGCAGCAGTCCAAATACTGCAACGCCATTTGGCGTTCCGACAAATACCTTGCCATTCGCGATCGTCGGCGTGATGAACTTGTTTCCTGCGCCAAACCGATCGCGGCCGCCGCTGGCCTGATTGCTGTTGTAGAGCTCATTTAAATTAGAGGCATTGTAAGCGTGCAGCACGGCGACAGGACCGTTCTCCACAGCCCACACAATTCCGTTCGTTGTGCCATTCGCCGAAATGCTGGGTGCAGTACCCGGATACCCAAAGCTATTGGCGGACTGTGCGGTAGGTTGGCTCGACAGCTTCGCGTTAGTGATCGTGAAAGCGAGCAGGGGGCTGCCGATTGGTCCGTAATAGACGGTATTGTTGAAGTAGGCGGGCATTGCGTAGACTCCGCCTGGGAGTGCTCCTCCGAGCTCCTGATAGATGTTGTTGTTGTTCGGGCTGATCTTCCCCATGGAGTCGCGGTTGACCACGTAGAGGTTGCCATCCTTGCCGGCGCCCACCGCCAGGTGCACCGTATTGTGCGATGCATCGGTTAAGTCCGGCAACAACATCGTCCCGCCTGAGCCCAGATCCACGTCGCCGCTATTTTCGGGAACCTCATTGTCCATTTCGAAATAGTCCGCCACGGCAAGACCGTTTGCGGTGGAGAGTTTCATGAAGGCATTGCCGTAGTCCCCTTGGCTGGGAAAGCCGTTGGCATCAAGGACGGAATCGAAGTCGCCGTTGGCTTCGGCGAAATAGATGTTGCCTGAGCTATCCGCCGCCGGACCGGCTCCGGACATCCAAATGGCGCCGTCGTTACCATTGGGAGTTAAATTCAGCACGCTGGTCTGGGCGAGCGTGGACGCGTTGTAACCAATGATCCAGCCCGTGTAAGGCTTGAGGTCGTAGTGCGAAGCCCAGGTGGTATAGACCACTCCGTTTAGCAGGAGCAGTGCACACCGCTCCCGGTACTGTTTGGGGTCAAACACAACGTTTGTTCCGATACTATTAGCGCCCGTTCCCGGATAGGTAGCCTGAACCTCGACCGGGCCCCCGAACAATTCTGATCCCAACGCAAGATCAAAGGCGTGAAGGCGGTGGTGATAGTTCACTGAGGCATCCTTGGACGCACCGACGATATAAACCGCGCCATTCGGACCGCGAGTGCGATCGATTACCGGGGTCGGATTCACGCCAATTAGAGCACCGCATCCCCCGCAGCCCGGGTCATCAGAGGGCGTCTCGCCCGTTTTCAAGGTCGAGACCTGCCACATTGTTGCGCCTGAATCGGCGTCGAAAGCATAGACCGTGCCATTTTCCGTGGCGGCAAGCAGCAGATTATGAGTGCCATTATTGGGAACGGCAACGTTGGATACGTAGAGCGGTTCGGCATCCACCAGACCGTCCACCGGATAGAATCCGAGCTTGCCAAACTTCGCCGGGTTCACGTTAGCGGTGGTTAGAATGGTTTCGATCAAGTTCTGACCTGTGCGCGCAAGGTCATTATGATGGGTCAGGACATCGGCCGGCCCCGCGGGAGTCACGATGAGCGTCGCAGAGCTGCTTGTCACGCTTCCTGCGAAGTCACGAACCAACACGGTATATTTTGATCCGTTGTCGGTAGTAGCGGCCGGGGGTGTCGTATAGATTTCCAACGTTGCGCCGGGAATCGCAGACCCTCCCTTTGTCCATTGGTATCGCAGAGGGATCAT
>Ga0181522_10000827_pt1 | contig 20678 bp, 16 predicted proteins | sample PEATcosm2014_Bin_27_FD_121103 | JGI IMG/M metagenome (GOLD analysis project Ga0181522, IMG submission 121103) | Peatland microbial communities from MTU Mesocosm Facility, Houghton, MI, USA - PEATcosm2014_Bin05_10_metaG | ecosystem: Environmental > Terrestrial > Soil > Wetlands > Peat | place... | reverse complement strand
CCGATCTCAATCAGGCGATCGTGCTCGCGCCCGACTTCGCCCCGGCCTATCAAAACCGCGGCAATGCCTGGTATGCGCGCGGCAACTACGGCCAGGCGATCGCCGATTACGACGAGACCATCAAGCTCGATCCCAATTCGCCCTCGCCTTACGTCAACCGCGCCGCCGTGCGCCGCGACCTCGGCTACACCGAAGGCGCGATGCAGGACTACCAAAAGGCGATGAGTCTCAGCGGCAACCGCGATATGCCGTTCAGCGGGCGCGGCCAGATTTATCTGCGTCAGAAAGATTACGCCCGCGCCACCGCCGATTTTGATCGCGCCGTGCATCTGTCGCCGAGCGTGGACAACTACATGCTGCGCGCGCAGGCGCGCGAAGGTGCCGGCGATCTCGACCACGCGCTGAGCGATTACCAAGAGGCGGCCCGGCTCGATCCGAAGAACATCGCGGCCCTCACCGCGGAAGGCGGCATCTGGCGCAAGAAAGGCAATCTCGACAAAGCCCTGGCCGCCTACGACCGTTCGCTTGAAGCCGATCAGAGCGCGGCCACTTCCTACAGCCTGCGCGCCGAAGTCTACGCCGCCAAAGGCGACCGCAAGCGCGCCATGGCGGATGTCAGCCGGGCGCTCAAGTTCTCCTGGGACGTCCGATTCCTCAAAGTGCGCGGCGAACTGCGGCTCGACGACGGCGACATTGACGGCGTGATGCACGACGCCGACGCCATGCTCAAGCTCGATGCCGACAATGCCGCGGCCATGGCGCTGCGCGGCGCGGCCTTCGTGCGCAAGAAGGACTACGCCAGCGCGCTCGCGGATTTGGACAGGTCGATCAAAGCCGACGGCAACAATGCGCTCGCTTACGGCGAACGCGGCCAGGTCTATTTTGCGAAAAACGACGCCGACCGTGCGCTGCCCGATCTCAACCGCGCCATCGAACTGGGTACGATCAGTCCGGCGCCCTATCGCGCCCGCGCCATGATCGAAAAGAACAAGGGCGATACCGCCAAGGCGATCGACGATCTGGGCCTGGCGATTAGCCGCGATCCGCGGGCGGCCGGGCTCTATTTTGAGCGCGCCGCCTTGCGCAAGGCCAAAGGCGACGCGGCCATGGCGCTGACCGATTTGAACGACGGTCTGACGCGCGAGCCCGACAATGCCGCGGGGCTTTTGACGCGCGCCCAGATCAGGCAAAGCAAAGGCGAGAACGCCGGCGCCATCGCCGACTATGATGTCGCGCTGCGGCGCGATCCGAGTAACGCCCAGGCTTATTATCAGCGGGGCCTGTTGCGCGAGCAGGGCAAGCAATTCACCGAGGCCGCCGCCGATTATAAAATGGCGATCGAGCGCGACCGCACCATGAGCGATGCCCGCAAGGCGCTGGCGCGCGCCGAGGCCGCCGCGCGCAACAATAAATCGCGTGTCGCCGAACTGGAGCGCAAGCCCGAGCTTACGACCGCATCCTCCGGCATCACGATGCCGCCGCCGGCGCCGCAAAAGGATATCCGGACGCCCGCGCCGGTGAAGCAGGCGTCATTGCCCAAAGAGCTTGAAAAAGCCGCGCCGAAAGTCGTGGAGGCGAAAGTCCCGCTACCGGAAAAGCAAACGGACACAACGCAAGAAAAACCCAAGAAGCACGAGGACACGGCGCGCAATACGCACGATCATAAATCGGTCGCGCGTATCGACAAAAAACACGAAGACAAGAAACACGAAAAGCCGACGCGCGCCGCCAAGCAGCACGAGCGCGACCGGCATCGCGCCATTGCGGAGCGCGAGCATCAAACCCACGAGGCCGATAAATCGCGCCCGCGTTATTACCGCGCCGGCGAGCAGCCGCCGCATGCGCCGGAACTGCGCGTGCAACAGCTGCCTGAGCGGTTGCCCGACGCGCGTTTCACCGATATCTGGAACGACCGGCGCTAGGCGTCCGACTTTCTAAATCCCGTCGCCAGCAGATAGAGCTCGGACGAATCCGAGCGGCTGGCTGCCGGCTTGACGTGTTTCACGCTGGCGAAGTCTCGCTTGAGCACAGCGAGCAGCGAGGCTTCGGTGCCGCCTTGCAGCACCTTGGCAAGGAACGCGCCGCCCGGCGCCAGAACCTCGCGGGCAAATTCGGCGGCGGCTTCCACCAGCGCCACGATTTTCAAATGATCGGTCTTGCGATGACCGGTCGCATTCGCGGCCATGTCGGACAATACTAGGGCGGCCGGACCGCCGAGCATGGCTTTCAATTTTTCCGGCGCTTCGGGAGCGAGAAAGTCGAGTTGCACGAAATCGACACCCACCAGCGGCTCCATCTGCAGGATATCGATGGCAACGACGCGGCCGTGAGTTGGGCTGCCGACGCGCTTGGCCGCCGCCTGGCTCCAGCCGCCGGGCGCGGCGCCAAGATCAATCACCCGTGTGCCGCGCTTGAGCAGCTTGGCCTTGTCATCGATCTCGATCAGCTTGTAGGCGGCGCGCGAGCGAAGCCCCTCGCGTTTGGCGCGCGCGACATACGGATCGTTGAGCTGGCGTTCCAGCCACAGCTTGGACGACAGTTTGCGGCCCTTGCCACTTTTGACCCGGACCTTCAACGCCCGTGGATCGCTGCCGCGCGTCGTCACGACACCGCCGCCTGGTTGCCGCCGCCCCACACGCCGTCCTCGCGCATCATCTGCACCAGCATGCCTTCGCGCAAGCCCCGGTCGGCGACGCGCAGGCGCGGACAAGGGAAGGCGCGGCGGATCGCATCCAGAATGGCGCAGCCGGCGAGCACCAAATCGGCGCGCTCGGCGCCGATACAGGGACTGGCGACGCGCTCCTGGTAATTCATCGCCAGCAGCTTCTCGATCACCGCGCTGATTTCCTGCTCGCTCATCCAGCAGCCGTCGACGCGGTTGCGATCATAGCGCTTGAGATTGAGATGCACGCCGGCAATCGTCGTCACGGTGCCGGAGGTGCCGAGCAGGTGGATGCCGCGCATGTCGCCGCCGTGCTTCTGCACGAACGGCGCCATCAGCGCCGACACCTCGGCCACCATGGCTTCGTAAGTTTTAGGGTTGACGTCTATGCCGCCGAAGCGCTCGGCCAACGTCACGACGCCGTGTGCCAGCGAAATCCAGCCGCGGATCGCGGGCGCCGGCGGCCCACCGGCGGATTTCTGCGAGCGATCGAGCCGCACCAGTTCCGAGGAGCCGCCGCCAATATCGAACAGCACCGCGCCCTCGGCGTGCGGATCGAGCAGCGTCGTGCAGCCGGTGGCGGCGAGCCGCGCTTCCGTCTCGCGGTCGATCACTTCAAGCTCAAGACCGACCTCCTGCGCGACACGGGCGCGAAAATCCTCGCCGTTCTCCGCCGAGCGGCAGGCCTCGGTCGCGATCAGCCGGGCGCGCGTGACGCCTTTGTTCTTCATCTTGTTGCGGCAGATTGTCAGCGCGGCGATGGCGCGCTCAATCGCCGCCTCGCTCAGGCGCCGCGACACGGAGACGCCCTCGCCGAGCCGGATGATGCGCGAGAAAGCATCTACCACGCGAAAGCTGTCGCCCGACGGGCGCGCCACCAGCAAACGGCAATTGTTGGTGCCGAGATCAAGCGCGGCGTAACTTGGGCCGCCGCGATCGCTGCCCAAGCCGCCTTCAAGCCGTCCAGGCGACCGCCGACCCCATCGGGACCGCTCTGGCGGCGTCCGATTCATAGCGGGGTCGAGGCCCGGGGTATCCCCGGCCTCGCCGCTCATATGTCTTAGCCTTCCTGCCGCCGCCGGCACGCTCCCAGCGTACCAAGGTTGCGGCATTGTTCCCATGATCGCAAAAAGTCTAACAGCGCCCGTGGCCCACGCAACCCTCATGCCCGAAAGCTATTCTTGTGGAAGCGGCTCGCCTGCTTTATCTGGTGCTTTCCACCGCAACGACCGCAAAAGCCCCGGCATGGATGACAGAACCACCGACGCGGCCCTTTCATTGACCAAATTCGGCATCGGTCAGCCGGTGCGGCGCACCGAGGACCCCACGCTGGTGCGTGGCGAAGGCCGCTACACCGACGACATTAATGTCCCCGGTCAGCTCTATGCGGTGATGGTACGCTCATCAGTCGCGCACGGCGTCATCAAGAGCGTCGATACTGCCGCCGCCAAGGCGATGCCGGGCGTCAAAGCAGTGCTCACCGGCGTGGACCTCGCCGGCTATGGCGGGCTCAAATGCAATCTGCCGCTCAAGAGCAAGGACGGCTCGCCGATCCGCTACAAGCCGCGTCCGGCGCTGCCGACCGACAAAGTGCGCTTCGTCGGCGACCCGGTCGCCTGTGTGGTGGGGGATACCATCGCGCAAGCCAAGGACGCGGCCGAAGCGGTCACGCTCAACATCGAGCCGCTACCCGCCGTAATGGGCGCGCGCGAAGCGGCGCAGCCAGGCGCGCCGCTGCTCTATGACGAAGTGCCCAACAATGTCGCGCTCGACTTTCACCACGGCGATTCCACAAAGGTCGCCGAGGCCTTCGCCAAGGCCGCGCATGTCGTGAAGCTGCCGCTGGTCAATCAGCGCCTGGTGGTCGCCTCGATCGAGCCACGCGCGGCAATCGGCGAATTCGATGCCAAGGACAGCAAGTGGACGCTCCATTCGTGCAGCCAGGGCGTGTTCGGCCTCAAGAACATGTTGCGCGACATTCTCAGCGCGCCGCCCGACAAAATGCGCGTGCTCACGGGCAATGTCGGCGGCTCGTTCGGCATGAAAGCCGCGGTCTACCCGGAATATGTCTGCATCCTGCATGCGGCGAAGGCGCTTGGCCGGCCGGTGAAATGGACCGATGAGCGCTCGGGCAGCTTTGTCTCCGATCATCACGGCCGCGACTACGACATGACGGTGGAAATCGCCTTCGACGCCAAGGGCCTGATCCAGGCGATGCGGCTTTCTGGATACGGCAACCTCGGCGGCTATTGCGCGGCTTTCGGCCCGCTGCTGCCGACGCTCAACGTGACCAAGAACATTGTCAGCATGTACCGCACGCCGCTTTTGGAAGTTTCGACCAAATGCGTGTTCTCCAACACCTCGCATGTGTCGGCCTATCGCGGCGCCGGCCGGCCCGAGGGCGCGCTGAGCATGGAGCGCACGATGGACTATGCCGCGGCCGAACTCGGCATCGACCGCTTCCAATTGCGCAAGCGCAATTTTATCCGCGCCAAGGAGATGCCGTTCAATGCTGCGTCCGGCATGGTCTATGACTGCGGCGATTTCCCCGGCCTGTTCGACGAAGCCCTCAAGCGCGCCGATGTCGACGGCTTTAAGCAGCGCAAACGCGACAGCAAGAAGCACGGCAAACTACGCGGGCTCGGCGTCGGCTGTTATCTCGAGACCACCGCGGCCGGCACCACCGAGATGGGCGGCATCCGCTTCAACGACGACGGCAGCGTGACTATCGTTACCGGCACGCTCGACTATGGCCAGGGTCATGCCGCGCCTTTCGCGCAAATCCTGACGCAAAAACTTGGCGTGCCGTTCGAGCGCATCAAGCTTATCCAGGGCGACAGCGATCAATTGGTTACCGGCGGCGGCACCGGCGGATCGCGCTCGGCGATGCTCAGCGGCACCGCCATCATGCAAGCGGCCGACAAGGTCATCGAACAGGGCAAGAAGATAGCCGCCCATGTGCTCGAGGCGTCCACCGGCGACATCGAGTTTTCCGGCGGCCGCTTCGTGATCGCCGGAACGGATCGCGCGATCGGCATCATGGAATTAGCGCAGAAACTTCGCGGCGGTCTCGAACTGCCCGAAGGCACACCCGCCTCGCTCGACATCACACACGTGACCGAAGCGGTGCCGGGCACCTATCCGAACGGCGTGCATGTCGCCGAGGTCGAGATCGATCCTGACACCGGCGACGCCAAGGTCGTCAAATATACCGCGGTCAACGATTTCGGCACGGTGATCAATCCGATGCTGGTCGAGGGTCAGATCCAGGGCGGCGTCATGCAGGGCCTCGGCCAGGTGCTGCTGGAAGGCGTCGTTTATGACGGTGAAGGGCAACTGCTCACCGGCTCGTTCATGGACTACGCCATGCCGCGCGCGCACGACGCGCCGGACATCGACGTCAGCAACCGCCCGGTCCCGACCAAGACCAATCCGGTCGGAGCCAAAGGCTGCGGCGAAGCCGGATGCTCGGGCGGCCTACCAACGGTTGCCAATGCGGTGATCGACGCGCTCTCGGCGTACGGTATCCGACATATGGAAATGCCGATGACGCCGTCGCGTATCTGGCAGGCCATTCAGGACGCCCAACGCAAGCAAATATAGTTTCCTGCGCGGTTTTCTGAAACAAATCAGAATATTTTATCCGGCGTTTATTCGTTTCGTGCGGAATGAAACGTATAAGCGCATCGGGGGGTGACTCGATCGAGATCGAGCCCCGTGCGATTCCTTCGTCCGCTTGAACTCAAGTTCAAAGAAATTCCCTGGATTGCAAGCTGGCCTCTGGCCGGTTTTCGCAATCCGGCGGCGGTCGAATTTTATAAAAATTTGATGACCAACGGTTATGAAGCAGACTCTCTGCTGAACATCCTTCCCAGACAGAAACTCATTTACATCGGGGTGCCGAAAGCAGCCTCGACACGAATTCGCAGAACCCTAGCAATCGTCGATGGCCGGTTCATGCGGACTCTGAAGCCGAGCCGCCGGTCGATGCATCGCGGACCGTATGGGCCGCGCAACATTACGATCGAAACGCTGTTTCGGCTGGCGACCAAACCCGACGTCCTGCGATTTTCATTTGTGCGTAATCCTTACGCACGCGTCGTGTCCTGTTGGGCTGACAAGTTCGCGGGCAAGCCGCTCGTTCGCGGCGATGTGTTCATCGATTCCTATCTCGCAAGAAGGCACGAGATCGATGCCGATCTTCCGGCCGGCGCGGATCGCACGTTGTCGTTTACCGAATTCGCGGCTTTTGCCGCCGCCACCGCCAAGGTCCGCCACGATATTCACATGCAGGCGCAGGACGACATTCTCAGCATGCCGGGCATCAACCTCGATATGATTGGCAGGGTGGAAACCTTCGACGCGGATTTCGCCCGTGTCCTCGATTACGTGAATGCCGGCAATGACATTCGCCGCGAGGCGGGCGTGGCGATCAACGAATCGCACCATAATGACTGGCCGACCTATTACACGCCCGAACTGGCCGACCGCATCCATCGCGCCTACGAATGCGATTTCGACCGCTTCGGCTACGTCCGCGCCATCGGGTAACCGGTGCACGCCTAGCCGGCCCGGTCGCGACGCATACCAACCCACTGCAAATGCACTGGATTGAAGCCGGCCGCCGGGCCATAGTCCGCGCGTTCCGGGAACCCCGACGCCATGAGCCAAGCGACCGAACTCTTGGGCGCAAGCCGCGCGCCGCATATCCGCCTTCTCGGCGCGGTCAGCGCGGCGCATTTCGTCTCGCATTACTACATCCTGGTGCTGGCGCCGCTGCTGCCCTTCGTGCGCGCGGAATACGGCGTCAGCTATACCGAAATCGGCTTTGCCTTCGCCGCCTTCAACATCGTGTCGGCCGCGCTGCAGACGCCGGCCGGCTTCCTGGTCGACCGGCTCGGCGCGCGCATTCTGCTGATCGCCGGATTGGTGATCGGCGCCTGCGCCTTCATTGCGGCGGGGCTGATCGATTCATTCTGGGTGATGGTGGCGATGTTCGCGCTCGCCGGCGTCGGCAACACGGTCTACCACCCGGCCGACTATGCGCTGCTTTCGCATCACGTCCCGTCCGACCGTATCGGCCAGGCATTCTCGATCCACACCTTCGCCGGCATGCTGGGCTCGGCGGTGGCCCCTGCCAGCCTCTTGATGATGCAAAGTCTGTGGGGCTGGCGCGGCGCCTTCATCGGCAGCGGCATCCTCGGCATTGCGGTGGCGGCGCTACTCGTGGCGATGCGCGAGGGTCCCGAAACAGTCGTGCCGCAGCCGATGCAGCCCGCCGGCACCGACAAAGCCGCGGCCGGCTTGCGCCTGCTGCTGTCGCCGCCGATCTTGCTCAATCTGGTTTTCTTCGCGCTGCTCGCGATGATGAGCGGCGGCACCTACAATTATTCCGTGGTCGCGCTCGGTGCGCTGTACGGAACGCCGGTGACCACCGCCAATATCGCGCTGACCGGCAATCTCACTCTGTCGGCGATCGGCGTGCTGGTCGGCGGCGTTCTGGTCGGCCGCACCACACGCCACGCCACGGTCGCGACGCTCGGCCTTGCCGGCATCGCGTTGTTCATCGCGCTGGTCGCGCAGGTCGATCTCGGCTCGCTGGCGTTGGTCGCCGCGATGTCGGCGGCAGGCCTCTGTTCCGGCATTATCATGCCGTCACGCGACATGATCGTGCGCGAGGTCACCCCGCCCGGCTCGTTCGGCAAGGTATTCGGCTTCGTGACCACCGGCTTTAATATCGGCGGCATTATTTCGCCGCTGATTTTCGGCGCCATCATGGATCACGGCAGCCCGCGGCTGGTGTTCGTGCTGGTGGCTGCGTTCAGCCTGATCGCAATCATGACCGTGGCGACGCGGCCGCGGCGGGCGGCCTGATCCGCCTAACGAGACCCTGGACTTGTCAAATCGGCGGAATTGCCCCATGTCAGACGCCTCCGGCACGGCCCCGCTGGGGGATAGTTCAACGGTAGAACATCGGACTCTGACTCCGAGAATCTTGGTTCGAATCCAGGTCCCCCAGCCAAATAGTCCTGTCTCCGACGTATCAGGCTGAAAGGCGCGGGATATCTTTGCTACTGCGCGCGATTGCTACGATCCGCCCGGATCTCCATTCACGCATTTGCAGCGGCGGGACAGGCTAATGCCAGCCCGTCTCCGCGGCCTAAATTCCATTAATGGTTTGGGGCGTATTGATCTTAGCTATTCGCAGAAATTGAACGAACGGCCCAAGCAACAGCCGGTTAATGTGTGGAGAACCCGAGCGATTTGCGCTGTTCTGGCCACGACAAAGGCAGCGGGCATAAAAGCCTTTGTAATGTAGATGGTATTATTGGCATGAACCTATGAATAGATTTCATGAATGCCCCGCGAAGAACTCAAGCATCTCGTCGCTTTTCTCACTGTCGCCAGAGAGCGGAGCTTTACGAGAGCGGCTGCACAGCTCGGTGTGTCGCAATCTGCGCTGAGCCACACTGTCCGTGGCCTCGAAGCTCGGTTGGGTGTGCGACTATTGACCCGCACGACCCGCAGCATTGCGCCCACGGAAGCGGGCAAGCGCCTGCTCCTAACCGTCGGTCCACATTTGGACCAGATCAATGCGGCGCCGTCCTACTTTGCAGCACGGCGGCGAGCGAAAACGCCACAGGAGCTTACGGCGCACGACTGCATCAATCTACGCCTCCCCACATACGGCGGATTGTTCGCATGGGAATTTGAGAAAAACGGTCATGAGCTGAAAGTGCGAGTCGAAGGGCAGCTAGTGTTCAATAACATCGCCCTCAGGCTCAATGCGGCACTAGCCGGGTTCGGCCTAACTTATTTGCCCGAGGATATGGCGAAGACGCACATCGCCAAGCGGCAACTTGTCCGAGTGCTTGCCGATTGGTGTCCCACTTTTTCAGGGTACCACCTATACTATCCAAGTCGCCGGCAGCACACACCAGCGTTTAGCTTGCTGGTCGATACGCTGCGGTATCGCGGCTGAGGGAATGGCAGGGTTCTTATGTCCGCTATTGGCACACTTAACGGACATTCCAACGGCACCCGCGTTCGTCCGCTAAATGCCAATAGCGGGCATGAAGCGGATTGTCGCTAAAATATTAGCTCTTAATTGACGCAACCAGACGACGGAACCGCGCTGGGTCCAGTATCTACATGTGTATCGCGTTAGCTCTTGCCACATATAAACATCGGCGAATTGGTACAGGCGAATGTCGTTTCAAACCGAGCGGTCTAGTTTTCGCAATTTGGTTGTGGTCGCCGTCGGCGTTCTTGGGGCCGCAACGCTCGCACTCAGCCTGACTGTTTGGTGGCTGCGCTCCGATGCAATCGACGACGCGTCCAAAAATGCCGCCAATCTAGCGATTGTGCTCGCTGAGCAAACTACCCGTTCTGTTCAGTCGATCGATCTCATACTCAACGAGGTTCAAGAGCATCTCAAGCGAATTGGCGTCACGACGCCGGAGGCCTTTCGGCGTCTGCTGCATAGCGAAGACACCTTTGAGCTTCTGAAGGAGCGCCTATCGCATTTATCGAATGCCACACTTATCGCGCTCATTGACAATAGCGGACGGCTCGTGAGTTCGACCAATCAATGGCCGTTGCCTTCGACCGACCTTTCCGACCACGAAAATTTTCAGCATTTCCTAAAAAATGATGACAAAGGCATTTACATTGCCAAGCCAGTGATCGACCGCTTTAAACGCGATCAAATCGTCCTATTCAGTAAACGCTTTAACGACGCCAACGACGGCTTCATCGGAATGGTTTCGGTGGGCGTCAAGCTAAGCTATTTCCAACAGATATATGGCTCCATTGATTCGTTGCCCAATCAGACAATTGCGCTTTTGCGCAACGATGGCACCGTCATTCTGCGTCACCCCGATACTAAAGATCGGGCCGGCATGAAGATACCTGCGGGGTCCCCGTGGTACCGATTAATCTCGCAAGGTGGCGGAACCTATCGATCCCCCGGCTACTTTGATGGCATAGCCCGTCAAGTCGCGGTGCGTCCGCTGGCAACCTACCCGCTTGTTATCGACATTACGGTGTCTGAGACCGCGGCGCTTGCGAGCTGGCGTAATCATGCGAGCTTCATAGCGTTCGGGACGCTGCTTGCGCTGTTCTGCTCCGCATTTCTTCTTAAGGTCATGAGCATGAAAGTTCGTCTACTCATCGATTCTGAGGCGACGTCGGCGGAAACATCCCGCAAACTACAGCGCGCAAACGTGACGGTCGACGCGGCTCTTAACAACATGTCGCAGGGCCTAGTGATGTTTGATTCTTCGGCCCGGTTAATTGTCTGCAATCGACGCTACCTTAAATTATACGGAGTGTCGTCGGAAGTTGTTCGACCGGGTTGCAGCTTTCGCGAAATCCTCGAACAGCGCGTCGCCGCCGGCAGTCTATTCGTTGAAGATGTGGATCAGCACATTGCTGAGGTCTTGGCTGGCGTAAGTCGAGGAGTTGAATTTAGCAGGACAGTGACGCTACGTGATGGGCGTATCATTTGTGGCGTAAACCATCCGCTGGCTGATGGTGGATGGGTCGCCACCCTTGAGGACGTTAGCGAGAAAAAGCGTGCCGAAGATCGAATTACACACGTTGCTCACCACGATGCGCTAACCGGTCTGCCCAATCGCATATTTTTTGCCGAGCAACTGGAACAAGCAATTAAACGTGTGCGGCGGGGGGAACGGCTAGCGATATTGTATATTGACCTCGATCATTTGAAGCGGGTAAACGACACCTTCGGACATCCGGTCGGTGACAAGCTACTCCAAGGCGTTGCCGAAAGGCTGCTTGGCTGTATCAGAGACATCGATACGGTCGCCCGTCTAGGCGGCGACGAATTCGCTATCATTCAGTCGTCGATCAATCAGCCCTCTGACGCTGCGGCGTTTGCTATCCGAGTCCGCGAAGCGATCCGGGCGCCGATCGAACTTGATGGTCACCAAGTTGTGGTGGACACCAGTATTGGCATTTCTATTGTGCCGGACGATGGGACGGAGCCCGATGAATTACTGAAAACTGCAGATATTGCACTTTACGAAGCCAAGAACAACGGACGGGGCACATATTGTTTTTACGAAACGGATATGAACGAACGCATGCAGATCCGGGGCAAGATGGAACAGGACCTGCGAGGGGCGCTGGCGAACGGCGAGTTCGAACTGTTCTATCAGCCCATTGTCAATTTACGAGACAACAAGATCAGCGCGTTCGAGGCACTCTTGCGATGGCATCATCCCGAGCGCGGCATGGTCTCACCTAGTGAGTTTATCCCTGTTGCGGAGGAAATGGGCCTCATCTTTTCGCTCGGCGAATGGGTCTTGAGAACAGCGTGTGCCGATGCGGCGACTTGGCCTGGTGAAATAAATGTTTCGGTCAACGTCTCGTCGCTTCAACTGAACAACAAGGCTTTGGTCAACGTCGTTATCAGCGCTCTGGCGGCGGCGCGCTTGCCGGCAAATAGGCTGGAAATTGAGGTCACTGAATCCGTTTTCTTTGAAAAGACTTTCGCCAACATTTCCACCCTGAAGCAGCTGCATGAACTGGGCATCCGGTTCGTGATGGATGATTTCGGAACTGGGTATTCCTCGCTTGGCTATCTGCTGAGTTTCCCCTTCAGCAAGATCAAAATCGATCGCCGCTTCATTTCAGGGCTGTCGGACAAAAAGGAATCCCGCGCCATCGTGCGGGCAGTCGCCAACCTTGCTCGAGACCTCAACATGATTGTCACCGCCGAAGGCGTTGAAACTGATCAGCAGTTGGAACAAGTCAAAATACTCGGATGCACCGAAATGCAGGGCTATTTGTTCAGTCGTCCACTGCCAGCAGCAGAAATGCGCCAGAAGTTTCTGTCGAACTGGAAACATACCTCACACGCGGCATAGTTGGTTTCACATTGTCTGCTTTGGGTCATTAGCGGACACCACATCACGGACCAAAATCGAATTTTGTCCGCTTTGGTCTAAAAGCGGACAAATTATTGCGGCGCCGCGAGCATCCGCTAAGTACCACATGCGGACAAAAGCTGGCGGCCTGACAAGATGCCTCCTACTTGCCTGCCGCCGTTCTGGCGACAATGATGCGCGCCGGCATGGCAAATGGGAGGCAACATGATCGAGCGCGTAGCCGTCATTGGCGCGGGCACCATCGGCGCAAGCTGGGCCGCAATATTCCTGGCTCGTGGACTTAAGGTCGCGGTCTACGATCCTGCGCCGAACGGCGAGGCGTTTTCCCGACGGTTCGTCGAGGACGCGTGGCCGACTTTGCAGAAACTCGGCCGCGTCCTGCCGGATGCAAACCCAAAGGGCATGACATTTCATCGCGAGGTTGCTGCGACTCTGAAAGGCGCCCAATTCGCGCAAGAGAGCGGGCCGGAGCGCGAGGATCTCAAGATCGAACTCTTCGCCGAGATCGACGCCGGTTTGCCGCCGAACGCGGTGATAGCGTCAAGTTCGTCGGGATTGCTGATCAGCCGCGTGACGGGCAAATGCAAGCACCCGGAGCGTTGCGTGATTGGCCATCCGTTCAACCCGCCCCATCTCATTCCGCTGGTCGAGGTGGTTGGCGGCGCCAAAACTTCGCTGGCGGCGGTCGCAGCCGCGATCAAATTTTATCGCGCCGTCGGCAAGAAGCCGATCCACATCAAGAAAGAAATAAGGGGTCATGTCGCTAATCGCCTGCAGGCGGCGCTTTGGCGCGAGGCGGTTCACTTGGTCGCCGAGGGCATCGTCTCGGTCGCGGACGCCGATGCTGCGATTGCATTCGGACCTGGACTGCGCTGGGCACTGATGGGGCCGCATCTGACCTTTCATCTTGCTGGTGGCCAAGGCGGCATGACGCATTTCATGGAGCATCTTGCCGTGCCAATGCAGGAATGGATGGATGATCTCGGCGCGCCGCGGCTTACACTAGAGGTGCAGAAGCTCGTCATCGATGGCGTCGCCGGGGAAGCGGGCACCCGCAGCGTTTCAGACATCATACGGTGGCGCGACCGCAAGCTTGTCGAAATCCTGAAAGTATCCGGCGAGCCTTGAGCGCGCGCGGGCTAATACTCGCCGTGCACTGCAACTCCGCGAAATACCTGAGGTAGGCTGTGACCGGGAGGATAAGCGAGCCAGCGAATAGGGCTCGGCGTTTACCTTGAATGTCCGCCTTGGGTCATTCGCTGCGGAGCCATCTAACGCCAGCGCCTATCTTTGTCCACTTTGGTCCAGAAGCGGACAAACGCGGGCGCAACTGGATTGTCCGCTAAGTGCCATAAGCAGACATTGCACGCGCGATAATTCAATTATTCCGAGCCGGACCCGGATGCCGGGCAATCCATCTTGGATAGTTGCAGTGCCGTTTCCCATCCCAACCATATCCGCCCTTCACACAATCGATAAAAAAATTCCTGCGTGCAGTCGCGTATTGTGCTGATGCGACGATTAGAACGGCCGCTATTATTCCAACCAAAATCCTTTGCATCTTGATCTCCTCAATTATCGGTCTCGAGTAGAAAATCACCAGCTTGCAACCAAGCGGTCAAATAAAGTGGTCGTAAACAAAACGGGGCCCCATGATTTCAAAAAGAGGCCGCTCAGACCAAATGTTTGCTTCGTGGCATTAGCGGACAAGCCGTCCCGTGCCTAATCCACCTTTTTCCGCTTTGGTCCAATAACGGACAGATACTGGTGCGACTTGATTGTCTGCTAAGTGCCAACAGCGGATGCGTATCGGGCTGTGAATTGTGGCAATCAGGGTTAGAGTACCACGCGACGCACGCGGTCTGGGAGTAAACAGGCTATGGCTTTTGGATATAATCCCATCCGCGATCGCGTGCGGCTTGCGATGGCATATGGATGGCGGTTTGCCCTAGTGCGCACTACGGCGGCTGTTCTCAGCCCGAATTTTAAGATGCGCTACCCTGCCGAATGGATGACGGACGAGAAATTTGCTCACTATCTACAGGTCGCTGGTTGCACAGGCTTCAAGAGCGTCAATGCCGGTCGTCACTGGATGCTCTCGCAGCTTTTACGACTTACGGCGGACGTCGTCGGTGATGCGGCCGAGTGCGGCGTATTTCGCGGAGCAAGTTCCTACTTGATCGCATCATCGATCGAACGTGCAGGGAAGACTCATCATCTGTTTGACTCCTTTCTAGGTCTTTCGATGCCTGATGCAGGCGACGGCTCACATTGGCGTGGGAATGACCTCTCTAGTGATACCAGCCATGCAAAACAATTTCTGTCACGCTTTAACAATGTGGAGTTTCATGACGGCTGGATACCGTCGCGGTTTTCGGATGTAGAGGACAAAAACTTCTCTTTTGTCCATATCGACGTGGACCTTTATCAGCCGACGCACGATAGCATTGTCTTCTTTTATTCTCGGCTCTCGCCAGGTGCCATCGTTGTCTGCGACGATTATGGTTTTACTACATGCCCGGGAGCTACAAGGGCCTTTGATGAATTCTTAAGCGACAAGCCGGAGAAGATGCTGGCGCTACCAGACGGTGGCGGGTTTTTTATCAAAGGCACGAGAACCAGCTAGGAATTCAGATTCGGACGCCGAGCAAACGCCCATGTTCATGCAGGAGACAAGTTCATGGCACGCGTCGACTTCGATCAATATGTTGGGCAGTACGACGCCGCCGCGAATGTCGGCCAAGTGCCAGAAGCAGACGACACTGCGCAATCAAATATTGGCAATCGCGCAGCGAGTAAGTAGCGCGAAGATATGAGATTTTTATTTAGTTAAGTTGCTATCTTTCTGTGCCATGAACGCATTAATTGAATTTTCGCTACACAACTTTGTAATTTTTGGAGTTACGTTTCAGTATTGGATGTTGTTTTTTACCGCAATTTTTATCCTTTGGTTTGTTTTTATTGTCGTGGTGAATAGTTCAGACAATTAGGAGCGGCATGATTCTATAAGACGCGGAGCGTTGCGTGGAGTGTTTCACGCGAGCCACCCCATCGTGACCCCGATAAGAATGGCGACGCCGAACAACAATCGGTACACCACAAATGCCCACGTCGAGAATTTCTCCAAAAATCGCATCAGCCCCCAAATCGCGAAAAACGCTGAGAACGAAGCCACCAATATTCCAAGAAGCAGAACGGACCACCCATGCGCGTCGAGGTCAATTCTATAAAGCTCCCATATTTCCTTGATGCCGGCCAACGCGATGGCTGGAAGCCCGAGAAGAAACGATAGGCGAGCCGCTTCGTCTCTCTTAAACCCAAGTGCGAGCGCAGCGGTCAATGTGGAACCTGATCTCGATACGCCGGGAACGAGGGCTCCAACCTGTGCAACGCCAATAATCATCGCGTCAACCAAAGTCGAACTCTCGATTGTACGTATGTGCCGGGCATAAATCTCCGCGATTCCCAAAAGAACCGCCATTGCTACGCACGCCCACCCTATAACGTTCATCGCACGAAGCGGTGAATTGCAGGCGTTCAACACATTCGCCAAGAATAATCCAGCAACGCCAATTGGTATGGTCGCTAGAATAATCCACAGAGTGAAACGCAATTCACGATCATGGAACTGACGCCGTGCGATAGCTCGCGGAGAATTCGTAACCAATCCGCGCACGTCACTCCAAAAATAACTTACGACGGCAGCCAAAGCCGCAAGCTGCATCGCGGCAGAAAATGCAGAACCGGGGTCCTGCCAACCAAGAACCGCCGGCACAAGGCGCATATGTGCAGTGGAAGAGATCGGCAGCAACTCAGTTATGCCTTGCACAACTCCTAGCAACGCTACCTTCGCATAACCTAGCGCTATGAATCCCGTGTCGATACCCCGCGTGCAGACCTCGGCCATCGATGCGTTACCTTCTGAGAGGACGTCGCTTGTGCCGCTTGTTAATCGATTTTTACGGCATTTTTAGACGAATCGATCCGACGCACGGGCATATTAGCCCTAGGGGTGCGCGACCTAGAAACGCTTTTTGGTTGGTAAGCATCGAACAGGGCCTCGACCGATGTTCACGAAGATCTTAGCTGGCCTCGCGACAATGGCAGTCTCCCAAACTGCATTGGCCACGGATTGGCAATACTGCCTTGCGCCGTCGGACATAGAATACAAAGTTTATCTGTCGGGGGTGTTCGCGACGCGCGAGGTTTCGCGAAGCACGGATGATTCGTTCAAACAAATGTTATTCACGAAAGGGCTGCGTCACGATGTCGTCCAATGTCCAAGAGCGGACAGCGAAAATGCGATCATGACGATGTTGCGGGACGCCGTTGCTTACAACCAAAGAATTGGCCGTCAGATTGTCTATTTGTACTGGGAGCCGACGCGCTAACGTCGCGGAGCTTTGAATCAAGCGATCCGGTTGTCCGCTTTGGGTCATTAGTGGACAAGCTGCCCCTGATCAAAATTGGCCTTTGTCCGCTTTGCTTTTATCGCGGACATCGTCCTTCGCGCAGCGGTAAGACAGAGCTGCCACCAATCCGGCGGCTATTGGATAAACCACATTGAACTCCGCAGCGTTTCTTCTTATCGGCGCCGTCCTCGCGGTAGGCGTCTTTCATACGATGGTGCCGGATCACTGGTTGCCGATCGTCCTGATGGCACGGCAACGAAAGTGGTCAACGCGGGAAACCGCCCTCGCCGCATTGCAAGCTGGCACTGGCCACGCTGTGTCGACGCTGTTGATAGCAGTGCTGTTTTGGGGCGCAGGAGCGGCAATCGCCACGCGCTTTAGTGCATGGGTTGAAGCCGCGACCAGCTTAGCTCTTATCGGGTTTGGCTTGTGGGTCGCCATCGGTGCATGGCGAGAAATGGCGCACGAACATGACCATCATCATGACCACAATCACAGGCACACCCACGATACAAAACCGGGATCACGCATGGCTTTATTGCTGATCCTTGGGTCGTCTCCGATGATCGAGGGAATTCCAGCGTTCTTTGCTGCGGGGCAGTACGGCCTATGGTTGCTCGTCATCATGGCGCTGGTCTTTGCCGCGGCTACGATAGCGACCTACATCATCCTGTCAGTCTATTCGGCGAAGGGACTAGAGCAGGTTCGATTTGGCCGGTTCGAGCGGTACGGTGAAATTGTCAGTGGCGTGTTGATTGCGATTGTGGGCGTAGTGTTCTGGTTCTGGCCAGTCGCCTAGCAAGCTGAACATGACTAGCATCGCGCAGAGTCTAATTTCGGTCAAAAGCGGAGATGGCGCTGTTTAGTTGCGATGTCCGCTTTAGTCCAATAGCGGACAAACACGGTCGCGGTTGGAATGTGCGTTAAGTGCCAAGAGCGGACAGCGTCGAGCGATTTCGGGTCGGCAGTGTGACTGCTGACATTCGCACCCACAGCCAACTAGTGGCTCACCAGCAAAATTTCATCGTCCAGAGCCACGTCTACGGTTGTGACCACCGGACATCGGGAACCGCTAATGGTACAATTGGAATGTGCAAACTATCGTCCCAATCCAAGTTCTGCGCGCGCTCGCCGCCTTAATCGTGGTTCTTGGCCACATCGCACTCCACATGCCGCGCGCGCATGATCACGATGCCGCCGTCTACTCAGCAGTAGGGGGGACGGGCGTTGACCTGTTCTTCGTTATTTCCGGATTCGTAATGGTCTATTCGTCGGAGCATTTGTTCGGCAGCGCGCACGGGGCCCTGACTTTCCTCACCCGGCGCGCGATCCGTATTATCCCGATATATTGGCTTTTGACCACATTTTACGTTGCATTGGAGGCGGCGGCCCCGAGCCTTAACAAGGGATACTCGGCGAAGTACATCGCAGCTTCGTATCTGTTTTTTCCGCATGCGCGGCCGGACGGAACGATGGAGCCGGTTCTCGCGCAGGGTTGGACTCTCAATTACGAAATGTTGTTTTATCTGTTGTTCGCGTCGACAGTTTTCTGGTCGCGCCGCATTGTCGTTGCGGCGTGTTCGCTTGTGCTGGTCGCAATTGTTGTTGTCGGCAAGCTTCTGGCGCCGCTCCCGCCGATTCCGAGCTTTTGGACCAACGCAATCATGCTCGAATTTGTATTTGGGATGCTGCTGGGATTTGCGTACCGCGAGGGTGCACGGATGCCGCAATGGCTCGCAGCTATTCTCCTTGTGGCAGGGTTCGTCGGCCTTTGCATGGTATGGCCACTATTGAACGCGGCCGGCGGCCAGCGAGCATTGGCGACGGGAATTCCAGCGACATTTGTAGTGGGAGCAGCGACATTTGGAAATTTTTCGCTCAATGGCCGGTTCTGGCGGCTGCCAGTGATTATCGGCAACGCTTCATATGCGCTTTACCTCACGCATGGACTTGTCGTTCCAGCCACATTTGTTTTATTTCGTGCGATAAATTTGGATCAAGGAGCCGCCGCGTGGCTGGTCTTCCCGGCAGCAACAATCACTTCGATTTTGGTCGCAATTGCCGCGTATCATGGGTTCGAACGGCCGATGACTTCCACATTACGCAGACGCGCGTCTGCATCCCCTCGTTCCGACCAACCGCTGTGATAGGCGATGTCCGCTTTGGGTCATTAACGGACAAACGCTGATGCACTTGGGATGTCCGCTAAGTGCCAATAGCGGGCACCGAACGCCTAATCTGCTATGCTGACATTCCTGCATCGTTGAACTGGCTGGGGACCAATCATGAAATTTACGGGCCCCTGGAATAAACAGAAACTGACGGGCGCCAAGCCACCGCTGCGGCAGAAACATGTTTGGGCGATCCGGTCCAAGCTCCAGATCGACCGACGAACCCGCGACCTGGCGCTGTTCAATTTGGCTATCGACCGCAAGTTGCGAAGCTGTGATGTTGTCGCTCTAAAGGTCGAGGACATTGCTCCGCCCCACCCCTGCCCTCGGTAAGACAAGAACTTGACCAAACGATGCTGTCGAATTCTTACGCCTGAAATTCCCTGTTCTCGGAAACTAATTCCCTGTTATGCCGAAATCTTTCCCTGTTATTTTTGGCAGGGAATTCAACTAAAAGCCCCATGGATAGGGCGTTTTGTCATCACCTCGTCCACATTTCAGGACAGGTTTTCGGATTTTCCCGGCATTACGTCGTAACTACCTCAGGAAATTTCCTGTGGCGTTTGCGCCATAATACCGTAAATTTCCCTGTTGGCAGGGAATTTGCTGAGGAGACTGGTCCGATCAGGACTGCCCCCCTGAGCCAATTTAAAAAAATTGCGCGCCGCGTTGTGCCGGCCAACGGTCCGGCAGCAATTCCCCGCAGCGCGCAATCCTTAAACGTGGCTGTGCGAATTTCCCCGGACCAAAATGCCCGCTTCGACATTGCTTTGGCTTTGCACCGCGGCAACATTCGATGTCTGCGCGCGCAGCCGATCGAGCACGAACAGCCGGATTGCCGACGAGAGATTGCTTTGCTGACGCGACCGGTCGATTTCGGCGACCATATTCGACAGCGTCACGTGCTGCCCGTGGGCGATGTCTTTCAAGCCGCGCCAGAAGGCATCTTCGAGACTGACGCTGGTCTTGTGTCCACCGAGTACGATCGATCGCTTGACGATTGGCGACTTCATGAGAGTATCCTCTTGCAAGGCAATGCACCCAAAATTCGGCTGTCCCGTTTTCGTCCTCAACCGCTTACTGGGTACATGCAGAAATGACGTTCAACGCCAACGCGCTAACGTTTTACAAATCGCCACGCTTCAGGATCGCCATTACGATGCAAACCCTGCGCGCCATTTTTTGCAGAACAATTCGGCAAACGTTTTACGCGCTGACGCATTCTGATAGTTGAATTAGTACCACCAATGCGGGCAACGCGCTGTACACAGTTGAACAGTGCAAAATTAGACACTTGCGGTAGCATCGTGGTGCGTTTTGCTTGCGCGCTTATCCGGGCACCATCGGTCGGGACTTGGCTACCGCCGTATGAACGACCGATTATGCCTTTTGACTGTGCGGCTCTTCGTGCAGAATCAGATTCAGCAAAGCATTATTCACTTCAATTTTTCCGTTGTATTTGATGTATCCTAATTTTCGGAATTTGTTCATGAACTGATTGATGCGCGAGCGCGTGGTG
>Ga0181522_10000826_pt1 | contig 20680 bp, 15 predicted proteins | sample PEATcosm2014_Bin_27_FD_121103 | JGI IMG/M metagenome (GOLD analysis project Ga0181522, IMG submission 121103) | Peatland microbial communities from MTU Mesocosm Facility, Houghton, MI, USA - PEATcosm2014_Bin05_10_metaG | ecosystem: Environmental > Terrestrial > Soil > Wetlands > Peat | place... | reverse complement strand
TCGCGCGAAAACGCTTGCAGTTTCGCCTCCGCGTCCTGCAGCGCGGCCTGCGCACCCTGCACTTGCTTGTCGAAGAACGCGTACTGCCCCACGGGCCGGTTCATTTCCTTGTGGTGCTCCAGATAAACCTGATCCAGCGTGGTCAAAACCTTCGCAGCTTCCTTCGGATCGTTGGAGCTGTAAGCCACCTTGAACACGTTCGTCTTGGGCAACACGTCCACGCGAATGCCGCCTCTCAGTTTGCCCAACGCCTTGGCGATGGCTTCGTCTGGCGTCCGTTTCCAGAAGATGTACTTCGAAGTTTCGCGCTGATCCAGCCCGGTCTTGACGACCACTTCGCGTAATACGTCGTCGCTCTTAATGAGCTCGGCCTCCGAGTTGATCATTTCTTCGGTCACGGCCGCGTTCACGATGGCAGGATTGGCCGCTCCCGCGGTCACCACGGGATCGACGCGGTTCAAGCGCACCAGGATTTCCGTATGCGACTCATAAAGCGGAAGCATGGCGGCTACCAGTCCCGTGCCCAGCAGCACGGCGAAAAAGCATATGATGACCGCCTTGCGGTGGCGAAACCCCATGGCGGCGACGTCACGCGCCGTCAGGGAAATACTTTGATCGCCGGAATAAACAACTAATTCTTGGTTCTCCATTTGAAACTCTCCTCTAGGTTTTCCGCTTTTAGAAGGACTTGCTCTGCGTGCCTAATGCGTTCACGCTGTAAATCGGCAGCCACTGTTGAACCTTTGAAGCCGCGTTCTTCGGCACGAAAATCAGGTCGCCAGGTTGCAGCATGACGTCCTCGGACAGGTCGTGCGTGGACTGCATTTTCTTTACATCGATCAGACGCGCTTCCGCCCAGGTGTCATTGACGCGGCGGTAGAGCACAACTTGCGAATGCTTTGCATACTGGCTTTGCAGGCCTCCCGCCATGGCAAGCGCTTGCAGGACGGTCGTGTCCCCGCGCAGTTCATACTTGCCCGGCTGCCGCACCTGGCCGTCGGCAATGAAATAAGGCTTTTGAAAATCTTTCAGGCCGAGCGAAATCTTCGGTTTGCTGAGTATCTTCGAGTAAGCTTCCGCAATTACGTCCGTCGCTTGTGTCACGGTGAGGTCGCGCAGGTTCACGTCGCCCACGCTGCGCAATGTCACATAACCGTCAGGCTGAAGCGTGACCGTCTGGTTGTATTCGGGAGTGTAGTCGAACACGACGTCGATGGTGTCGCTCGGCTGCAGCTTATAGCGCGTGTGGCGCTCGGAAAATCCCGGCGTGGAGGTGTTGCCCGTGCTTGCGGAAACCGGTGTCGGCGTCGTCGGCGAGGGTGCAGCTTCCTGCCATGCGAACCCCGGCAGTGCGAACAACGCGATCAAGATTAAGATGTTTGCAAGATTTTTTTTCATAATGCTCCCCATCCAGCCATCAAAGTGCTAAAGATTTAAAGACAGGTGCCAGACACAGCTTCGCCCCGTCAGTTTTTTTCAGAATTCCACTAAGTTATGCCAGCACATACACTTCAGAATCGATAACGATTCTTTCATGCTCCGCGCGCAAGCTCCGTTGATATGCACACGCTACCTACCGTCAACTCCCAGCCACGAGTACTTGCCGCCGGGCCGGTACGGGTCAAAAATTGATTGGAATTTGCTCCGAAGATCATCTCGCCCATTCGCATTAGTCCGTGTTCGGTTCCCGATTTCCTTGTGCCCCTGCACTCTCCACTTCGCGGGGGTAAAATCCTGGGGGGAAGGGCTTGGTTTTGCCGCCAAAACTGCGTTAGGCAAAACCAAATCGTGGACTAACAATATAAGAAAAATCTGCATAGAGCGAAGAGGCGGAAGGTTTGGGTGCTATGGGACTGTTTGGCTCGGAGTATAGGGGCCTGAATTACTCCCCCCTTAAGTACTCTACTACAGTTAGTGTTCTTGGTTCGTATCTGCGCATTATAAAGAACTTATACAGATAGGGTAAACAAACCCTTGTGTCGCGATTATTACATGGATACTCCATCGGAGGCACAAAAGTACCTAAGGTTATGAGCTTACGCCCTTGACGAAGTAGGTTCCTTCGTCCACCATTGGGGGAGTTTCCCTCTATTTTTCGAGAGGGGCGCCACGACCTCGACGTACTGCGGATATTTTAGAGAATCTATGTCGCCGGCACCAACTGCCAACTCGCCTGCTCGCCCTCCAGCCATCCGGGTTCTCATCACCGACAGCACCCGCATGGGCAGCCAATTATTGGCCGATGCTCTACGCCGCCACGTGCAGTTCGAAATTGTCGCAGTTTGCGCCACCGCGGAAGAAACTCTAGCGGCGCTGCCTGAAGCCAAACCGGATGTCGCGGTAATCAGCCTCAAACTCGACGAGCAGCCGACCAAGGGTCTCGATGTCTGCCGCCAGGCGCGGCTTCTGCTGCCCGATTGCAAGCCCGTGCTCTTACTCGAAAGCTCCAAGCGCGAAGGCGTTCTAGGCGCGTTCGGTGCCGGCGCTCGTGGCGTTTTCTGCCGCACCGAATCCGTCGAAACCCTGCGCAAGTGCATCAGCGCCGTTCACGTAGGCCAAGTCTGGGCGAATAACAGCGAAATCCTGTTCTTGTTGGATGCCTTCGCCGACTCCGCGCCGCCGCGCCTCACCGACGCCCAGGGCGCCGTGTTGCTCTCCAAGCGCCAGCAGGACATCGTCCGCTGCATCACCGAAGGCCTTTCCAACCGCGAGATCGCCGAGAGGCTCAAGCTCAGCGAGCACACCGTGAAGAATTACATCTTCCGCATCTTCGACAAGCTCGGAGTTTCCACGCGCGTTGAGATGGTGCTCTACGCCTTTAGTCAGCGCGAACAGCAAAAAACGGAATAATCGGATTAGAACAGCCTGTGCAAGGCGCGTGCTCGAGCCAACCGCGCCGCCGGTGTTATTGCGTTGCCACTCTGTGCCACCGTCAGCGTGATCACGCTCTCATGCGTCACCACGCTCGTCCCCGTCGGCCGTAGCGTATAAGTGCCGGGAGCAGTGCTGGCGGAGACAGTGATGGTCAGCGTCGAAGTCGCCGCATCACTGCCATCCAATGTGACCGACGCGGGCGAGGCCACGCAGGTAATGCCCTTCGGCGCGCCGCAACTCACGGTTATGGTCTGATTGAATCCACCGACCGGAGCGAGCGTCACGGTGGAATACCCCACGCCGCCGGGTGATAGAGTCAGCGCGTTCGGCGCGGCCGAAATCGTGAAATCCGGCGCCTGGCCCACCAGAGCAATTACTTGCGTGGGATGTCCGTATGCGTTATCTGAAATCGTAATATTGCCCGTGCGTACGCCGTAGCCCGTTGGAGTAAATGTAAGGGTGTACGTACAGCGGTCCAGCGGAGCGATCAGGTTCTGTGCACAACTGGTCCCACTGACGGCGCTCAACGCGAAGTCTCCACTCACTACCGGCGTTCCGGTAATCACCAGATCATCCGTGCCTTGATTGACCAAGCCGAAGCTCTGTGGCGGACTGGTCATGCCAATTTGTTCGGGCGCAAAGGTCAGCTTGGTCGCCGTCGCGGTCGCGATCGGAGTCAGCGCGACATGACGCACGCGGTTATTGCCGCCGTCCGCGACAAACAAATCTCCCGTTCCGTTGATGGCTACGCCGAAGTTGTTTAGGTCGGCATTAGCGGCGGGGCCGCCATCGCCCTCAAACCCGTAGTACTTCGGATCGCCCGCTGGTCCAGCCACGCTGATGATTGTCCCGTTGAGCGCAGAAATGCGCTGAATGACATAAAAGAAATCACTGCCGCTCACATACAAGTTTCCGCGCGGATCAACCGTGATGTACTGCGGTGTGTTATAGCTCGACGCCAGCGCGTTCACCTTGTCCGGACCAAAAGCGTTTTTTCCCGTGAATCCATAGCCAGTGATGGTTCCCGTCGTGTCCACTTTGCGAATGCGGTTGTCGTTGGTGTCGGCAACATAGACACTGCCTTGGGCGTCTACAGCCACTCCCATCGGTCCATAGAGTTGCGCGCTCGCGGCTGGGCCATTGTCGCCGCAGGCGCCGGCCAACGGATTGCCGCACACTGCGCCGGTTCCCGCGAATGTGCTGATGATACCCGCCGAATTCACCACGCGAATTTTGTTCGCGCCGGCGTCCGCGATGTAGAGATTCCCGTTCGCATCCAGCGCCACCGTCGTCGGGCGAATGAAGCTGGCGTTAGTGGCGGGACCGCCATCGCCGCAGGGCGAGGTCGCTTTAGCGCAGACTAGTCCGTTGCCCGCAATCGTTGAAATTGTGCCCGTCGATTGATCCACAAAACGGATGACGTAATTGTATGTATCGGCAATGTAAATGTTGCCGGAATTGTCCACCGTCAATCCAAAAGGCGCACTCAAGCTTGCATTCACCGCCGGTCCATTGTCGCCTTGATAACCAGCTTTGCCGTTTCCCGCGACCGTGTAGATATTTCCATCGGTCGCAACCATCCGAATTCTGTTGTTCGAGGTGTCGGCGATGTAGAGATTTCCCGCGGCATCAAGAGCAACATCGTGGTCTGCCGCCAGCACCGCGCTAGTTGCCGGCCCACTATCACCGCCATTGCCGCCGCCGGTCACAGGCGTAATCGTTCCCGAAGCCACGCTGCGAATCAAGCCGTTGCCCGTATCGCCAATGGTCAACGTTCCGGTCGAATCCACCCAAACCCCGCGCGCCCCATTAATTTGGGCCGTCGTTGGCGCCTGGTAATCGCCGTTGTATCCGGCCGCTCCGGTTCCGACGGCTGTGGTGATCGTGCCGCCTCCGGCAGACACCATCCGGATGCGGCTTTCCGGCGGATCTGTGATGTAAAGGTTTCCGGCGCCATCAAGAGAAATCTGCCAGGGATTAGTAATCTGCGCCGCCAGTGGTGAACCACCGTCGCCGCAACCTTGCAACGGACTGAAGCAGCCACGCCCGTTACCGGCGTAGGCGCTAATCACGCCTTGCTTCGAAACTACACGAATGCGCCTGTCGCCGGAGTCGGCAATGTAAATGTTGCCCGCGCCATCCACAGCCACGCCTTGCGGGTTATTTAGATTCGCTGCCTTGGCGCTGCCGCCATCACCGCACGCGCTTGTGCCATTGGCGCAGGGTGTTCCATTGCCCGCAATCGTGTTGATGGCTCCCGGATTGATGCGCACGCCTGCCACGGTGATTGCAGTCGTTTGCAAATTCACCACGCGCACGCGATTGTCCTGCGTGTCCGCGATGTACACATTGCCCGCGGCATCAGTCGCGATGCCTGTGGGATAGCTCATCTGCGCCGCCATCGCATTCTGCCCGTCGCCGCACAGAGTCGTTGGGTCATTGCAGAGATGCGTATTGCCCGCGATTGTTGTGATGGTCCCATTTGTATCCACGCGCCGAATGAGGTAATTCGTCATGTCGGCGATGAAAAGATTGCCGTTGTTGTCGAGCGCGAGCCCTGTCGGCTCATTCAAACTGGCGCTGGTCGCGGGGCCGCCATCAAACTTGAGCGCGTCTTCGGTGGAATAGCCAATGCCGGCCACAATGCTGATCGTATTGCTCGCGTCAATTTTGTAGACCATCTGCGCATCTGGTGAGGCGAAGTACGTCGTCCCCATGCCATCGGTGACGACTGCGCTCGGGCCGGGGATGTCAGCGTAGCTGTGGTTGGCGATCATCGAGCGAACTCTGGATACCCGCTCCACGGCGTTGTTCGTGGGCAAAGTCAGCCCGGTCGGCCGGGAAAGAATCGCGCCAGTTCGGCTCAATGGCACGGAGGGCGATTTATGCTGGGCACGTTGTATCTGCGCATTCACAACTCCAGCCGCGCCGCCGCCGGCAACCGTCGTAATCGTGTTCTGCGCACCGGCGGGCGCGAGCACCGTCCCTATAAAAATCAGCAGGGGAAATACAGCTTGCCAGCCAATCGCTTGCCGCGAAGAAAGCAATTTCATAAATTTGGGATCCCTCACGTCTAAATCATCACTAGCAATCGAGTGGGAGAGGCAAAGCACCTACCGGGTCGTCTGTTCAAACTCTATCGAGCGCCCATGCCTCCGGCAATGAGTGTTCAGGCTCTAAAACTGAGAGCAGAAGGACTCCATGAAGGGCTACTCCACGCGCGGGTGCGCCTCGCAAACGTACCGGAAACTATGGGTCTTGTTGGGTGTTTAGCTGGCTTTTGCCCGGTCAGCGGCGGGGGTTCGCTCTTCCAGCAGAAGGCGGCGCAGGGTGCGCAGATCATTCAGCAAACGCCGGCTGGTCGTCAGATGTTTTTCAAGCTTGTCGAGTTTATAGAGAACCAGCCGCATGGCGTCGGCACGGCGCGATTCCGCCTCGACCTGCAAATCAGCGGTGGTTGCTTCACGCGCATCGACGACCGCTTCGATCACCAACCCAAAGAACTCCTGGGCGCTCTCGATGCTGGCGAAGGGATGGTCGAATTCTCGGGGCACGCGCACTCTCCTGGGGATTCGGATGCAGGTCGACGCCCAACCCGCAAAGCCCGTAAATCGCTGATATCTCTTGCCGTCTCCGCTAGGGCGTCAGCGATTATACGCGCAATGTGCAGGTTTATGCATACGAGGACAAAATCTTGGATTCGCGAGTGCCCCCGCCGAGATTGATATAAGCCGCAGACGGCGGCCTACATCAATAGTGCTTGACGCAGCCGAGGAAAGGCGGCTAGGCTTGCCAACAGCCCTCCCTTTGTAGCGGAACTCTAACGTTTAAAATCGGTAAGATTCTGTCAGGCAGTTTTTATTCTTCCGTCGTGGACGGATACCGTGAGCGAACTCAATCCCAGCGTCATAACTCCCGCCGAAGAAACGCCGGGTCCGGCAACGGATCAACCCAAAATCCGGGAGGCCCGGATTGACGACTACGCCCAGATCGCGGCCGTCGTCGAACGGAACGGTTTGGGCTTCAAGTCGGAGGAACAATGGCGCCATTTGTGGCTTGATAACCCGATTTACCAGCGATTACAGGATTGCCCCATCGGATGGGTCGCCTGCACGCCAGACAATCGCGTGGTTGGCTACCTGGGCAATGTTGTGACGGGATTTTCCATCGAGGGCGACCCGGTCACGTGCATATCCAGTTACGCGCTCGCGGTTGATCCGCCGTATCGCCGCCTCGCGGGTTTCATTGGCCGCCGTTGCCGAAATCAGAAAAACGCCGAGTTGCACATCATTACCAGCGCGAACTCCAAATCGTTCGCCATGGCCGAAGGGCCAATGACGGGCTCACGCGTTCCCGTCGGTGATTGGCAGAATTCGGTGTACTGGATCACAAACTACGTCGGTTTTGCCGCCAGTGCCTTGGCCATGAAGGGCCTGCCTCGCGTGGCCGCCTATCCCGCCGCCCTGGTTATGGCGGCGAAGGAAAAATTGGCCGGCGATGAGTTTCGCGCCGCACGCGAATTGACGCCGTTGACCTCCTGGACCACTTTCGACGAGCGCTTCGATGTCTTTTGGCAGGAGCTCCAAAAAGCATTCCCTCATAGACTCCTGGCGAACCGCTCGCGAGAAGTTCTGTTGTGGCACTTTAAGTACGCCCTTTTTCAAGGCCGCGTGTGGATTCTCACTGCCGGTCGAGGATCAGCGGTTACCTCCTATTCGATTTTCTATCGCTTTGACAATCCCCGAATCGGACTCCGGCGCATGCGGCTTGTGGATTTTCAGACGCTCGACGGCGATATGCAGGTCTTGGCGCCCATGCTGGCCTGGGCGCACGAACGGTGTAAGAGGGAGGGGATCCACATGCTGGAGGCTTCGGGTTTCCGCCCGGAAAAAGAAGCCGTCATTGAGAGCCTTCATCCTCACCGGCGGGCGCTGCCGAACTGGTTTTACTTCTTTTGGACACGGAACAAGACACTGGCGGCGCGGCTTAAGAATCCCGACGCCTGGGACCCGTGCCAGTACGACGGCGATTCCAGTCTTTAAGAATATCTCTGAATCAAGTTAGTACCGGATGACTTCCCGGTCCGCCGCCGTGCCATGGGTTGGCCGAACACCCTGCGTTATACTGGTCGCGGGCTCAGCATTGGCTGATAAATTCATTCGACAGGAAGCCGGATTTGGAAGTCGCATCACAACCTGCCGCACCGAACGAAATCGAGGCTACGCAGCAAAAAACATCCTTTACCCCAGCTGAGGAGGCTCGCTGGTACGCCGTGCGCACCAGGTCCCGGCACGAAAAGGTGGCCGCCAAACAACTGGATGGCACTGGAGTCGAGACCTTCCTGCCGCTCATGACCCAGGTGCATCGCTGGGTCACGGGGCCGAAACAGGTGGATGTGCCGCTGTTTCCCGGATATGTCTTCGTCAGGATCATTTACTCTCCCGACCAACGCGTACGAGTTCTGCGCTCGCACGGCGTTGCCGGTTTCGTGGGCACGACCCATGGCAAGGGAACGCCCATTCCAGATAAGCAGATTGAAGACATTCGGCTTTTGCTCAATCACAAAATCCCATTCAAAAATTCGATTTCGTTGCGTGTGGGCCAGAAAGTCCGCGTCAAAGGCGGTTCGCTGGACGGCGTCGAAGGCGTACTGGTCGGGAAGCGCAGCCAGCGTAAGTTGCTCATAATGATTGAGCCGATTCAACGCTCGTTGTCGGTTGATTTGGAAGGCTACGACGTCGAAGCTATCTGATTGCAAATAGTGCGGGTTACGGCGTGGGTACTATTTTCCCGTTCGGGGAAGGCATTTTAGAGACTTTCTTCCGCTGCCATATCTAGCTGAATCGCAATAAGCTACCAGCATGCCGAATTGGGAAACCGTCGGCCGGGTGATTTGAACCCAAGTTTTAGAAGCGAGGATTTTCCATGATGCCGATGCGAACGCTCTTGATTTCTTTCTTTGTCATTTCACTGCTGGCGATTCCATTAAGCGCGCAGGTCGCGCCGCCTTCGTGTTCGAATGGCACGATCAACGTTTGCACGGTGGAAGGCATTGACGCATCGCAAATTCAGGGCGTGGGTAATAACGTCGATCCCAATGGCGCGGTGGGAACTTCGCAGTACCTGGAATGGACGGACCCGGTTTATCAGGGGTACTCGAAAACGTTTCCATACACGACTGTATGGTCCGCTCCAGTAGACGGCAGCACGCCGTGGCGCTATCACGGATTGCCTAATTGCGTGGGCTCAAGCGGCAACGTCGTCGTCAACTTCGACAAGCTTGCCCAACGTTTTGTCATTGGACGACGGCAAAGCAACGTGAATAACGGCGTGGAGACTTACGAATATTGCATCGCCGTTTCGGCTTCATCGCAGCTTTCAACCAACATGGTTTGGTATCCCTTTGGATTTGACCTGTCGGGAGTCCTGGGCAAGAACTCTGAGGGCCACTACTATTATCCCGACTACCCACGCATTTCCACCTGGCCTGACGCTTATTACGTAAGCATCGACGTTGAAGATCCGGATCAAGGCTATCCGGAAGTGGGCGTGATCGTTTGCGCCTTCGATCGCACCAACATGCTGATCAACGGCACGGTGCGACCTCCGATTTGTTTCCAATATCCGCAAACTTTCAGTGACACTCTGTTCTACGCGCACAGCCTGCTGCCCGCCGATGCCGATGGCACGGTGGCGCCGCCGAAGGGAACCATTGAAGCCTTCGCCAGCCTCGAGAATCCCATGTCGGGAACAACCTCAAATACCCTGAACTTGTGGGAGTTCCATGTGGACTGGAGCAATCCGGCGGATTCGAAATTTACCGGCCCGACTCCGATCCCCGTTCCCACGTACACGCAAGGCTGCTACAACCCAAGTTTGCCGACGAACACAGTTTGCGTTCCCGAGCCGAGCACGCCCGAGACGAACAATTACATTGATTCCGTGGGTGACCGCTTGATGCAGCGCCTGAGTTTCCGCAGCACCGGCGCAACGAAGCCGGCGTTTACTTATGTATTTTCAACCACAGTCCAGGTGGGATCGGGCACTGGCTCGCAGACCGGAGTGGAGTGGTATGACTTCACGCCGGCTGGACTGAAGCATTCCGGCATCATCAACCCCGGCGACTCGAATTACCGCTTTATGCCCAGCGCTGCACAAGACAAAGTCGGCAACCTCGCCGTGGGGTACAGCGTTTCCGGGTACAACCTGCATCCTGCGATTGCCGCTTCTTACCTCAACCTGAACCAGAACACGGCGCCCACGGAAATTAATTTGTTCTCAGGTACTGCGGATGAAGAGAACACATTCCACTGGGGCGTTTACACCAGCATGACTCTTGATCCGGTGGATGACTGCACATTCTGGTACGTCAATGAATATTTCGACACCACGCAGTTTACGAACCCAACCTGGCAGACGCGAATTTCAAACTTCAAGCTGCCGAACTGCAAGTAGCGCGAGTCATACTCCGCAAGGGCCCGGACAGAAATCGTCCGGGCTTTTTTGTTTGCGGGGCAAGCAGCCATCGTTTCAAGCGATGCCCCGCAATCTTGTTTTGCAGGCCATAGGACACGAAAAGGGAAGTGCGGCCAGCCCAGAGGTCGCAGCCAAATTGGCGCGCTCCTGGGGCGAATTAAATCGTTTTAACGGGCATATCTAAGTCTATTTAAATCAATTACTTGCAGCGCATTTTTTAACACACTAGTGCATGGTTGTAAGGTGTTGAAAGCAAGGGGGTAATGGATTCTACGGCAGTTGTCTTTTGAGTTAATCCACGATTTAAAAAATGCCGCGAAGTGTATCGCGGAAGAAAGCGCGGCACGTTAATGGCAATCGCCAAGTTAAGAGCACATGTCTCCCGTCGAGCTACGCTCGACCGGGCAGGTGGGGACACGTGCCCCTACATAATCTATTTTTCTTCTTTCTTTTCTTCCTTCTTCTCTTCTGGACGGAGCACGGGAAACAAAATTACGTCGCGAATGGTGTGAGAATCGGTAAGGAGCATAGCAAGGCGATCCACGCCGACGCCGACGCCGCCTGCTGGTGGCATGCCGTAGGAGAGGGCGCGGATGTAGTCTTCGTCCATCTGGTGGGCTTCGTCGTCGCCGCGCTCGCGTTCTTTCAATTGCGCTTCGAAGCGCTGGCGCTGGTCTTCGGGATCGTTAAGTTCGCTGAAGCCGTTGGCAATTTCCATGCTGCCCGCATAAATCTCCCAGCGCTCGGTCCAATCAGGCTCGTCGGGCTTCTGCTTGGATAGAGGCGAGACGGCGGTGGGGAATTCATAGATGACCGTGGGCTGCATCAAATGCGCTTCGGCGGCAGCTTCAAATAGCGCCGCGATGGTTTTGCCCGCGGGTTCTTTGGGATCGTAAGCGACGTGGGCGTGGCCTTTATTGAAACGCTGCACGAGGTCCTTCACGGAATCATGCGAAGCAAAATCTGACATCTCCGGCTTCGCGCCCGCGCCTTCAGGCCAAAAATGAATGATCGCTTCGCGCATGGTCATGCGCTGCCAGTTGGCCCAGTCGAGTTCGTGGACGTGTTCTGTTTCACCTTGCTTCACGGTCCAATTCGTCTTCGTTCCCCCAGTCGTATCTTTCGCGGCCTGGGTGATCAATTCCTGGGTTAAATCCATTACGCCCTGGTAATTGGTGTACGCCTGATAGAACTCGAGCATGGTGAACTCGGGATTCCAGCGCCATCCGATGCCTTCATTGCGGAAGTTGCGATTGATTTCATAGACGCGATCGAATCCGCCGACCACAAGCCGTTTCAAGTAAAGCTCGGGCGCAATGCGGAGATAGAGATCAATGTCGAGCGTGTTGTGATGGGTGACGAAGGGGCGAGCAACTGCGCCTCCGGCGATAGGCTGCATCATGGGAGTTTCGACTTCGACGAACCCGCGAGCATCGAGCGAACGGCGCAAAGATTGAACGAGCTTGCTGCGCTTGAGGAAGACTTCGCGCACTTCGGGATTCACCACGAGGTCCACGTAGCGCTGGCGGTAGCGTAGTTCAACGTCACTCAATTCATTCCATTTTTTGCCTTCCTCACCGTCGCCTGCCTCGACGCTTTTTCCAATGGGCAAGGGCAGCAGGTCTTTACTCAAGAATGTAAGTTCGTCCACGTGGATGGAAAGTTCGCCGGTGCGGGTGCGGAAGAGATATCCGGCGACGCCGATGTGGTCGCCGATATCGAGCAACTTGTACAACTCAAATCCTTTTTCGCCGACGGCGTCTTTCTTGACGTAAATCTGCAAGCGCAGACCATCTTGCTGCAAGTGAGCGAAGCCGGCTTTGCCCATGAGGCGGATGGCCATGATGCGTCCGGCGATGCGAACAGGGATGTGATTGGCTTCGAGCTCTTCGCCTGTCTTCGCCGAATTTTCGGCCAGGATCCGGGGAATCGTATGCGTGAACTGATAGCTGCTGGGATAGGACTTCTGCCCCAAAGCTTCGATTGCTTTGAGTTTTTCGCGCCGCAGTTCGTGAATTTTTTCGTCGAGTGCCAAGAGGTTCCTTTAACGGGTCGTTTTAAAGCGTCGTTCTTTATCGCGCTTTCTGTCGCGATGGAAGCGAATAACGATTATAAACAGCATGGTTCGTGCAAGGCGTTATAACTGGGGTCATCCTTGATTTGAGCAGGCAAATCTGAGCAGGCATAATTGAATCATGGCCAATCTTGCTGACTATGTACTCTCGCTGCCGGCCCTGATGCTGATGCTGTTTGCCGTCGGATGCGTGGTGATGGGTCGCATGTATCCCGCGGAGTGGCGCTGGCTGAACGCGGCTACGGCGCTAGTCGGCGTCCTGTTCGCCATGGGCGCCACGGTGAAAGTGCAGCTCACGCAAGCCCACCTGGAGCACTCCGGCATTCGGTTGCAAGTGGGCTTTCAACACGCGATGGTCGTGGATGAGCTGGCGGTTTATTTTTATTATCTGATCTTGACGGGCGCGCTGCTGGCGGTATTGATCTCGCTTCGCCGCACTCCGGCGGAAGGGGCGCCGAGTGGCGGGTTTTATGGCGTGCTGCTGTGCGGGGTGGTTGGTCTGATGGCGATGGTCTCGGGTTTTCACCTCGGGTTCATGTTTGCGGGTGTGGTGATTTCCGAGGGCGGTGGTTGTGTGATGGTGCGAGTTCTGGCGAAGGAAGATCCCTCGCGGAGCGCGTGGAGGCGGTTCCTGGCATGGAGAATTTTTTCGGTCGCAATTTTGGGAGCGGGCTTTTTTCTGTTAGCCAGGAGCGCGGGCGCGGCCGGATTGCACGAGATACGGCAGGCCGCTGCGCGTTTGATGAGCCACGAATTGTTCGCGCCCCGGGAATTTCGCATCGGCCTCGCTTTGACCGCTGCGGGCATCATCTTGCGGTTGGCGGCGCTGCCGTTTCATCAATGGAATCAGGCAGGGCGCGATGGCCAACCCGCAAACGTCGGGGTGCAGAATTGCGTGACGGGAGTTTTATCGACTGTTTATCCGGCAGCGGCGTGGGCGATGGCGCTGCATTTCTTTTTATGGGGAATGTATCCGCTACGCGATATTTACGCGCCCTGGCTGGTTTGGGCAGCGATAGCGCTGCTTGCCGGGGGGACGCTGGCGATTTTACTGCAATCGGATTTGCGGCGGCTGGTGGCTTATGCGGCGTTGCCGGCGGCTGGATACATGCTGGCTGCACTGGCGGCGCTGGCACAGGGCGATCCTTTCAGCACAGCGCTGACTTCCGGCCTGAGGGCCATTCTGGTGTATCTCCCGGCGCTCATCTTGATGAACCTGGCGGCGCTGGCGGCGGTGGCGATTCAGCGGCAGCAGGGAATTGGGGGAGAGATCGGCGACCTGCGGGGATTGGGCTTCCGCGCACCATTACAAGCGGAGTTGTTGCTGATTTCGTTTCTCTCCATTATCGGCATACCGCCGCTGGCGGGCTTTTACGGAAAATACTACGCATACATGAGCGTGGTTGGGGCGGGCCATCACAGACTGGCAATGTTTGGTGTGGCCTGTGCGGGGCTGGGCGTGTGGTGCGTTATCCGCATCGCGAAGAAATTGTTTGCGCGCGTGGCTTATGAACAATCGCGACCGGCGATGGAAGGTTCCGGCGCATGGGTGGCGCTGATTCTCGCGGCGGGCGCGACGATTGTCACCGGCGTGCATCCGCAATTCTTGATTCGGTTCGCGAATTGGGCCGCGCATTTGAGTTAGGGGTGGAGCATGCATCGGGGCTATCATCGTTAGGCTGAGGCTAGGTTAGGCTGAGGTTGGCTTCAGGTACCACGGGGACGAGATGAAGCGAGGCAAAATGTGAGCGAGCCGGAAGAATCGTCAAAACGAACCTGGGTCGTGCAGGTGGCACGCTACAGTCAGCTGGCATTCACGCTCCCGGCTGCGACCGCGATTGGATGGTTTGTCGGTCTGGTACTGGACCACTGGCTCCATACGACGTGGCTCTACCTGGCGGGGATCGTCGTTGGCATCATCGCCGGTTTTGTGGATTTGATTCGCACAGTCATGGCGGATTCGAAATGAATCATGCCTGACGATCCCTCCATCTCTGGAAAACCATCCGGACAGCCAGGCGCAGGAGCATCCGAACAACCGTCTGAGATAACGGTCGACGCGGTCAGTGAAGCGTTCTATTCGCAGGCATTGGCACGGATCGCACGGACGATGCTTGTCGGTGGTCTCGTGCTGGCGATTGCGGCGTGGGCGCGCTTTGGCGGGCGAGTGGCGCTCGGCTTCGCGATAGGATGCGCGATTGCGTATTTTAATTTCTACCGGCTGAAGCGTGTGGTCGTGGCGCTCGGGGACCGCGCGACGCAGACATCAACCAGGCAATCCGGTGTGGGCCTGGTGTTGCGCTTCTTGCTACGCTACTTTCTGATGGCCGCGGTGGCCTATGTTATGATCAAACGTTGGCCGGAAAGTCTGAATGGGCTCCTGGTGGGGCTGTTCCTTCCGGTGCTGGCGGTAATGGTGGAGGCGATGCAAGAGCTGGCTTTTTCCTTCACCCGCGAGTGATAAGTTCTAAATCCCTGTCTTACATTTTTGGATTTTCTGAGTGCACGCTGAAGACTGAGCTTTGCCCCAAACACGCATTACCTTAATCAGCCATGCCCGAACAACTTTGGTTTACGCAATTCTTAAACAATCTGGCCGCCGGGCCGGTAACGGCTTTTCTGCGCAGCCTTCATATCGAGCCACACCATCCGCAGGCCCCGATCACGAACGCGTTTGCCATGGAATTGCTGGTGTTCGCGTTTCTGATTTTGGTTTTCGCCATTTTGCGGACGCGGTTGTCGGTCGATTCTCCTAGTGGCTTGCAGCATGTTTTTGAAGGCTTGCAGGGTTTTGTAGAAGGGCAGAGCCACGAAATTATAGGCGCGCACAGCGAAGGCTACACGCCATTTCTCATGGCGCTCGGTTTGTTCATTTTGATTGGCAACTTGATCGGGCTGATTCCGGGATTTGAGTCACCGACGGCTGCCGGTGTCGTGCCCCTGGGCTGCGCGATTTGCGCATTTTTCTATTACCACTGGCAGGGTATTAAACATTCCGGACTGGCGTATTTCAAGCACTTCGCTGGCCCCATGCCGGTTCTGGCCCCATTAATGATTCCGATTGAAATCATCAGCCATCTGGCGCGCGTGATGTCGCTTACCATTCGTCTTTACGCCAACATGTTTGCCGGCGATATGGTGACGCTCGCATTCTTTTCGCTGGTCCCAATTTTGTTGCCGGTGGCGTTTCTTTCGCTGCACATTTTTGTTTCGCTTTTGCAAGCATATATTTTTGTGCTGCTCGCGACTGTATATCTGGCTGGCGCCGTGGCGGAAGAGCACTAGACTGGAATTTCGAGCTTCGAGTTTCGGGCTTTGGATGAGAGAAGCCTGAACCTGGAAGCTGGAAACGGCTTTCGCGTCGTTCAGCGTGAGGGCGGCATCTCCCAAGATGTGCGTCAACCACCTACTGGCGGCAATTCATATAGGAGAAACACCATGCGTATTCTAGGCACCATGAAGTATGTGTTTATGGCGCTGTCAGTGCTTTCGTTCGCCACGCCGTTGTTGGCGCAAGGCGGGACCACAGGCAGCTTTGACATCGTTCCGTTGGCGGCAGGATTTTCCATGGCAATCGCTTCCGGCCTGTGCGCTTTGGGCCAGGGCAAAGCCACGGCGCACGCTTGCGAAGCGTTGGCGCGCAATCCCGGAGCCCGCGCAGGCATTCAGCTGGCCTTGATTCTCGGCCTGGCGCTGATCGAGTCCCTGGCGCTGTACACGTTCGTGATCATCTTTGCCAAAGTGAAGTAGTTATTTGTTGCAGCAAAAAGGCCTCCCATGAGGAGGCCTTTTCTTTTGCCCATCGGATCGCGGTTCTAGACCTTGCGCTCGCCGCTCCAGTCACGGCCTTTCGCTGCGGCATTTTGCTCGACTGTTTCGGCCAGAATGCGGCGGAGGCGGTAACGGCTTTCCATGTCAATGTTGACAATCTCAAAGCCGATTTCGTTCACGCGGGTGCGGCGGAGCAGCACTTGGGCCTTGATGTGGCGAACACCGGCGGAAATATCAATGTCGGCTTCCGAACCAAGACGAAGATTGTCGTCTTTCGTTCCCATGCCGCCGCCGAGACTTAATTCACGAACGGCCAGCGTGGATTTTCCCCAGGAACTGGTCAAGGTCGCGCTAATGGTCTTTCGGAGAATAATCCGCTCGTAACGACGCTGCCTTACCCACGGCGATGAAGGCGCAGAGTCGAGTGGAGCGACGGCGAGGTCGACGGGTTCCAAGCCGCTGTCCGCCATTACTTGCGGCGCGTAGGAGGGCTCAATTCGCGTGAGTGCCTGCGCCGCGGCGATGCGGAGCTCGCGGTGATGCACCCACTTCCACACTTTCTTAGCCTCGACCAGATTCCGCAAAACGGGAACAGCGTCAGGATCGCGCAAGCGGCCAAGCGATTCGATGGCCTTGAGCTGTAAAAGCGGCGGACGCCCGCTGGCTTCGCCGGCTTCTGCCATCACGATGAGGGGCGGCACAACGCTGCGATCACCGCTCATGCCAATCTCATCGAGCGCTTGCGGCAAGACCAGAGGATCCAGGTATTCGACCAATTCGAGCAAGGTGCGGCCGCGATCGTGGGCAGCGCCGTAGGCAATCTGCCGGACGGCGACGTCATGATAGAAACGGTTCCAATCGCGCAGGCGTGTGGGCAAGAGTTCCAGCAACTCGGCCACATCGAGACGGCTCATCATGCCGATGACTGAGGCGGCCTGGCGTGGCTGGGCCTCCTTCAGGATTTCTGCGAGATGGCTCATGCCAGCCTTGCCCAGTTCGCGGGCGAGTTCGACCATGCGATCACACTCTTCCCGCCGCATGCAGCGGAAGAAGCGTTCGGCAAGGTGTTCGGCAGCCACTTTCGTATTTCTGCGCAAGAGCGAAATCAAAGCGGGCGGAAATTCGGGCAGCTTGAGCGCTTCCTCGATGAATTCGAGCAGCCGGTTTTCGACCCCGATACGAGGCCGCATTTCGTTGGCAAGAGAGGTGCGCGTCTGGCTAAGTTGCTCCATCGACTCGCAAACCTGATTCAAGGCGGCGTATTCCTGCTGATTGCCGGCTTCCATGCTGAGGCGAACAAATGAGGCGCCCAGAAGAGCTTGAACTTCAGGATCTTTCTCGGTGGCCAGCGATTCGCCCAAACGGGCAATCGCGCTGCTCAGCAGATCGGGGCCAAGGTCGGCGTAAAGGTCCGCCAGTTGAGTCAATCCCGTGGCAATCTTGCGGCGTGGTTCAAATTCCTTTACACCCAGACAATTGCAATAACTTCGCAGGACCGCAATCGCCGTTTCTTCATCCTCGCGATCGAGCAGGAGTTCGACGAACTGGCGCAGGTTGCGGGGCGGAACGCAATGAGCTTCGTCAGAGAGAAGGACGCGCTTTTTCTCCTCTTCGGGCACTTCCGCCCAGAACATGCGATCGAGGATGTCGGTGTGCGACTCGACCAGAATGCCCGCCTTGCTCATTTTCTCTTCCTGCACGCGCAGGATCTTGCGCAACGACTCCATACGCTCGCTCATCTCTTCGAGCATTTCGTGCACGGTGTTAACTTTCACGTCGCCCTTCTGGTAGCGCTCTAGAGCAAACTTGATGGCGATGTGCTCTGCGGCCTTCATCAGTAAAGGCGTCTCGGAGGTTTGCTCCGGCAGTTTGGAGGTCAAGCCGGCGAGCAACTGTTGCAAATTGACTTTAGTGTTGGCGCCGACCTGGCTCAGTTCAGCCTGCAAGGCTTCCGATTTCGCTTCCGGATTGCTTCCGACTTCGCCAAATTTTGTCAGCAGACGGATGGCTTGGATGACTTCCTGTTCTTCTAGAGGGGCAACAACCGCAGGCGCCGCGGCCGTGCCCGCACCGGCATAGCCGGAGCCGGGAGTGGCGGAATCACCGATAGCGTGGCCGCCGCCGGTCCCGCCGTTCTTGGCCCCTTCGGCCGCAGCAATTAATTGCAATAATTTATTGGGGTCATTCAGCCAATGTTTAAATTCCGGACCCAAAGATTGTGCGGCGAGTTGCGCTGCCATTGAGATTTCGCCGGTCGCCGGGTCGGCGGCGACAAACTTTACTTCGTTGATGCGGATGGCGGCTTTCTTGTCTTCGCCAAAGATTTCTTTAATCTGTTTGGCAATGTCTTGCGCTTTTGCCCCGCTGCTCGAGAAAGTACGCACGAGCCGTTCAAAATCTTCCGGCGTGACCTGGTTCGTGAAATGGATACTTGCGAGTCCGGCGGTATTCAGAAGATTAGCAAAGCTGCGCTCTGCCTGACCGGTCTCCAGCGGCACGCCGTCGAGGAGCAATGTGTTTCCGGAGACGCCAAGCAGGAAGGCGCCTTCCGTGCCCCGCGGTAAGCCGTTCTGCAACTCTTTCCAGGTCGTGGCAAATTGCGCTTCCGTCCGGCGATGCTCCATGCCATAGAGGCGCACATATTTCACGAGGATGTTCAGGCTGTGAATGAACGCCCGCGCCGAGGCATTGCGGCTGCCCCGAATTGTATCGGAGGTCAGAATATAGGTTCTCCCGGTGCTTCCATCTGCATGGTCAGGGTAACGCGCGGAAGTAAGTAGGCCTATATTACCGAGGTAATTGGCAGATAAGGCTTAGGGCCATGCTCCGCCGTGCGTATGGAGGCTTAGTGCCGGCGAAGCGAAATTTTTACTTCGTGAGACTGGCGTAATCCAGGTTTTCAGGTCACAATTAATACCTCACTTTGTTGTTTGGATAAACGCCCGATATGTCTGCTGCGTCACCAGTTACATCTCCCAGATTAACGGCACCGAGAAAGACGGGATTCGCGCTTTGGATGGAGCGTGTTCTGGAAGAATGCGATCGGGCGGAAGTGAGTTTCGCCACCGACCCGGTACATGACCTTCGTGTGGCCCTGCGCCGCTGTCGTTCGCTCGCCGACGGGCTGATGTCGATTGATCCCAGCCAAGAATGGAAATCCATGAAGCGCGCCGGCAAGAAGGTCTTTCAGAGCCTGGGCGAACTGCGCGATGTACAAGTTATGGAGGAGTGGGTGTCGCGGCTGGGGGATTCGAATGATCCCGTGGGCACCATGATGCTGCATTATCTCGCCGGCCGCGAAAGTGAGTTGAAAGTGCATGCTGCAGGCGAGTTGCACGATTTCGACCGCAAGCAATGGCGACACTGGGGGGTAACCCTGCCGCGTCGCGCTGCTAAAGTACGGCCCGGCAGCCTTGTGTTTAAGCATCTTGCGCTGGAACGCTGGACGGAGGCTTATGAACTGCACCGTAAGGCGTTGCGCAACGGTTCGAAAATCGCGCTGCACAGCCTGCGCATCGGCATCAAGCGTTTCCGCTACACGGTGGAGAATTTCCTTCCTGAAGAGCACGCGGCCTGGAAGGATGATTTGAAAGAGATGCAGGACATCCTGGGCGAAGTGCATGACTTGGATGTCTTCTGGGCCACCGCGTTGCAGGTGGGCGTTTTTCAAGACCCAGAATCACGCTCCCGCTGGCACGAGAAAATTGTGAGCGAGCGACAAGCGCGTATCGAGAAGTATCGAGCGAAAATGCTCGGCCCCAAATCGCTGTGGCACCTGTGGCGGGCCGCCCTACCCTCCGGCGAATTAGCCGCGAAGGGAGCGATGCAGCGCCTCAGGTTGTGGGGTTCATTTCTCGATGCTGATCCAAAACACTCTACACAGGTCACACGGCTGGCACTCCAGCTTTTTGACCAGCTTTCTCTAAAGGCCGTCAATCAACCGGAGAAACGGCACACGCCGCGGGAGATCCTTGAGGTTGCCTCCTTCCTCCACAACGCGAACCCCGAAAAGATGCACCCCAGACAAAAGACGAAACGCTGCAAACCGGCGCGGTTGATTCGCAAGATGAAGCCACCGCTGGGATGGGCCAGTGAAGACATTGAACTCGTGGCGGCGGTAGTCCGCCATCTTCGCGGGGGATTGCCGCGCGCGGGCCGAAAGTCGATGACTGCGCTGACCCCGCCGCAGCGGAAAACGGTCGCCCAATTGGCAGGCATTTTGCGTCTCGCAGATGCCTTCGATTTCAATCATGACGCGCGTATACAACGCTTGCGTGTCACACCTGACCAAAACCTGCTGATCATTGAAGCTGAGGGCTATTCTTCCCGTGACCGGATGGCGCAAGCCTTGGCGACCGCGCGCCATTTGCTCGAAACAATCTGTCGCCGCCCCATTCTGATCAGAACCTTGCGAACGGCAGGACCATCACGCCGAAGTGTTAGTCCCCGCCTTCACGCTGCGTGAAGCGAAACCAGTCCGTCACT
>Ga0181522_10000825_pt1 | contig 20692 bp, 13 predicted proteins | sample PEATcosm2014_Bin_27_FD_121103 | JGI IMG/M metagenome (GOLD analysis project Ga0181522, IMG submission 121103) | Peatland microbial communities from MTU Mesocosm Facility, Houghton, MI, USA - PEATcosm2014_Bin05_10_metaG | ecosystem: Environmental > Terrestrial > Soil > Wetlands > Peat | place... | reverse complement strand
TCACACGAAAGGCGCCCTGGCCGAAACCGGAGCGCCTTCCGGTGGTGACCCAGATTACGGAGCCAACTGGCGGTTGGTCTGCGTGGTGATGAAATAAAACTGCTGTGCCGGTGGCAGGTTGGTGACGGAAAACACGCCTGACGGGGTCGAGAAGGGCTGTCCGAAGATCACCGCGAACGGGTCAGTCAGGTCGTTGCCGCTCCAGAGGGTGGTGGCCTGGTTCGGAACGGCGGTAAAGCGGAGCACCGCCTGTTTGTTGGTCACACTGACCACAATGTTGCTCACACCCGTGGGGATTTGCGGAACAAAATTCCACGGGGCGTCATCATACTGGAGACCCGCAGTGGTGTAGCTGGTGCTGACGTACGCCTGGGGCACAAAAGCGCCGTTGATGGTGGGGAACCGCGACAGCGAACTGTTGGTGGAAAGGTTGCTGCTGGAATAGACCACCCGGTCAATGATATAGCCGTTCTGATTCCGCAGTTCGATCAGGCCTGATCCGCTGGTGGGGAACAACAAGCTGGTCGCGGGGGCGCTGACCACCGGCAGATTCGGGTATTCCGTGAGATTACCACCGAAAATCACCAGGCCGCTAGAGGCGGCCAGCGTGGTTCCGGCCCCGGCATTGGAATCAAACAACAAATTGAGGATGTTCCCGCTGTCCACCGTCCAGCCGGGAGTAAAATCAAGGCCGGACAGGTTCACCAGTTCGAGGTATTGGTCGTTGGTGGCAACGCCGAGGGTGTCGGTTGAGCGGTGCAGCGGGTTGAAATTCGGCGCGCTGGAATTGGTCGCCGGGTTGGCGAGAAACTCGCTGAGGGCGATTTGCTGCTCGTTGGTGTCCGGCACATACACAGTAAACGAATTGGTGAAAGCCGTGCCGACGGTGGATGTCACCGCCAGGTTCACCACATAATTGCTCCCCGAATCCGCATTCACGGGGGTGAAATGGAAGATGGCCGTGCCATTCGGTCCGTTGGTGATGTTTGACCAGCTGGCGCTCGCGGGCAAACCGGCCATGAGCGGAGTCAGGGTCACGTTGCCGCCGGCGGGGTCGCCGATGTTCGCATACGTCGTCAGCGTCCCGCCGGGCAGGAGGAAGTTTTCAGCGAACGTGTTGGTGGGCTGGTCACCCGGCCGGGTGAGATGGGACAGCACATTCGTCGTGTGAATATAGGAGATGACGTCGGCGTACCGGCTGGGGGTGAATTCAAAGCCGACACCGTTGAAGTATCCCAGAACACCATAAATCGTCACCGGCCCGCTCGGCTTGGCGTTGCCGGGAATCCCGGTGTAGGCGTTCAGATACATGGTGAACTGCTCGCCCTGCAGGTTCGTGAACGTCAGGCTGAACATGGGGGCGGTCCAAACATTGCTGGCGTTGGCCGTGATGGGCTCATTGACGCCGGAAGTGAAAGTTGCACCAGCGGTCAGCGTCACATTGGAAGCCACAAAATAGCTGCTCTCCATCGCTTTCAGCTGGGCGAACGTCACGTTCGGATCAAACGGCAAGGGCTGCGGCACGGGCAGCGGATTGCCGGTGCTGACCACGGTCACCTTGTGCAGCGTGTTGGTGAACACCGGCTCAATTTCAATCAAGCCGTCAAAGGCAGCCATGGGAGCCGACATTTTCACCACCGCTCCCGCCGGCGGCAGGTTGGTGGAGTTCGCGCCCGACCAGAACACCGCGATACCGGCCGTGCTGTCCTGCATGTAGAATTCCGTGTTGGCCGGGCCGGTCATGTTCGTCCACGTCGTCACCGTGCCTTGAATTGTGAAGACCGAGGTCGTATTGGTGGGGTTGTAACTGCCATCCACCATGGAGCGAAATTGGGCGATGGTCAGCAACTGGACCGGATTCACCTTGAGGGTGGCCAGGGCGCTGTTGGTCGTGTTAACCCGGTTGGCCACGGTCACGAAAACATTGGTAAAAACCGTGTTGGTGTTGAGGTTCCCCAAGGTCAAGGTTGAGCTGGTGGCGCCGGCAATGGCATTGGTTTTGGAAACGGCGCCGCTGTTGGTGACATAATACCACTGGTAAGTGGGCGGAGGAACGCCACCCGCCAGCACGCTGAACGCGGCCGTGTCGCCCACATTCAACGTCAGGCTCTGCGGCTGATTGGAGATGACCACGGCCACCGGTGCGGGATAGACGACCAACTGCGCCAGCCGGGTGCTGACGGAACCGGCGCTGTTGGTCACCACGGCGAAATAGTAGCCGGTCTGGTTGGTGGCCACGGCGTTCAGCACGAGGTTGGAACCGCTGGCGCCGGAGATGGTATTCGTCACTCCATTGGTGATGGAATACCACTGGTAGCTCAACGGCAGATCGCCCCCGGCCAGCGTGCTGAAGTTGACATTGTCATTGGTGATCGCATTGGGATTGTCCTGAGGTTGGAGGGCAATGAACGGCGGATTGAAGCCCGCGCTGGAAGGCACCACGTCGGCAAACGTCGTGCCGACGACCAGGTTGCCCAACGTCAGATTGGGCAGACCGGCAGCGTTGCGGAGGCCAAAAGCGCAGGTGGAGGTTGCCAGGGTGCCGCCACCAATGTTCACCGTTCCGTTGCCGGTGGCGGTGATCGTTGGATCCGAGGTGTTTTCGGTGCTGGGATTCACCCAGACCGTGGATATGCCCGAATTAAGGATATAACGCATCGCAACCGTGTAGGTCGTTCCAGGAATCAAGTCCGTCTGCACAATATTGGTGGTCGGGCTTGGAAAGCTGTAGCTCGCCACGCCGATGCGGTAATTTCCCGAAGCCGCGCCATTGGTGACGACGAACAGGCGGCAGCGATAGTCAAAATTGGTGTCGGCAAAAAATGCGAAATAAGTGCTGCCCAAACCCGTGCCGCTGGGAATGTTTACCGTCAAACTGGCATAAAGCGCCGCCACCGGACTGTTGCTGGGAAAAAACGCCGCCACCGAGTTGCTGATATAAACGACCCCGCCGTTGGTGTAATTGGCCAGGCCGGCATAAACCAAACCGTTGGTGAAATAAGCGCGCGGTTGATCCGCCGTGCCGGTTCCCGGAATCACCGCTTGATTCCCGGATATTTGAATCTGGGCCGAATTGGCGTTGCCATAACCCAGCACCCAAGTGCCGCCGGATTCAGTGACAATCGGGCCGTTCGGATAATTGAAGTTGTCCTGCAAGACGACAAAGGCACGCGCGCTCAACGTCAGCAGGCAGACAGTTAACAGACAGATGGCGGTTTTCAGGGTTGTTTTCATGATTATTCTTTCTCGTTGGTGACGGTTATTTTAGATCAGTTTTAAAAATCACAAGTGACGTGTGCGTTACATCGCTGCTATTGCCGGTGTTGATCCCAGATGATGTCGGAATTGTCCACTTCATCACGGGAATCGGGTTTGGGGTTCAGATTAAAGACGTAACTGTGCTTGTATAAGTCGGCATGGCCGTCGAGGAAAACCAGCGCGCCTTTGTTGTTGTGGCGCCAGGCAAAATACGTCCACCGGCAGGCGGGAAAGGTTGCCCAGTTCCCCGGGCTGCCGCTCACCGACAGGGTAAAACCTTCCGGCGTGACCACGTCCAATGTCGGACTGAAGACGGCTTCCGTGAGCAGCACATTCGCCGAAGGAGTGAGAAAAGAACTGAGCGTGGGCATCTGCGGATAGGGCATGGCGCTGTATCCGGTGTGAATATACTCAAGCGCCTTCAAATCCAGATTCATCATGTAGCTGAAAAACCCATATTTGCCGCCCGACCCGGGCTGCCCCTGCGCATAATTATCCTTGGCTGAAGTCAGGATCGAAGGACACATCCAGATTTTGCCGACATTGTTGCCGGGAAACGGGTATTTCTGCTGATAAGGTCCCGTCAAATGATAATAATAGGTCAAACCTTGATCGCCCACGAGCGGAGGCAGGAGATTAAACCAGGCGTAAGGATCGTCGGGCGTGCCGCCTGAAGGCGGTGGACTGGGCCCGCCGGTGTATACCATGTATGATTCCGACTGGCCGGTTCCATCGCGCGGTATGCCATCGTTGTTGTCCGTGGCATAAATGTGAAGCGCCAGCCCCCATTGCCGGAGATTGGAAAGACAGGCTATGCTCTGCGCCCGCTTCTTGGCCGCGGCGAGCGACGGCAACAGGATCGCTGCCAGAATGGCGATGATGGCAATCACCACCAGCAGTTCGATCAAGGTGAATGCCCGCGCGGGTGAAAAACGAACATGGCGCGGCAGCCCCCTGTTGCGAGTTGCTTTGCTGCTCTTAAATCCGGTCGTCTGCATACAACAAAAATCCCGTTTCTGCTGCATCCGGTTCAAACCGACCCTCCCTCCCGACCGGGGCTTTTTCGCACAGCCCGCGCACATGGGCAAGCACTTATTATGAAAGTTATTAACACTGTTCACCAAATCATCCGAACCCCGCCCCGCCGGAGAAACCGGGGACATTTCAGCAAGCGGCGTGGCATCCCGGGTTGAATCCCACTGAATCAAGATCATCGAGTCGTCCCACCGGAACAATTTGATCGTCAGTTTCAAAGTGTTCCCAGCTTGGGCAGCGCGCATTACGTCTGTGCGCCATGCAGGTTACATTTCTGCAATAAACAAGAAGGGCCTCGCCCCGAAAGACCGGACAACGGCTTGGGATTTTTGCTCGGGCGTCCGTCTGTGACCGCCATGTCACTTGCCGCCGCCCGGCGGTGCTGCCATTCTGGAAGAAATGAAGCTAAAAGCATTCAGCCGGCGGCTCGGGTTCTGCTGGTTGGTCGGATTTAATTTCGTGGTTGGGGCCGGGCAACCGGGCACAAATGATTTTGATGCGACGGCCGGAATGGTTGGCCGTACCGCCAGCGGCCTTGAGACCCCGGTCAACCAGCTGGTCACGCCGGCTGGAACCGTGGTGGAACTCCCGGGCCTGAGGCCGCAGGCGCTGGCGTTGAGCCCCGACGGCAAACTGCTCGTCACTGCCGGACTGACCCACGAACTCGTCGTCCTTGATCCGGCGACCGGAAAAATTTTGCAGCATGTTTCTCTGCCGGCTGACCAGATCCCGCCCCGGGAGCCGGATGCGCCCGAAGTGCTTTCCCCGGCTCAAAAATCCCAATTGAGTTTCACCGGCCTCGTCTTTTCGCCGGATGGCTTGCGGATTTACATGGCCAATGTCAATGGCGACCTCAAGGTATTCGGGGTTCAGGCAGATCATACCGTGGTTCCGCTGTTTTCCATCCCTCTGCCGCCGGCCAATGCCCCGTCGCGCGCGGCCGAAATTCCCGCCGGCATCGCCGTCTCGCCGGACGGCAAAAAAATTTACGTCGCCTTCAACCTCTCCAATCGCCTGGCCGAGCTGGACGGCGACACCGGCCGGGTGCTGCGAAGCTGGGATGTGGGAGTGGCGCCTTATGACGTGGTGCTCGCCGGCCGGAAGGTTTATGTGAGCAACTGGGGTGGCCGGCGGCCCGACGCCGGCAGCCTCACCGGCCCGGCCGGCCGCGGCACGCTCGTCCGCGTGGATTCCCGCTCCATTGCCAGTGAAGGCTCGGTTTCCGTCATCGATCTGGATTCAAACTCTGCACCCAACACCCCGAACGCCGAACTATTAACCGGCTTGCGCGCCAGCGCACTTGCGCTCTCGCCAAACGGACGCTGGCTGGTCGTCGCGAATACAGGCGACGACACCTTGAGCGTCATTGACACCCGCACGGATAAAATCGTCGAAACCCTTTGCGCCCGGCAGAATCCCGGCGACCCGTTTGGCGCGCAGCCAAACGCGCTCGCGTTTGACAAATCGGGCAAAACTCTTTTCGCCTGCAACGGCACACAAAACGCCGTTGCCGTCTTCCATTTCCAGCCGGGCAAATCCAGATTACGGGGCCTGATTCCCGCCGGCTGGTTTCCGGGCGCAATGGTGTTCGACGCGAAACGGAAAACAATTTGCGTGGCGAGCTTGAAAAGTTTTGGCCCGGGGCGCCCGGGGAAAACCGGCGGAGCCGAGTTCCGCACCCGACAATACCAGGGCTTGCTGTCGTTCGTGCCCCGGCCTTCGGCCAGGCAACTGGCCCGGCTCACGCATACTGCGCTGGCCAATTTGCGTTATCCGCTGCTGGCGCAGGCAAAATTGCTCCCGCGTCCCGACCAGCCCGCCCAACCCGTGCCGGAGCGGGCGGGTGAACCCTGCGTGTTTCAGCATGTGATCTATATCATCAAGGAAAACCGGACTTACGACCAGGTGCTTGGCGATATCAAGGAAGGCAATGGCAACACCGATTTATGCACGTTCGGCGAACGCATCACGCCCAACCTGCACAAACTCGTCCGTGATTTCGTGCTGTTGGACAACACCTACTGCTGCGGCATTCTGAGCGCCGACGGCCATCAATGGGCCGACACCGCTCTGGCGACGGATTATGTCGAGCGCGAGTTCGCCGGCTGGCCGCGCAGTTACCCCTCCGGCGGCGACGGCCTGCTGTCCAAGGATGCCCTGGCCTATTCACCGGCGGGTTTCATCTGGAACAATGTCCTGTCGCACGGCAAAACGGTTTGCGACTTCGGAGAATTCACCTCCGATGAGAAGCATTGGAAGGATCCGGCCCGCACCGGAAAAATAAATTTCCTGGATGCCTGGCGCGATTTTACGGCTGGCTCGAACGCCATCGCCTACGCGTGTGAACCGGACATCGAATCATTGCGGCCTTACCTCGTGACCAACACCATCGGCTGGGACTTGAACGTGCCGGATGTCTTCCGCGCCGCGCAGTTCATACGGGAATTGAAGCAATTCGAGGCGGCAGACAATCTGCCCAATCTCGTCATCGTCTGGCTGCCGAACGACCACACGAGCGGAACCAAACCGGGTTCGCCCACCCCCGCCGCCCAGGTGGCGGACAACGATCTCGCGTTCGGCCAGATTGTCGAAGCGGTCAGCCACGGCAGATTTTGGACGAACACGTGCATTTTTGCCATTGAGGATGATCCCCAGGATGGATGGGACCATGTGAGCGGCTACCGCACCACCGCTTATGTCGCCAGCGCTTATACCAAACGCGGCGCGGTGGTCCACACACAATACAACCAGACCGGCTTGTTGCGCACCATGGAACTCATGCTCGGCCTGCCGCCGATGAACCAGATGGATGCGACGGCCACGCCGATGTTTGATTGCTTCACCTCCACGCCGGATTTCAGCCCGTTCGATGCGGTGACCAACAACGTGCCGCTGGATGAGATGAACCCGCAGCCCAAACGCATTTCCGACGCGCTCCTGCGCCAGGACGCCTGCGCCTCGGCACGCCTGCCACTCGACCAGGAAGATCAATGCCCGGAGGATTTGTTCAACCACATCCTCTGGCGGGCGGCGAAAGGCTCGCAAACACCTTATCCAGCCTGGGCGGTGAAGGCAGCGGAGGACAACGATTGACCGGGGGTTTGTCTCAACCGCCGTGAGTGGAAATTGGCTCCGATTGGGCAATTGCTGCCAACCAAAAAAGCCCGACTTTTCTTGTAACTTTGGCTGGTTTTTGCCTAAGTAGTAGATAAGACCTTATTAAAGATATGGAACCCATGCCGCCTACGCTTGAATCACCGTCAGCACCCGCATCGTCATTGGCTGCACGGTTGACCAATGTTTTTGCCGCGCCCGGTGATGTTTTCGCTGAAGTCAAAACTGCCGCGCCCTCGGTGGCCAATTGGCTCATCCCGGTCCTGATTTTCGCCATCGCAGGCATGATTTCGGTGTGCATCATCTTCGCCCAACCGGCCATTCAACAGACCCTCCACGATCAGCAGGTCAAAGCCTTGGACAAGCAGGTGCAGCAGGGCAAACTCACCCAGGCCCAGGAGGACCAGGCTTTGCAAATCATGGAAAAATTCATGGGTCCGGCCATGCTGGCTATTGTCGGCAGCATCGGCCTCGTCTTTGCCTGCTTCGTCTCACTTTTCGGCTGGGGCTTGGTTTTGTGGCTGGCCGGACGGTGGTTCTTCAAAACCCGCTTTGACTACCTCAAAGCGGTTGAGGTTGCCGGGTTGTCCTCCATCATCCTTGTCCTTGGAATGGTCATCGGGACGCTGCTGACCACAATCCTGGGCCGGCTGTATGCCGGGCCAAGTCTGGCCTTGTTGGTCAGTAATTTTGATGCCACAAACCGCATCCACCTGCTGCTGGGCGCGGCCAATGTCATCTATCTCTGGCACGCCGGGGTGCTGGCCATCGGACTGGCCAAACTTTCAGGCGGGTCAATGACCAAGGCCTTGGCGGTCATCTTCGGTTTTTGGGTTCTGATTGAATTGTTGCTCATTGCCGTTGGGCTGGGACAGTGGGCATTATGAAACCCGCGGACCAACCTTGATTTTGCGAAACGAATTCGATTTGGCGGTGTCTTAATACCACATATCATGGCAAAACCTAAAAAACGCCGGAAATGGCTCGTTTTCTCCGCCATCGGACTCGTCGTGCTCGTGCTGACACTGTTGGCCATCTTCAAAAAGCGTGAGCCGGTTATCTCCGTCCAGACAGAACTGGTTTCGCGCCACAGCCTCACCAACATCGTCATCGCCAATGGCAAGATCCAGCCCGTCATCCAGGTCACCATCAGCCCCGAGGTCAGCGGCGAAATCATCGAATTGCCGGTCAAGGAAGGCCAGCAGGTGAAGAAGGACGATCTCCTGGTGAAGATCAACCCGGACATTTACGTCGCTGCGGTCAACCAGGCCAAGGCCGGTTACGAATCCTCGCTCGCCGCCAAAGCCTCGGCGGTGGCGAACCTGGAAAAAGCCCAGGCGGACTACACCCGCAATCTGGAATTGTTCCACCAGAAGCTGCTCTCGGAATCGGACTTCATTGGTTTCAAATCCGCCCGGGACGTGGCCAAGGCGCAACTGGACAGCGCCGACGACCAGGTGAACGTGTCCAAGGCCACCGTGGACAGCGCGGAGGAGCAGCTTGCCCGGACCACCATTGTCTCGCCGCTCGACGGCACCATCAGCAAATTGAACTCGCAACTCGGCGAGCGGGTCCTGGGCACGGTGCAAAATGCCGGCACCGAAATCATGGTCATCTCGGACTTGAACCAGATGGAGGCGCGGGTGGACATCGGCGAGATGGACGTGGTGGGCATCACCCCCGGTCAGAAGGCACAACTGGAGGTGGATGCCTTCAAGGACCGCAAATTTGCCGGCGTGGTGACGGACGTTGCCAGTTCATCGAAGGACAGCAACCAGACCGGCAACTATTCCAGCAGCAGCAGCCAGTCGCAGGAGGCCACCAAATTCCAGGTGCGCATCCGGTTCAACGACAAGGAATCATTTCGCCCCGGCATGTCCGTCAGCGCCAACATCGAAACCCTGTATCGCACCAACGTGCTCACCGTCCCCCTGGCCAGCGTCACCACCCGCCCGCCCCTGCCGCCAAAAAAAATCGACCCGCCAAAAGGCGGCGGCACCAATTCCACCGACGCCAAATCGGGCACCAATTCCGTGGCTTCCAGCACCGTGGCCACCAACGGCGACGTATCAGCCTCCAAGCCCAAGGATTCTGCCAAGACCTCGGATGTCGTGTTTGTTGTCAATGGCGATCATGTGAACGTGGTGCCGGTGAAGATCGGCATTTGTGACGATAATTATTGGGAAATCACCGACGGCCTGACCAACGGCCAGGAAATTGTCTCCGGCGGTTACCGCGCCATCAGCCGTGATCTGGCTGACGGCAAGAAGATCCGCAAGGGCACCGCCTCGTCGGAAACGGCGAAGAAGGATTAGGCCGTGGCGCTCATCCGCCTCCAGAACATTTCGCGGCGTTACCAGATGGGCACGGAAACCGTCCACGCCCTGCGTGACGTGTCGCTCGAAATTCAGCGCGGCGAATACGTCGCCATCATGGGGCCGTCCGGCTCCGGCAAATCCACGCTGATGAACCTCATCGGCTGCCTCGACACGCCAACCGCCGGCCTTTATGAATTGAACGGCCTCGGCGTCAGCGACATGGACGACAACCACCTCGCCGAAATCCGCAACCGCGAAATCGGGTTTGTGTTCCAGACCTTCAACCTCCTGTCCCGATCGAACGCGCTCCACAATGTCGAGCTGCCGTTGATTTACGCCGGCATGCCGGCGGAGGAGCGCCGCCAGGTCGCGCTGGATGCCCTGGCGCAGGTCGGTCTGGCCGACCGTATTCACCACAAGCCCAACGAGCTGTCCGGCGGCCAGCGCCAGCGCGTCGCCGTCGCCCGTGCCCTGGTCAACAAACCGTCTCTCCTGCTGGCGGATGAACCGACCGGGAATCTCGATTCCAAGACCGGCACGGAAATCATGGCGCTCTTCGAGGAGCTTTCCCGCCAAGGCAACACCATCATCGTGGTCACGCATGAGGAGGACATCGCCCGGCAGTCGCGACGCATCATCCGCATCCGCGACGGCCTGATTGCCAGCGACGAAAAGCAGGTCGACCAGACCCGGCCATGAAATTCCTGGCTGAAATCCGCGAAGGCCTCGGCATTTCCTGGGACGCCATCCGGGCAAACAAAATGCGCTCGGTGCTGGCGACGCTGGGCATCGTCATCGGCATTGTCACGGTCACGCTCATGGGCGCGGCCATCAACGGTCTGGACCAGGCGTTCGTCAAAAGCATCTCCGCGCTCGGGGCGGACGTTTTCTATATTTCCCGCAACAACTGGTTGGGCAATGATTCTTATGACACCTGGTTAAAAACCCAGCGCCGGCGCCCGCCCATCCGGCTCAAGGAGGCCGAGGCACTGGCCCGACAATTGACCCTGTCTGCCGCCATCGCGCCCGAGGAGGATGACAGCCGGGCCGTGAAATACAAAACCCGCAGCGCCAGCTCCGTGCAGATCATCGGCACCACGGAAGCCTATTTGCAAACGAGCGGCGTAGGTGTGGCCCAAGGCCGGTTTTTGACCACCGCCGATGATGAAGGCGGCCAGCCGGTCTGTGTCATTGGCAGCGATGTGGCCACCAATCTGTTCCGGGGGGAACCACCCCTCGGTGAACGCATCAAAATTGAAGATCAGTCCTTTCAAGTCGTGGGCGTACTGGAAAAACAAGGGACCATGCTGGGTTGGAGCCTGGACAACCGCGTCATTATTCCCATCCGGGAGGACCTGGCGGTCATCTGGAAACGTCCCACCATCGACCAGATCGATGTGAAAGCCAATGGGCTGGCGCAACTGGGCGAGGCCCGGGAGGAATTGCGCCAGACGATGCGCCACATCCGCCACCTGGCCCCCGGCGAACCTGATGACTTCGCCATCAATCAGCAGGATCAGTTTGTGGAGTTGTTTCATCGCATGACCGGCACCATCGCCATCATCGGCCTGTTCGTCACCAGCCTGTCGTTGTTTGTCGGCGGCATCGGCATCATGAACATCATGTTCGTTTCGGTGGTCGAGCGGACGCGCGAGATTGGCGTGCGCAAGGCCATCGGCGCCAAACGCCGCAACATTTTGTTTCAATTTTTGGTCGAGGCCGCCTGCATCTGCCTGATTGGCGGCCTGATCGGGCTGGGGTTCGCCTGGCTGGCGACGCTGGCCGTCACTCACCTGCTGTTCCCGGCAAGCCTGTCCTGGACCATTGTCGGCATCGCCCTGCTCGTGTCGTTGTTGACCGGCGTGGTTTCCGGTTTTCTGCCCGCCTGGCGCGCCGCACGCATGGACCCGGTGGAGGCGTTGAGGAGCGAATGAAATTGCATCGGCCAACCCTGCTGTTCGCCGAGGTCCGCGAGAGTTTCTCCATGGCCATGAACGCCCTGACGGCGCACAAGCTGCGCTCGGCCCTCACCCTGCTCGGCGTGCTGATCGGCGTCTTTTCCATCATCGTGGTGATGACCGCCATGCGCGTGCTGGAACGCAGCACCGAGTCGGAACTCAGCCGGCTGGGCAGCCAGACCTTTGCCATCCAGCGCTGGCCCGAAGCCCAGTTCGGCGACAATTCCGACTGGGAAAAATACTGGCGGCGCAAATATGTCTCCCTGGATCAGGGACGGCAGGTGGAGGAAAAGGCCACGCTCGCCGCCAGCGTGGGCATCGAGGGCAATTTCTGGCGGGGACAGGTTTCGACCCGTTACGCCAAAACGCCGCCCAGCACCGGGTTGTTTGGCGAAACCCCCGGCAGCTTCACGGCCCGCAATTGGGACATCGATGATGGCCGCAGTCTTTCCGAGGATGACGTGAACAACGCCCGGGATGTGTGCGTGCTCGGCAGTGCCCTGGCCCGGACGGTCTTTCCCTTCGGCCCGGCGGTGGGCGAAGAAATCAAAATCAACGGCTACAATTACCGGGTGGTGGGCGTGCTCGCCGCCAAGGGCGGATCGCTGGGGGGAAACCAGGACAATTTTGCCATCATCCCCATCACCACGGCGCTGAACCGCTACGGACGCTGGTGGAACGATCTGACCATCATGGTGCAGGCGCGCGATGCGGCCAGCTACGACGATTGCATGGAACAGGTGCGCGGCATCCTGCGGGCCCTGCGCAAGGTTCCGCCCGGCGCGCCGGATGATTTCGAACTCTTTTCCAACAATTCGCTGATCGAACAGTTCAACACCTTCACCCGGGCCGTGCGCGTGGGCGTGGCGGTGGTCAGTTCCATCGCGCTCATCGCGGCGGGCATCGGCATCATGAACATCATGCTCGTCTCGGTCACCGAGCGGACGCGCGAAATCGGCATCCGCCGCGCCATCGGCGCCAAGAAACGCAACATCATGACGCAATTCATCATGGAAGCCATCGTGTTGTGCGAAGTTGGCGGCGTCATCGGCGTCGCGTTCGGCATCCTCGGCGGCAACATCCTGGCGTGGTACATGAAAGTGCCGCCCGCCATCCCGGTGGACTGGATCGTGCTCGGCCTGCTGATCTGCTCCGTGGTGGGCATTATTTTCGGGACCTACCCGGCCTACAAGGCGGCGAATCTCGATCCTATTGATTCGCTGCGATATGAATAGACGACAGGGGTCGTAAACGTAATTGAACCACGGATGGGCACGGGTTTTGGAGTGCGCGGACATATTCGCGCTTTGGTTCGACGCGACATGTCACGTCGAGGGAAAGCGGTGTCCTGCCACCGCAGCCCACATCACTTATCGCCAAATCTCAATCTTCCGCGAACAGATATTCCAGGTCCGTCGTCGTGAGGCTCCGCGCAAAACCTTCCTCGCCCAGCACGTCGGCGATCGTCTGCGCCTTGCTCTGTTGCAGCTCCCAGATTTTTTCCTCGACGGTGCCGGGCGCGATAAGCCGGTAGGCGTTCACCGTTTGCGTCTGGCCGATGCGGTGTGAACGGTCAATCGCCTGCGCCTCCACCGCCGGGTTCCACCACGGATCGTAAAGGACCACGTAACTGGCGTTGGTGAGGTTCAAACCGGTTCCCGCCGCGCGCAAACTCAGCAGGAAAACCCCGGGCCGCGTGTCGCTTTGGAATTCGCTGACCACCTGCTGCCGGTCCTTGGTCTGGCCGGTGAGCATGTGCGTGTGAATCTGCCGGTCGTGACATTCCTTCTCCAGCAGCTGCAGCATCTGCACAAACTGGCTGAAAACCAAAACCTTCTGGCCCTCGGCGATCAGCGGATCGAGCAGCTCGAACAGCGTTTCGGTCTTGCCGGAGGCGGTGTCGCTGCCGACCAGCCGCGGATGGCAGCAGACCTGGCGCAGGCGCGTGAGCGCCGCCAGCACGTGCATCTTGCTCTTGTTGAGTCCCTGCTCCGCCACCGCCTGCATGATCTGGTCACGGCTGCGGCGCAGTTCGGCCAGGTAAAGCTTCCGTTGCTCGTCACCGAGCGGGCAGTCACGGCGCTGCTCGATGCGGTCGGGCAAATCCTTGGCGACGTGCTTTTTGAGCCGGCGCAACAGCAGCGGACGCAGCCGGGCCGAAAGCCGTTTGCGCGCAATGCGCTGGTTGGACTCGGTTTTTTCACCGCGCGCGGGCGGTTCCGCCGGCGCGGTCTCGTCGGCCGCCTGAAGGCGCGGCTCGTAGGTTTCGAGAAATTGTTCCTGGTTGCCCAGGTAGCCGGACTGGATGAAATCCACGATGCTCCACAAATCCAGCAGCCGGTTTTCCAGCGGCGTGCCGGTGAGCGCCAGGCGATGTTCCGACTTGAGCTGCTTGACCGACTGCGTGACCTGGGCGCCGGGATTCTTGATGAATTGCGCCTCGTCCAGAATCACCGTGCGGAACGCGAACTTCTGCAACTCCTCCAGGTCGCGCCGCAGCAGCGCATAATTGGTCACGATCAAATCGTGCTCCGGAATCTGCTTGCGCAAATTGTGCCGCGCCGCGCCGCTTTCCAGCACGAGCACCTTCAAACCCGGCATGAACCGTTCCGCTTCACGCCGCCAGTTGTGCAGCACGGACGCCGGGCAGATGACCAGCGACGGCTTGGGGTTTTTCGTGTGCCGCTCCTTCAACCATCCCAGCCACGCAAGGGCCTGCAACGTTTTGCCCAGCCCCATGTCGTCGGCCAGGATTCCGCCCAGCTTGATCTGGGTGAGATGGCACAGGAAATCGAAGCCGTCCTTTTGATACGGGCGCAGATCCGCCTGCAAACCCCTGGGCAATGGAACGACGGGAACACCCTTGAAATTCCGCACGCGTTCACGCAGCGCCTTCGCTTCCGGCGAATCGGAAAAACGCGTCAACTCATTCTCGTCCAGATGCGCCACGTGTTCCATGCCGACCTTTTGCGGCACGGCGATGAGGCCATCCACGCCCATTTCGGCCATCGCCTCGTGCGCGCCCTGCACGGCGGCGGTGTCGAGTTCCACCCAGCCGGAGTTCGGCAGCTTGACGAACCGGCTGGTGGCGGCCGCCAGCCGCTCGAGGTCCGCCTTGGAAAGCTTAAGCCCCTCGGCCTCCCATTCGGCGGAGACGGCCAGCCAGTCAATGCCGCTGCCCTTGACGATCAGCCGCGGCTTGAGCTGGCGCGGTTGCAGGAACAGGCGTTGAAACGCCGGGTTGCCCAGGAATTCCGCCTCCGCGGGGCGTTCCGCCCAGACGGCCGCGAGCGTGCCGAGAAAATTTTCGTTGGCGTCGCCGATCCACAGCCCGGGCTCGGGGGTGAACCAGTCGAGCTTGCGCAGCCAAAGGATCGCCGGTTCCAGACGCGGGTCGTCGAGAATTTCCGGTTTGTCCGCCGGGCGCCTTTTTACCTCGTTTGCCACCCATTCGTGGCCGTTCCAAAACCAGACGCTCTGGTCGCGGTGGCTTTTGGCCAGCAACCGCAAACGCACCGTATCGTCCAGCAGCTCAAAGACGAACTGCGGTTTGGCCGGATGCGCCAGGCAAAGCTGTTCCCAGTTCACGCCGTGGTTCGATTGCGTCTTGCGCAGGTGCAGGAGGAGGCGATGACTGAGTTTGCGCACCGGCACGGATGGCTTGTTGGCCAGATATTTCAGCACCGGCGGCGGCGGCGCGTTGCGCAGCAGATAAAACGTGCCGTTGATCAGCGCCAGGGGCGGCTGCCGGTTGAAGAATTTAACTCCGGCCACGGGATGATTCTCGCCACCGGGCAGTTCAATGCGGTGGGTGAACGAAAGTTCCTTGTCGCCATTCTCGAGGTGCGGCGTCAGCGCGGCCACCTGGCCGTAAAAATGGAGCGGCCGGCCATCGCACTCCAGACGCGGGACGTGCCCCCAGCGCGCGAGCCACTGGAGCAGTTCGGCGTCGGACAAGATCAGCGTCTCGGCGCCGTCGTTGCGATGGCGATGGGTGTCGGCCAGCCACTGGATGAATTCCCAGTCGGCGGGCGAAAACAATTCCTGTTCGTGCGTCGCGCGCACAACGAGGTCAATCAAATCCCGCAACGGGCGCGCCTTTTCGCCGGTGCGCGGACGCAGCAACAGGAATTGCACGGCCAGGCAATGTCGCGACGGCTCGGCCTCGTCCGGCTGCACGTGGCAGACGACGCGGAGGGTGGCGCGCGGCGTGTCGAGCAGCGGCAGGGACGGCGGCGACAGCCAGTTTTCGAGTTCCTTGACCAGGCTTTGTTCCTGCTCGGCTTCCTCGGCCCGGGCGAAACGGTCGGGGCTGGCATGCACCTGCAATTCCGGCGGGACGGAACGCTTCGCGCGCAGAAATAAAAACGCCAGCTCTTCCAGGCGCGCCCGGCCCTGGGCATTCAGCAGACGCGGCCACCAGTGCGTGTCGGGGAAATCCTTCCGGGACAGCGACAGCTTTTCAAAATAATCCTCCAGCAACAGCCACGAACGCTGCGAATCAGGGCAGGTCGCGAAACTTTTCAGCAGGTCCTCGCGATTGGTGACGGTCTCTTTCGAGTCGGAGAGTTCGCGGCGCAAATCGGCGAACGCCCCGTAGGTTTGCGAAAGCACCTTGTGGTGCGCGTCGTATTTCGTCGTGCCCGCCCGCGGGCCATTTCCATTTCTGATTGAAATTTTAGGCATCGAAAAAAACTCAGACCATTATTTCGATTATTTCGTCATACGCCGCCGCGCCGGTCAATCAGAAATCGAATAAAATTATGCACAGTTTAATCGGCACGATTGACGTAAACGCGATTTCTGGTAATATTTGTACCTTTTATGAACAAAAATCCGCATGTGGCCGTGGTGGGTGCAACCGGTGCCGTCGGCATCGAAATGATCAAAACGCTGGAAAAAAGAAATTTTCCGGCGGGCAAACTGACCCTGCTCGCCTCGGCGCGCTCGGCCGGCAAAAAGCTCAAATTTCGCGGCACCGACCTCACCGTCACCGAACTGACCCGGGATTCGTTCAACGGCATCGACATCGCGCTGTTCAGCGCCGGCGGCGGCATCTCGAAGGAATTCGCCCCCCTCGCGGCCAGGGCCGGCTGCGTGGTGGTGGACAATTCCAGCGCGTTCCGCATGGATGACGCCGTGCCGCTGGTGATTCCCGAGATCAACGCCGCCGATGTCCGGAAGCACAAGGGGATCATCGCCAATCCGAACTGCACCACGGCGATCACGCTCATGGCGCTCTATCCGCTGCACCAGGCATTCGGCGTGAAGCGGATTTTTGCCTCGAGCTACCAGGCGGTCTCCGGCACCGGCGCCAAGGCCATCGAAGAATTGAAGCGGCAGGTGGGCGAAATCGTCGCCGGCAAACCGGTGACGAAGGAGGTTTATTCGCACCAGATTGCCTTCAACGTGCTGCCGCAGGTGGATTCATTCCTGCCGACCGGCTACACCAAGGAGGAAATGAAGATGGAAAACGAAGGCCGCAAAATCATGCATCACCCGGCGTTCCGCGCCAGCGTGACCTGCGTGCGCGTGCCGGTCTATCGTTCGCACTCCATTGCCGTCAGCGCGGAATTTGAAAAACCGGTGACCGTGGACGCCGCGCGGGCCGTGTTGAAAAAGGCGCCTGGGCTGGACCTTGTGGACGAACCGGAGAACAAGAAATATCCGATGCCGCTGTTCACCTCGGAAAAGGACAACTGCGAAGTCGGCCGAATCCGGCTGGATTGCGCGTTGGACAACGGGCTGTGCTTCTGGGTGAGCGGCGACCAACTGCTCCGTGGTGCGGCACTCAACGCCGTGCTGATTGCGGAAGAATTGTTAAAATAAAGTTCAACCGCCAGGACGCCAGAACGCAAAGACGATTCAAAGGTGAAGGCAGGAATCCGGCAAACGGATTCCTGCTTTCTGGTTTTCCGGACGTAATCTTGGCAGCCTCGGCGACCTGGCGGTTTTATTTCACGGCGTTTTGAGCCGGTAGAAACTGCTGCTGTCGGTCGGCGACAGAATCACTTCGTTTTGTAAATTGGTGAGGTTCAGCACGGGCAGGTTCGTGACGTCCATCCAACTGCTTAAATCCGAACTTTGCTGCATCACGAAATTCGCGGAAGGCACGATCCATGAAAGCGTGAAATTACCTTCTGCCGGCGTGATGTCCATTTGCGGGGCTGGCGTGGTTTGGGAAGTCCAAATGCCACCATCCCAGCGCACGGCGACCAGCTTGTTTCCATCGGCCGAAGCGGCGGCCGCCTGCCAGACTGAAACTGGCACGCTATTGGAAAGCCAGGTCGTTCCAGAATTGGTTGAAGAATAAATCCCGTTTTTCCCGGAAACCGCCACCAGTTTGGTCCCGTCAGCCGACAAGGCGGCGCTGCTCCAGCTGACTATGTTGGAAGGCAAACTGCACAACGCCCAGGTATTTCCGCCATTCGTGGAAGCGTAAATAAAACTGGTGCCGGTCACCGCGATCAACCGGGCTCCGTTTGCCGAGGCAGCGAGAGAAGATACGCTCCCCCCGCTCAGGACCGAGCTGGACTGTGCCCAGGTCACTCCTGAATTGGTCGAGATGATGATCTTCCCGCCATCGCCCCCGGCCACCAGCCTGGTTCCATCCGCCGAAGAAGCCACACACCGCAAATTATTCACCGGCGTCGTATTCGAAGTCCAGGTCGTCCCGCCATCGGTCGAGAGATAGATGAGACTGATGGGCGATACTGCCGCCAATTTCAAACCGTCGGCCGATGAGGCAATGAAAAGCCAGCCGCTGTTCGGCACGTTGTTTGTTGCCCAGGTCCCACCGGAATCGGTTGAAGTATAGATACTGCCCACGTCGGCAACGGCCGCCAGTTTGCTGCCGTCAGCGGATGATGCGACTGAAGTCCAATGCAGAACCGGCGCGGCATTCGAATTCCAGTCCGCACCCCCGTTTGTCGAAGTATAAATCGGCCCCGTCCAAAATGGCCCGCCCACCCCCGCCACCAATTTGGTTCCATCCGCGGATGAGGCCGCGGAATACCATAAATTTGTCGGCGCGCGGGTTTGGGTCCAAGACTGGGCCGAGACAAGATTCGCTCCCCACACGGCCGACACCAGCAACAGCAGCGGTTTGGAAAGTTCCATATTTGGGCTGTAAAGCAATGAACCACGAGCCCGGCGCTTCAGCAAGTGGATTTTTGGCTTGGGTTGCAGACCCTTTCTGGCATCGTGCCGCGAATGCTGTTTCCCCCAACGCAGGATGTGAAAGCAGCGACTGCAAGCGATGATACCTGGCTTAAGCCGGGCTGGTTCGCCGTCCTGCTGGCGCTGCTGACGCTGGCGTCCTATCCCCAGGTTTTCTTCGGGTTCCAAACGTTCGTTTACCGGGATTTCGGCCTCTTTTCCTATCCACTGGCATACCATTTTCGTGAGAGCTTCTGGCATGGCGAACTGCCGCTGTGGAATCCGCTGAACAACTGCGGCACGCCGTTTCTGGCGCAATGGAACACGCAGGTACTTTACCCACCGGCTTTGTTTTACCTGCTCTTTCCGCTGTCGTGGTCGCTGGGTGTGTTCTGTCTGTTGCACCTGTTCTGGGGCGGCTTGGGAATGTTTTTCCTCGCGCGACACCGGACGCAAAATCACCTGGCCGCCGCCTTTGCCGGAATCATTTTCGCTTTCAACGGACTCATGCTCAGCAGCCTCATCTGGCCGGCGACGGTTGCCGGTCTGGCCTGGATGCCCTGGGTGATCTGGCTCACCGAACGCGCCTGGCGCGAAGGAGGCCGGACCCTCATCCTGGCGGCGGTGGCCGGGGCGATGCAGATGCTCTCCGGCGGCACGGAAGTCACGCTGCTGACCTGGGTGTTGCTCGGCGCCGTCAGCCTGTTCGAATTCATTCGTCGCGATGGTTTGCGCGCAAAAATATTATGGCGGACCGGCCTGGTTGTTCTGCTGATCAGCGGCCTTTGCGCCGCCCAACTGCTTCCCTTCCTTGACTTGCTGGATTACTCGCGGCGTCAGGAAGGCATCTCCGCGACACTCTGGCCCATGCCGTTGACCGGCTGGGCGAACTTTTTCGTGCCGCTGTTTCATTGCCATTCCTACCAGGGCGTCTTCATGCAGGACAACCAGTCCTGGATCAATTCCTATTACGTGGGTGTGGCCACGCTGGTGTTGGCGCTGGGAACAATGTGGCGCGCACGGCAGGGTCGAGTCTGGTTGCTGGCCGCGCTGGCCGGATCCTGCCTCATTCTGGCGCTGGGTGACGCAACTCCGGTCTACGGCTGGTTGTCACGCCATGTCGGTGTTGTCAGCCTGATGCGCTTTCCGATTAAATTTGTGATCCTGACGGTGTTCGTTTTGCCGTTATTGGCCGCCTACGGCCTGGCGGAAATACAACTGGCACCGGGGGTGAAAAGCATCCGGCAGGGAGCCGCCTGGGGACTGGTCTGGTTCGCGGTGGTGGTTTTGATTTTGGGCATTCTCTGGTGGAACTGGCGGTCCCAGCCATCGGACGACGACCGCACCGCCGTGTGGTGGAACGGCCTTTCCCGCGTGGGTTTCTTTACAGCCATGGTCGGAGGTTGGTGGTTGGCCGGGAGAATTCCTGTGCCGGAGTCGCGCCGGCTGTGGCAGCTGCTGCTCCTGTTGCTGGTATGGCTGGACGTGTATCAGCAGGCACCCCGGCCGCAGACCGTCAGCCGGACGATTTTTCAACCCGGCCTGTCGCGTCCCTTGCCGGCGCCGCGCTTTGGCGAAACCCGGGCGCTGGTGCCTTTCGCCACGAGTGCCGCGCTGGGCCACGTGTTTCTCCCCGACGTCACGGCCAACTACGTCGGACGACGTTTCACTCTCTCCTGCGATTGCAGCCTGCTCGACGACATTCCCAATGGTGACGGTTTCTTTCCGCTCTGTTTGAGCCGGTATGCCGCGGTGTTCTACACCTGCTATAAAAGCAACACCCCCGAGACGTTGCTCGATTTCATCGGCGTGTCCCAAACCCTCGCCGTGGGGACCAACCGTTGCGAATGG
>Ga0181522_10000822_pt1 | contig 20776 bp, 19 predicted proteins | sample PEATcosm2014_Bin_27_FD_121103 | JGI IMG/M metagenome (GOLD analysis project Ga0181522, IMG submission 121103) | Peatland microbial communities from MTU Mesocosm Facility, Houghton, MI, USA - PEATcosm2014_Bin05_10_metaG | ecosystem: Environmental > Terrestrial > Soil > Wetlands > Peat | place... | reverse complement strand
CAATCCACATAAGAATCAGGATCTTTGTAACGTGCTGCGAAATGAACCAATCGCTGCCAGTGTGCGTTTCATCATTGTCCAACCGGTTAACAAAACAGGAGGAGTCATGCCTGGATAATTTACTTTTCCATTAGGGCGTCCTATGCCAGCACCGCCTTGGCGCCGATCATGGTTTGTAGGGTCGGCTTCATGTGTCGCAGGACTTTCAAATCATTATGAATCTTCGCTCGCAGCAGGAGCCCCAGGATGTAGGCATGAACCTGTTGCGCGGTTACCTTCGGGTCGGCCACACGGACCAACCCCGCGCGTTTTGCATCGGCGATGGCGCATTCAACGTATTTAACCGTGCGATCGATGAGATCCATCGCCTTGAGCCGGATCTTCTTGTCGCAAGTCGCCAGTTCGCTGCCCACGCTGGTATAAGGACAACCGCAGACGTGCTCATATTTCTCATATCGCTTTTGCTGGACCTCACCGATGTAATCGCACCAAAGTTCGAGTCGTCTCAGCGGCGGCACCTGGTCGGAAAAAATCCGGTCGTAATCCGGCTGCTTCAGCCGCCAATGTTCCTCGTAGGCTTCAATTACCAGTTCGGTCTTGGTCCGGAAAAAATAGTAAAAGCTGCCCTTGTTCACCCGGGCACGCTTGCATATTTGATCGACGCTCACCGTGCCGTAGCTGTTCTCGTAAATGAGGTCAAAAGCCACCTGCAGCAGCTTTTCCCTGGCATCGCTGATTCTTCCCATAAATCTTTCCTCAGTTCATGTTTGTGCATGCTGGCCATTACTTGCGCCAGCACCACCAAAATACAGTATGTTATCCAACCGGTCAACTATGATGTAAAAAAGGTTGGCGGGTGGCGGTGGCAGGCAAGCCGGGGTGGCACGAAATCAAGCGGCGCTGCAAACTGTTGCCGGGCCGGGGCCGGCCGGCGCTCGAATTCACGCGCGTAATTCTCATTTTCAAAATCCTCACTTGTGTTATTTTGACAGCCATGGTCCTGGTCATCGACAATTACGATTCGTTCACCTACAACCTCGTGCAGTATCTGGGCGAGTTGAGGGTGGATTTGCAGGTGCGGCGAAACGACGACATTACGCTCGACGGCATTCGTGACCTGAAGCCGGAGCGCATCCTCGTGTCGCCGGGACCGTGTTCGCCGCGCGAATCCGGGCTGTCCAACGAGGTTATAAAGACCTTCGGCCAGCGTATCCCGGTATTTGGAGTCTGTCTGGGGCACCAGTGCATCGGACACACGTTCGGTGCGGAGGTGGTGGTGAATTACCGCATGATGCACGGCAAAACCTCGGCGATCAAACACAACGGCCGGGACCTTTTTGCGGGCATGCCGAATCCATTTCTGGCGACGCGCTACCATTCGCTCGTCATCAAGCGCGACACGCTGCCGGCCTGCCTGGAAGTCACCGCCGAGACCGACGAGGGTGAAATCATGGGGGTGCGGCACAAGGATCTGCCGATCTGGGGTGTGCAATTCCATCCGGAAAGCATCCTGACCGAGAGCGGCCGGCAAATCATGAAGAATTTTCTCAAGTTGAAGTAGCCACGGAGTGCGCTATAATCAAGGGCTCATGCAGATACATTTGCTGAAATCAAAAATTCATCGTGCCACCGTCACCGGCGGGAACGTGAAATATGAAGGCAGTCTGACCATAGCTGTTGACCTGATGGAAAAGGTCGGGTTGCAGGAATACGAACGCATCCTGTGCGGCAACATGGCCAACGGAAACCGGTTTGAGACCTACGTCATCCGCGGCCGGCGCGGTTCCGGCCAGATCATCATGAACGGCGCCGTGGCGCATCTCGGCAAGAAGGGCGATCTGCTGACGATCATGAACTTTGCGGTGGTGCACAAAAAGCGGTCGACCGGATGGAAGCCGCGCATCATCGTCCTCGGCAAGGGAAACAAGATTGTGGACGAGCGGGGGATATAGGGAATTCGCGATTTACGATATGCGATTTACGCGGCTCGCGTGATCGGCGGTGGCCCGCGTAAATCGTAAATCAAACATCGGAAATTCAGAGGTGCCTGGCCACTTCGGCCCAGTTGATCACGTTCCAGACGGCCTTCATATAATCGGCGCGCTTGTTCTGATATTTAAGATAGTAGGCGTGTTCCCAAACATCCACGCCAAGCAGCGGCTTGCCTTCGACGCCGGAGACGGACTTGCCCATGAGCGGATTGTCCTGGTTGGCGGTGGAGACGATTTCGAGTTTGCCGCCATGCTCGACGAGCCAGGCCCAGCCGCTGCCGAACCGGCCGAGGCCCGCGGCCTCAAATTTGATCTGGAAATCGGCGAAGGAGCCGAACGCAGCATTGATGGCGTCGCCGAGTTTGCCAGTGGGGGTGCCGCCGGCCTTGGGCGCGAGCAGTTTCCAGAAGAATGAGTGGTTCCAATGGCCGCCGCCGTTGTTGCGCACCGGGCCGCGAATGTTGTCCGGCACGGTCGCCAGGTCGCTGATGAGTGCGTCGATCGATTTGGCTTCCAGCGCGGTGTTGCCGGCGATGGCCTTGTTGAGATTGTCCACGTACGCCTTGTGATGGCGGTCGTGGTGGATTTCCATCGTCAGCGCGTCAATGTGCGGTTCCAAAGCGTCCTTGGGATAGGGCAGGGGAGGTAGTTCATGTGCCATAATATTTAATCCTTTCGTTTCGTTTCCTTAAACTTGAACCGCAACTTGCGCCAGAGTCGAGGAAAAAGCAAGCGCGGATGAACCGGCAACTTGCGCGGCAATTACTTTTGCATTTCCGGATGAAATTCCTTCGCCAGGTACGGCGTGCCCCATCTCGCATCCTTGTGTACGGCGCCTTTTTCCTTCACTTCGCGCATGATGTCCGCCACCTGGCTCCAGTCCGATGGCATCACCGTATCCGGCCAGTCCTTGTCATCGTTCGCGAACATCAGGTGGAATTCCAACTGTCCGTTTTTTTCCGCCGGCGCCACGAGGCTGACCATCTGCAAAGTGCGCGTGAATTCCTTGCCTGAGTCTTTCGCCCATCGCCATAGAATCTCATCGGTGATATCCAGCGGCATGTCCGGCGCCTTGGCGGCAAACAGCCGCGGGGTGGAGCCCTTGGGGTCGTCGGAATCAGGATGCAAATATGTCCGGTCGCCCACAAATATCACCAAATTCCCTTTGACGACTTCATTGACACCATACAACGAGGGCCAGACCAGGATCGATTTGCCGTCCGGCCTTTGATACTCCAGTGCAATTCGCATGGTTTCGGGCTGGTTAAGCGAAGCCCGGGTGGGGTGGGCCACCTGTTCATAACCGTCGCCCAACGGTTCGACAATGCGTTCGGACGCGCACCCGGCCAGCCCAATGCAGAGGACTATCCGTAAGAGCTGGAAAACCGGATTGTTGATCAGTTTCATGGGGCGATGGGTCAGTGTTTTGCCAGTTCCACAAAATTCTTCAGCAGTTGCAGCCCGACGGTCTGGCTTTTTTCCGGGTGAAATTGCGTGGCGTAAACATTGTCGCGCCAGACCGATGACGCAAATGTTTCGCCATAATCCGTGCGGGTGGCGACGATGCTTGCATCCAACGGCTGCGGATAAAAACTGTGGACAAAATAAACATAACTTCCGCCGGCCACGCCGCGGAACAGCGGACAATCCGGCTGCTGGATTTCAAGCCGGTTCCAGCCTATTTGGGGAATTTTCAGGCCATTTTTTTTCGGGAACCGGACGACGGTACCCTTGAAGATTCCGAGTCCGGCGGCGCAGCTGTTGAACTCCTCGCTTTTTTCAAACAACGCCTGGTAGCCGACGCAGATGCCGAGGAACGGCTTGCCTGACTTTATGAAGTCACGCGACGCTTCGAGCAATTCCTGCCGGCGCAGCGCATTGATGCAATCGTCGAACGCGCCGACGCCGGGCAGGACCATCGCCCGGGCATCGCCGATTTCATCGGGTCGCTGGGCGACACGCACATCCGAGCCGACCTTGAGCAACGCCTTGTGGACGCTGCGCAGGTTGCCGGAGCCGTAATCGAGCAGGGCAATCACGCCGGGAACATACGAAATAAGTTGAAGCGTTAAAATGTTAATTGGTTGAACGGTGACGCCGGCAGGCGGTTCCAGCTTCAGCTCCTTTTTGGTTTCCGCCCGGCGCGCTTTGCGGCCTTTTCCAATTTTATCGCCTGCCGAATGAGCAAAATGTGCAATTTGTCTTTATCGCGAGCGACTGCCTGCTTGCTCTTGCAGATTCGGTCCAAGGGCAGAACGGGAATTCTCTGCCCGTGAAACAACAGCCATTTGGCGCGGGGATATTCCCTTGCAAATGGCGGAAGGCCGTTGACTTCATAAATAAAATCCACCGGAGTATCGTCGCTCAAATAGATTTTACTTGGACTCTGGATAGTGGCCTTCAATTTGTGGCATAAATTTATGACACGCATGTATTGACGCGTCGGCAGCCCGATCCACACATCCACGTCAACGGTGGAAGCCAGCACGCCTTGCAGATTGGCGGCGGACATGCCCGCGACCATGAATTTTATGCCTTCCGCCTGGAGTGCGGCGAAAAGCTGAACAATCGGATATGATTTTGAACCAGTTGCCATCGTTCTTCGGGGGTTGCGGCCAGACCAAGCGCGTGAACAGATTTTTCATCGTCGCTCATCCCGCGGACCCGCTTGAGCCGCGCCAGCATCTTCGCAGCGCGTAGGGGCAGCGGGGGCAGGGCAGCCTTTGAATTCCGTTTCACGCCCGTAATGTATCAGACCGCCAGGCCGGGTTCACGCTCTGTTTTCAACCGCAACTGGCCGCAGGCGGCGTCTATGTCATGGCCTTTTTCCCGGCGCAAGGTGGCGATGACCTTTTGCTTTTGCAGGGCGGCGAGGAAATTTTCACAGACGTCTTCCGCGGGCCGCTCCCACGGCAGGCCCTCCACCTGGTTGTAAGGGATCAGGTTCACCTTCGCAAAAAGCTTGTGTGCCAGCACGGCCAGCGGCCTGGCCTGCTCCGCCGAATCATTCACGCCGGAAATCAAAATATATTCGAACGTGATCATCCGGCCTTTCCGGCGTTGATAATCCTCGCAGGCCGCCACCAGCTCCTTGAGCGGATACTTGCGGTTGACCGGCATGATCTTGTTGCGCACTTCGTCGGTGGCGCCGTGCAGCGAAATGGCCAGCCGGAATTGCAGCGGCTCGTCCGCCAGCCGGCGGATCTGCGGGACGAGGCCGCTGGTGGAAATCGTGATTTTCCGCGCCCCGATGCCGCCGCCCCATGGCGCATTCAGGATGCGCAACGCCTTGAGCAGGTGGTCGTAATTGGCCAGGGGCTCGCCCATGCCCATGATGACAAGGTTGTCCACGATACGTGGCGGGTGGCAGGTGACGGGTGTTGGAGTTCCCGTTTCCGTCACGCGACCCGCGACCCGCGTCATTTGGCGCTCAGTGGCGAGAACCTGCTCGACAATTTCATCGGGTGTCAGGTTTCGTTTCCAGCCGTCGAGGCCGCTGGCGCAGAATTTGCAGCCATAGGCGCAACCGACCTGGGTGGAGACACACAGCGTGTGGCGGTCGCTGGCATCGCCATACAACGCCAGGTTGGCGGGGATCAACACGCTCTCGATGAGGGAATGGTCGTGGAGCCGCCAGAGAAATTTTCGGGTGGTATCGCGCGCGCCCTGCTTGCGGACGAGTTCCAGCGTCTGGAGCGAGAAGGTCTCCCTGAGCTTTTCCCGCAATGCCTTGGGCAGGTTCGTCATCGCCTCCCAATCCGTGACGCGATGGACGTAAAGCCATTCGAGCAGTTGCCTGACGCGATAAACCGGTTGCTCCCAGGATTTGAACCGGGATTCCAGTTCGTCATGGGTCAGTGATTTGATGTCGGTCGCCACTCCCGCAACTTAGACGGCAGGAACCGGGAAACCAAGCGGGTTATATTCGCTTAGTTGGAGCTTTGTCGAAAGCCGGCTTCCAACCGGTTGTAATCATCCCATTCGTCAGGACCGACCGCTTGTACCGAACCGCGCGGGACCGTCATCCGCTTGGGAACTTTCCACTTCCAATGTTCAACGTGGCCATCAGCAAAAGACAGGTTGCTGCCCTGATTATGCCGGTTGGCCGGAATGTCCCACCAGTAGCCTTCTTCCCACCAGTCGGCTTCGACGGGTATGCCAAACTCGGTGTCCAATATTTCGTCCTCGTGCACGTCGAGAAAGACAATCAGTTCCGTTGGAATCGGGTTTCTTATCTCTGCGAATTTGGCGTAATGCGGGATGGATGATTCGATATCGGTGTCGGCGCAGAAGCCGTCGATGGACTGGCTCAGGTTGTAGCTTCGCAGCCGCGGCTGGTCCAGTATGGTGCCGGTGCGGGTTTGGATGGTTGATGGATCGGCGGGGCAATGATAAATCGCCCCCGAAGTGTTGTATTGGAAGAGCAGCCCATTTTGGATGCCCGCCGGATCCACATCAAACGGGGCCAGATTGGTGCACCAGGAGGATCCTTGATCCAGGGGTTGGTCGGAAATGATGTCGTAGATGAAATTATTTGGCGGCAGGGCATCGTCGTTATCCATCCCATAGAGATGGCAGCAGTCTTGGAGCTGTTTGAGGTTGTCCAGGCAGGCAACGGACAAGGCCCGGCCCTTGGCCTGGGACAGAACCGGCAACAACATCGCGGCCAGAATGGCAATGATGGCGATGACGACAAGCAGTTCAATCAGAGTAAATCCCGCCGGCCGGGAACCTCTGTTGCCACAAAATGCCGAGATTGCGCAAAAACGTTTCATGGCCACCAGCAACAGTATAGCAGAATCCGACCGGACCATGAAGTTTTTTCACCAGGCAAACAGATTGCTTAATAGGTCAGCAATTCCATTTCGCGGATCCCGGTGTCGGTCAATTGCCAGCGGCCGTTGCGCCGGACCACCAGATGGCGGCAGGGATTGGCTATTTCCTCGGGTTCATTGACGGAAAGCAGTTGGAACCGGCCGGGGCCATGAATTTCCGAGGCGGCGCGCGGCATCAGCACGAAGGCGACGCCATTGTAATTCAGGGCCACTTCATAACCCGCCACGCCCTCCTTCTGGGCGACCGGATTGGGCAGGACCAGCATGGGGTAACGTTTCAAATAGGGAAAATTCGTGGCGCGCACGAGCACGCGGCAGAGCTCGGTCTGGCTCCGCATAAAATTGAGCAGGCTGAATTTTGCGGCGGGATTGTGCTCGGCAAGCAGGATTTCACGCACGTCGAGGCCGTTGAGGTTCTGGCCGTTCCAGATGCCGTGGTCATTGCGCTGATTGGGATAGAACTTTCGATACCAGTTGGAAAAGGCTTCATTCACAAACACATTCAACTCGAAGTGCACATGGGCGCGGTCCTTGGTGATGATTTCGCTTGTGTTTGAGGTGCGGCCCATCGTGGCGATGGTTTCGCCGGCCCTGACCGTTTTGCCGACGGCCAGGCCGGGCTGGATTTCGCTCAGGTGCGCGTAGAGCGAATAGATTTCCAGGCCTTCAACGAAGTGGCGGATGACGACGTATTTGCCGTAATTCGACAGGGCCGGTTTGGTGCTGATGTAAACCACCGTGCCGTCGGCGGTGGCCATGACGGGGTCGGTTGGCTCGCCGTGCCGGTCGCGCTGAAGGCTGCGGATATCGAGCCCCTCGTGCATTTGCCGTCCCTCGGTGCGCACACAACCAAAGCTGCCGGTGGTCCACGGCTTGTCGGGCGCGGTCGGGGCGAAAAACTTCAATTCATCGCCGCTGTCATACAGGGCATGGTTGGCGGTGGGAAATTGAAAAGGCGATTGGGCGAAAAGGGTGGCGCCCAGTCCCGGTAATAATACACCGGCCACAAGCAAGGCGCGACCGACAACGGGAAACATCATTTTAGCATTTGTTTATGGATTTCCTTTGCGGCCTCGTTGAGGCCCAGCACCAACTGGTCGGCCTCCTCGCGCGAGCAATCCGGAGTGAACGCCAGCGTCCCGCCAGCGATGCGGCGCGTGATGAGCGGCGCGGCGAGCCAGCGGCTGTCAACCGCCTTGTCGCTCCATTGGCCCCAAATGACAAAATGGAGGCCGGGATTGGCGGCGGAGTATTGTTCGACCACCCAGGTGCCGCTTTCATCGAATCTCAACTGGAGGGCAAATCCCCCCTGCGCATCGATCACCTTGGCCTCCAGCAGGTTGGCCTCCGTCAGAATCGGTGTGCGCTTGATGGTGATGAGTACGGGGTCGGAACGAATCACGGAAATGGGCAGGGAGTCACCGGTGGGGTCGGGGCTGGTCTCGATATGCACGCGCAAGGCGGCGGTTTGCGTCTTCTTTTTGTCGGTCTGGCAGCCGCAGGCCAGTCCGAGCAGGATGGCCACCGCCAAATAGATGTTGAATCGCCGCGTCAAAACTTTCATAGTACGCCTCACAAAACCGTAACAGACGAACAAAGTAAAGACACTTATGGGCAAACAATCCAACAAAGTTGAGAAGCGAAAGCGCCGGGCGGGATATTTGAAACGCAAAAAGGCGGCGGCCCGGGCAAAAAGACCGGCCGCACCAAAGGCATCCTGAAGCCGCGTTCCCGCGAAATTGAAAAGGCCGTCCGATCGGACGGCCTTTTGATTTTGACGCCATTCTTTTTCATTTTCCGAAACGCAAACTTTTTCACAGCCCTAATTTTGCGGGCCAAAACCGGTGAATAATTCACGTTTTGGAAACGCAGGAAGCCTTGATTCTATTGGCTCCTTGATGTTGCGCTCACGTTTTTAAGCGCCCCATTTCGGTGAACAAGCTGTGCATATCAATTCATTGTCGGATCAGCAATTTGCGTTATGATGTTCGCAGTTCATTGAAAGAACGGAGCGGGCGGTGAAGATCGAAAGATTGAGTTGTCCGTTCCAGGATAATCCCAGGTGACTGGGGAAAAGTCGGGTCAGGCTGGTTGATCCGGTTCCTCTGAAACCGTTTCGCAAGAGGCGGAGGAGGCAGAATTCACCAGTTCCTCTGGCACGTTCGCGCGTGCCATACGCGAATGAGGGACTTGGCGGCGAGGGGCGATTAGAAGCTGCTCCGAGCCGGGTCAAGTAGTTCAGGCCGGTTTCGAGCCTGGGCGAATCGCAGTTACCCAGAGGGTATTCGGTTGTTACTGCGCATCAGCACGGTGCGAACGGCTCTGGCGGATTCATCAAAAAATGAGACCGCCCAGCGAAAACCGCCGAAAGGCGGACAAAAAGAGCGGGCGCGCCGGGAAGGACACGGGGACTCGGCAGGTTCCGTGAAAACCTTCCAAGCGCCGGCGATGTTAAAAACGACACCGCTGGGCTGTGAGCGAAAAGCAACCTGAGAGTGAAGAGGCGAGACCCGTGGCATCGGGCGAACGCGCCGTCAAAAGCGGCGGCTGACCCGGTGCTAATTGGTGGAGACGCGAAGAGCAAATCACAGACGTGTCTTCATCTGGTTTGCAGGCTGGTGGCGCAACCATCAGTTCAGCAGGCTGAAAAGCCTCACTCGAAATCCAGTGGCCGCAAGGCGCTGGACGGCCCTGCCACGAGGCCGAAGACTCCGCTTGCCGTGGAGAATGGCGTCGGGAAGCTGACAGCCTCCGAAAGGGGCGCGCCTAATGTCGGCATGGGAAAGAGAGCCTGGCGCACTCCCATCCCCCATTTGTCCCTGTCTGACCGCAAGGTCGGGCAGGGACTTATTGTTTTTGGCGAAGGAAGAAAACACCGAACATCCAACGCCGAACTTCGAAGGCAAGTAAGCCGCAGCCCAACTCAATCGTTCCCTGCTCGTAATCGAAAGTTTTAAAACTCGTGGGCGAGAATCTGTGCAATCAGCATATTTTGCAAATGTAGCGGCATCTCGGCAGGGCACCGCTGACCGAATACCAGATGGCGGTGTTCTTCGGCGTAGCGGCTTCCGGGAGAAAGCCGCCGTTTGAAATTCCTGCGGGAGTTTGCAGCGCTCTGCCGAGACGCCGCTACGGAGCAACCATTCTCACCACCAAAAAAAACTTGCCCTCTTTCCAAACCCGTCACAATCTTGACTAACAAGAACGATTAAACGAATTGCCGAAAGGACTGTTTATGGGACGCATCTACAACAATATCGTCGAAACCATCGGACACACCCCGCTGGTCAAGTTGAACAAGGTCACCGCCGGCCTCCAGGCCACGATTCTTCTGAAGTGCGAATTTTTCAACCCGCTCGGCAGCGTCAAGGATCGCATCGGCATGTCCATGATCGAGGATGCTGAAAAGCACGGCATCCTCAAAAAGGACACCGTTATCATCGAGCCCACGAGTGGCAACACCGGCATTGCGCTTGCGTTCGTCGCGGCGGCAAAGGGTTACAAGATCATTCTTACCATGCCGGAGACGATGTCGGTGGAGCGCCGCACGCTGCTGGCCATGCTCGGGGCAAAGCTGGTCCTGACGCCTGGCGCAGAAGGCATGAAGGGCGCGATCGCCCGCGCGGAAACCCTGGCCAAGGAAACGCCGAACGCCTGGATCCCGCAACAGTTCAACAACCCAGCCAATCCGGAAATTCATAAAAAGACCACGGCGGAGGAAATTTGGGCGGATACCGACGGCAAGGTGGATATCCTGGTTTCAGCGGTTGGCACGGGCGGCACCATCACGGGCTGTGTGGAAGTCATCAAGCCGCGCAAAGCATCGTTTCAGGCCATTGCCGTGGAGCCGAAGGATTCACCGGTCATTTCCCAGACTCTCGCCGGCCAGCCGATCAAGCCAGGTCCGCACAAGATTCAAGGCACCGGAGCCGGCTTTGTTCCGCAGAACCTGCATTTGAAGGACAGCAAGGGAAACCCGCAAATTGTTGAATGTGTTCAAGTTGCCAATGACGACGCCTTTGCCATGGCGCGGCGGCTGGCGAAGGAGGAGGGGATATTGGTCGGCATTTCCACCGGCGCAAATGTTGTGGCGGCTATCGAAGTGGCCAAGCGGCCTGAGAACAAAGGTAAAGTGATCGTGACCATTGCCTGCTCGACCGGCGAACGTTATCTCAGCACGCCGCTGGCGGCTGAAGCCCGGGCAGAAGTGGGCGGCTAAAGGAAGTGGAGCTTTGGTTTGGTGAATTAATGGACAATTGAAATCCACCTGTCCATTTTCCCATGAATTGACCGCTTCAATTTCCTTAAAATAAGTGTTGCATCCGGCGGGTTTGCCCGTAATCATTTGGGAGTCGAAGGTTTTAAGGATCCCGCCAGGCGGGATTGCCTCCCAAGATTCAAAAATTCAAAACTGGTTTCGGGATAATTCCTGCCTTCGCGCACAGATATAATATGAGCAGTTCAGACAGCAGCAATAACGGCGATAAGACGTCCAATTACGGATCCGGCTATTTGGAAATTTCTGAAAAGGGTTTCGGGTTCCTGCGCACGGTCGCCAATCATTTTCACCCCAAACCCACCGACATATTTGTCACGCCCGACACCATCCGGCGCAGTTTCCTGCGCGAGGGCAGCCACGTGGAAGGGCCGACCCAGCCGCCGCACCGGGGCACCAGTCCGCAGCTCAAGGCCGTGGACAAGGTCAACGACATGCCGTTTGAGGAATACACCAAGGCGGTTCGATTCGAGAACCTCACAACAATTGACCCGATTGAAAAGTTCAAGCTCGAAACCAGTCCCGATCTGATCGAAACGCGGGTCATTGACCTCGTCACACCCGTGGGCAAGGGCACCCGCGGCCTGATCGTTTCCCCGCCGCGCAGCGGCAAGACCACCATTCTCAAGCAAATCTGCAACGCCATCACCACGAATCATCCGGAGGTCCATGCCCTCGTGCTCCTGATCGACGAACGACCGGAGGAAGTCACCGATTTTCAGCGCTCGGTCAAGGCCGAGGTCGTGGCGTCCTCGAATGATCAGGATCTCGAAACACACGTCCGGCTTTCGCGCTTCATGATCGAGCGTTGCCGGCGCATCGTGGAATCTGGCAAGGACGTTTTCGTCCTGATGGATTCGCTCACGCGCATTGCTCGGGCCTACAACAGCGTTCATGGAGGCAGCGGCCGCACGATGACCGGCGGTGTGGACGCGCGCGCGCTGGAGATTCCCCGCAAAATGTTCGCCTCCGCCCGCAAGATTGAAAACGGCGGTTCGCTCACGATCCTGGCCACGGCGCTGATCGACACCGGGTCGCGCATGGACGAGCTCATTTTCCAGGAGTTCAAGGGCACCGGCAACATGGAGTTGATTCTCGACCGCAAGCTTTCCGACCGGCGGCTGTTCCCGGCCATCGACATTCCCAAGAGCGGCACGCGCAAGGAGGAGAAACTTTTCCCGCCCAAAAATATCGAGGCCATCCGCAAATTGCGCCGCATGATGGTGGACTTGAATCCCATCGAGGCGATGGAAACGCTCACCGCTGCGCTCAAGAAGCACAAGACCAACGACGAATTGCTCGCCAAGCTGGAAAAGGGCGCTTGATCGTCCGCCTCCGGTGAATTCGTCGTCGCTCCATTCGCGTCCGCCGCTGGAGCGGATGTTGCGCATCCACCAGGCCCTTTCGTCCGGCAAGTTTCCCAACGCCTCCACGCTCGCGCGCGAGATTGAAGTCGCCGCCAAGACCATCCACCGCGACATCGAGTTCATGCGGGACCGCCTCGGCCTGCCGGTGGAATACGACGGCACACGCTTCGGCTATCATTACACCGGGGAGGTCAGCGCCTTCCCGAACATCCAGATCACCGAAGGCGAACTCTTCGCGCTCATCATCGCGGAAAAGGCGCTCCAGCAATATCGTGGCACCAATTTCGAAAAGCCGCTCCTTAGCGCCATCCGGAAAATGGAACAGTCATTGCCCGACACCATCTCCCTCAACCTGGCCGACGTTGAGCACACGATTTCCTTCCGCACCCGCGCCGAGCCGATATTGAACCTGGAAATCTTCGACGCCCTGGCCAAAGCCGCCGCGCGCCGGAAACAAATTGAGCTGGCCTACCGCAAACCCGGCCAACCCAAGGCTGAACCACGGGTCGTCGACCCGTACCACCTGGCAAACATCAATGGCGAATGGTACCTGTTCGCCTACGACCACGCGCGCAAGGACATCCGCACCTTTGTGCCGGCACGGGTGAAATCGGTCAAGCCAACGGGCAAAACGTTTGAACGTCCGCTGAAGTTTTCGCTCGAAAAGCGTCTCCGCGGCAGCTTCGGCGTCCACTCTGCGGAGGGCGACTATGAAGTCGTTCTGCGGTTCAACGCCCGCGCGGCCGATTACGTGCGTGAAAAAAAATGGCACGAATCGCAGCAACTCCGCGACTTGAGGGGCGGTGGAGTGGAACTGCGCCTGAAGCTTTCCAGTCTGGCGGAAATCGAGCGCTGGGTTCTGAGCTGGGGCGGGGATGCAACCGTCATAAAACCAGGCGGGTTGGTTGAAGCTGTAAAATCCGCCGCTCGGAAAATCATTGCCGGTCAGGCCGGTAATCGCACCTCTTAAGGCAGTGCAGGCACAGATATCAGTGGTACGCGGCGGGAAAACCGGCCGTCCTGGCTACTTTCTGGTGAGATCGGCGCGATTCCACCATCCGCCGCCCAGTGCCTGAAAGAGTGCGGCGGTATCGGCAAAGCGACTGGCCTGGGCCTGAACGAGGTTGATTACAGTTTGCTGATAGGTTTGTTCCGCGTTTAACAGCGCCAGATTGCTGGCATAACCGGTTTCCCGTTGTCGGCGGGTCAGCTCCAGCGTCACCTTGGCGGCCTCGGCGGCGGCGGCCTCGGTTTTCAGAGCGTCAGCGTCCTGTTCGAGCGCGCTTAACGTGTCGGCGACATTCTGGAAAGCGGTATGGACGGTGCTGCGATATTGCTCGGCGGCCTGGATGTATGCCGCCTTGGCCGCGCGCTCCTTGTGCAGCAAGGCGCCGCCTTCAAAGATGGGTGCCGTCACGCTGGCGCCCAATCCCCAAAAGCCCGTGCCTGAACTGAACACCTGATCAATGGCCAGCGCCGTGCTGCCGGCATTGGCCGTCAGCGTGATATTCGGCAGCCGGTTCGCGATGGCGATGCCAATTTGGGCGCTGGCGGCGTGCAGGTTTTCCTCGGCCTGGCGCACGTCCGGGCGTTGCTCGACGAGTTGCGACGGCAGACTCACCGGCAATTCCTCCGGCAGTTGCAGACTTGAAAGATCAAACGCTTCAATCGGGTCCTGGTTGGGAAACCCGCCGGCCAGAACCGCCAGCAGGTCGCGCTGTTGGGCCAATTGCGTCAGCAGCGGCGGCAAAGCGGCGGTGACCTGCGCGAGCTGCGATTCCTGCGCGGCGACGTCGAGCCGGCTGGCATAACCTTTCGCAAATTGGGCGCGCAGGATTTGAAGCAGGTTGGTGCTGATGGTGATGATCCGGCGGGTCGCTTCAATCTGCGCCCGCAAGGACGCCTCCTGGATGGCCGCGGCAACCACATTGGCGCTCAGGGTGATGTGCGTTGCAATCAATTGGAAACGCGCCTGATTTTCCTGCGCTTGCAAAGACTCCACGGTCCGCCGGTTCTGGCCGAATACGTCCGGCACATACGACACGCTGACCTGCGGGGTGAAAAGGTTGTACTGAAACTCGCTGGTGACGACGGGATAGTTGGGCACGGGCGCGAGCGCCTCCGATTGCTTCTGGCGGCTGGCCGAGAAACTGCCGGCCACACTGGGAAGGTAAACGCCCCGTTGAGCCAGGACATTTTCCCTGGCCACCCACAAGGCCGCCTGGGCCGCCTTGAGGTCGGGATTGTTGGTGAGCGAGCGCTCGATCAAATCGTTGAGCGGTTTCGAGTGAAACAGCCTCCACCACTCGCCCGGGATGTCATGACCCGGAACAAAGCGCTGCGCTCCGCCACCGGCAACGTTCGTGACGCTGCTGGTGGTCAATAGCGGAGTGGGGGTGTAACCGCTGACATTCGGCGCTGCCGGCTTTTTGAAGTCCGGCCCCACCGCGCAGCCGGCGATCAGCAGCAATGCCGACAGGGCGGCCATGAAATGCAGGGCCTGAATTTTATGATTTGAAGTCATACCCGTCACTTCAGCGTTTCCGGTTCATGTTGCTTCCATTGATCGCCACCGTGCTTTTCGTTGAGCCGGCCGGTCCGCCAATGACGCCCGGGCCTGGACCTCGATTGCTCACATTCTTGGGCAACGGCGTGTTGAGTGAGACGGCGCCCTGTGAACGCACCATCGGATGGTTGACTGTTTTGTTCCCGACTGATGCTCCGCGTACGGCGCCAGCAGGCGGGCTTGAACCAGGCTGATGATCGCCGACGGTTGGGTTGGGACTCCCGGAAGGCGATTGTGCAGGGGCTGCGCCCGATGGGGCGGCATGACCAATCCCTTGCGTCAACACCAGGCAGCCAACCATCGTGAAAAGGAAATGGGCGGTTTTCATTTTGATTCCGGTTTGGGCGCCGGGCCGTGGTCATGGCCCAGAAACACCATTTTGAGCGCCGGCACAACGAGCAGCAGCATGACGGAGCCAAACAACATGCCGCCCACCACCACGGTGGCCAGCGGACGCTGCACTTCGCTGCCGATGCCGTGTGAAATCGCCGCCGGGAAAAGGCCGATGCCGGCGGAGAGACTCATCATCAGCAGCGGCCGCATCAGAGTTGAGGCGGTGTGGAACATGGCGTCGGCGGGCGTGCCGCCTCGAAGCCTGGCCTGGTGGTAATAGGTGATGAACAGAATGCCGATCATCACCGACACGCCAAACAACGAAACGAAACCGATGGCGGCAGAGATGCTGAAATTGAGGCCGGAGACGTAGAGCGCGAGCACGCCGCCGGCGGCCGTGAAGGGAATCCCGCTGAGCGTCAGCAGGCATTCCCGCATCGAGTTGAACAGGCTGTAAAGCAGCCCGAGGATGAGGACGAGGCTGACCGGGACAATGATTTCCAAGCGCTCCTTGGCAGCCTGAAGTTCTCCGAACTCCCCGGACCAGACGAGATGATAGCCGCTCGGAAGTTTTACCTTCTCCGAAATACGTTTCTGCGCCTCGGCAACGCTGCTTCCCAGATCGCGCTCGCGCACGCTAAATTTGACCGGGATGAACCGTTCCCCGTTTTCGTGATAAATCCAGGACGCGCCGGTATCCAGCGAGATGGTCGCCAGCTCCTTCAAGGGAATATAGGCGTTGGCGCCGCTGCTGGTCTGGTAAGCCACCATGATGTTGCGGATTTTTTCGATGCTGTCCCGGTATTCGGGCGGATAACGGACGGCCAGGCTGAACTGGCGATCTCCCTCCAGGACCGTTGTCGCCACCGTCCCGCCGAGCGCCGCCTGGATGACCGAATTCACGTCGCCGGAATTGAGGCCATAGCGCGCGGCCTTGGCACGGTCCACCTGGATGTTCAGGTTCGGCTGCCCCAGAACCGGGAAAGTGCCGAGGTCCGTGATGCCGCGAACCTGGCCCATCTGGTCCTGGACTTGACCGGCCAGCTTGGTCAAGGTCTCCAGATTGGGACCGGCGATTTTGACCGAGTTGGCGCCTTTGACGCCGGAGATGGCCTCCTCGATGTTGTCCTGAATATATTGCGAGAAATTGAAGTTGACTCCGGGCAGTTCGCTCTCGAACTCCGCCAGGGCGTCATTAATCAACTTATCCTTGGTCATTCCCTTCGGCCACTGGGCATAAGGTTTGAGCGGCACGAAAAGTTCCACGTTGGAAAACGGCGAAGCGTCGCTCCCGTCGTCGGGCCGGCCATGCTGGGAGATGACGGTGATGACCTCCGGATATTTCTGGAGAATCAGCCGCATTTTTCGGGTGGCGGCTTCGCCGTCCTGGAGTGAGGTCGTCATCGGCAGCTCGGCGCGAATCCAAAGATTGCCCTCGTCGAGCGCCGGCAGAAACTCGCTGCCGAGCCGCGACCCAAAGAACGCCGCCACGCCGAGAAAGACAATCCCGATCCCAACCACGAGGGCGCGGTGGGCCAGCGCGAACCGCAGCGCGGGATGATACAGGCGGTGCAACTCGCGGACGATGATGGTTTCGGATTCCTTCACCTGCTCCGGAAGCAGCAAGGACGCCAGAACCGGCGTGACGGTGAAGGTGGCGATCAAGGCACCCGCCAGCGCGTAAGCGTAGGTGCGCGCCATCGGGCCGAAGATTGCCCCCTCGACTCCCTGCATGGTAAAGAGGGGCACGAAGGCGGCCACAATGATCAAAACCGAGAAAAATACCGCCTGATTAATTTGCATTGCGCTGATCAAAATCAGCCGCAAGCGATCCGTCCAGCCGTGGACCGGCTCGGCCCGGTGCGCGACTCGCGTCGGGTCCGTTCCCCAAAATCCCCCGTCCAGCCGTTGCAGCAGGCCCTGTCTTTCTTCCGGGGACTTCTGAAAATTCCGGAAGATATTCTCCACGAGGATCACTGCGGAATCCACAATGATGCCGAAATCCACCGCCCCGAGGGAGAGCAGGTTTGCGCTTTCGCCCCGAATCACCAAAAGAATGATGGCGAAGACCAGCGCAAAGGGGATGTTCAATCCGACGATGAGGGCGCTCCGAAGATTGCCGAGGAAAACCCATTGGATCAGGAAAATCAGCAGGCATCCGAAAATCAGATTGTGCAGAACGGTGTGCGTGGTGACCGCGATCAGCGATGCGCGATCATAAAAGGGAACCACCTTGACGCCCGCCGGCAGGCTGCCGTCGTGGTTCATTCTGTCAATTTCAGCTTTGAGAGCGGGCAGCACCTTGTCGGTTTGGTAGGTGCGGCCCATCACGACGATTCCAAACACGATGTCGTCGTCCTGGTCCCGGCCCGCAATGCCAAGCCTCGGCACAAAGCCCACCTTTACGTTCGCGACATCCTTCACCAAAACCGGAACACCGTTCTGCTGGCTCAAGACCACGTTTTCGATGTCGTTGACCTGGTAACCCTGGGTCAAATCATCGCCACCCCCGTCATCGATCAAACCGATGCCGCGGATGTTGATGGATTGCTGGCCGATGGTGATTTCGTGTCCTCCCACGTTGATGTTCGCGTTGCCCAGCGCAGTGATTATTTGCGGCACCGTGACGTTGTACGCTTCGAGTTTGTGCGGGTCCGCCTCGACCTGGAACTGCTTGGTCGGGCCGCCCCAACTGTTGACTTGCACGACGCCATGGACTTGCAGGAGCCGGCGCTGCACGATCCAATCCTGAACCGTGCGGAGATTGGTCAGCCCGAAATGCTTCGGCCCCGCCACCTGGTAACGAAGAATCTCCCCCGTGCCGCTGTTCTGTTGGACGTTGGGAACCACACCACCCGGAAGGCTGACATTTTGTTGCAGCGCGATGGCTGTCTGGCTGTAGGCAAAGTCATAATTCACACCGTAGTTGAAGACGACGCGGACAAAGGACAGCCCGTAAAATGAAGTGGAGCGAATGACCTGGATGCCGGGCACCGTGTAGAGTCCGTTCTCGATGGGAATCGTGTAGTAACGCTCCATCTCCCCGGCCGACAGGCCGGCCGCCTGCGCGGTGATTTCCAGAACCACCGGCGAGGGGTTCGGATAAGCCTCGATGTTGAGCTTTTGAAATGCGACGAAGCCGGCGCCGGCAAACAGCAGCAAACCGAACACGACCATCGCGCGGCGGGTCAGGCAAAAGGCGATGATGGAGTTGAGCATGTCCGGGTTTGTACTTTGGTAGCATCGGCGCACTGCGCCGACCGGACGCCGCAGCGCGGCGTCCCTGCCTCATTTAATCATCCGTTGGCGCTTGCAACATGTTGTCAAGGAAGACCGCCCCGTCCGTCACGACCAGTTCTCCAGGCTGCAAGCCCTTGAGTATTTCAACCTGTCCATCCTCCCGCATTCCGGTTTCGATGATTCTTTGCACGAAACGGTGACGGTCGGTGGTTACCCAGGCGGTCATGGTGCCATCGCCTTCGCGGACGACGCCATTGACCGGTATGGCAGTCGTTCCAACCGGGTCATGGACACGAATAACGATGTTGGCGAGCATTCCAACCCGCAGTTCATCCCGGGGATCTTCAACCTCGCAACGGACCGCCATCCGATGGGTGTTGGGGTCAACCGTCGCATAGATTTTGGAAATCTTGCCTGCAAACACCCGATCCGGGCACGCCGTCGCCTTGACTTCCACCGGCTGTCCCACCTCAATCAGCGGGCTGTCGCTTTCGCTGACATTGGCCACCGCCCATTTGGTTGAACGGACGGCGGATTCAATTCTGCCGGCGGCGACCATCTGATCAATTTCGGCATCCGTCTGGCCGAGGGCGCGAACGGCATCCCGGGCAGCTTTGAGCGCGGCTTCAGCGGTTTGTTGATCCGAAGTTGCTTGTTCCAGTTCCTTTTGGGCGATTCCGTTTGTTTCGCCAAGCGCCTGGACCCGCGCCATTTCCAGGCTGGTCAGCTTGAAGGTTGCCGCCGCGCCAATCAGCGTGGATTCGGCCTGCACGGTGGCCGGATCCTCCTCGAAGCTGATGCTTCCGACCACGGCTTTCTCGATGGGAAAACTATAGGCCCCCACCGGCCCGATTTTGATCGCGTTCAGTTGAGATGGCGACAACTCCACGCTCGCTTCGGATTGGGCGCCGTTGGAAACCGAGGCGGACGCCTGCACCGGGTTTGTATTCGCAGGCTGGCCACACCCAGACATCAGCAGGGCCATCGCCATGACGATTGCCGCTCCCATCACAAACGCCTTGGGAGCTGTTCGGTAAAAATAAATCCGGTTCACCACGCCCAATTAACCGCAAATGGGCGGCGGCGGATATTGGGCGCGAGATGTTTCGCGCATAGGACATTGCCCTATGCGGGGTGAAAGTCAGCCCGTTGGATAATTTTCCTGCCAGCGGACGGCTTCGCGCAGCAGTTCGGCGGCGTTGGTCAGCTTGAGCTTTTCCTTGATGTGGGCGCAGTGGGCTTGAACGGTTTTCATGCTCACGTTCATCATTTCGGCGACCTGGCGCGTTTCGTAGCCTTTGCCCAGCAACTGAAAGGCTTCGAGTTCGCGGTCGCTCAATCGTTCTACCAGCGAACCCCTGGCCGGCAGCCGTCCATCCACGAACTTTTCGGCGAAGACCGATGCCAGGCTTTCGCTCATGTAGATCTTGCCGTCCAGCACCTGCCGGATGGCCATGATGATCTTTTTGGCGGTCTCGCGTTTCATGATGTAACCGCGTGCGCCGGCCCGCAGCGCCCGTTCCGCATACAGCCGCTCGTCATGCATCGAAAGCACGATCACGGCAATGTCGGGATGGAACATCTTGAGATTTTTGATCAGCTCGATTCCCGAACCGTGCTTGAGCGAAATGTCCACAATCGCCACGTCGGGTTTGGTGGTGGAAATCTCCTGCAACGCGTGCGGCGCGTCTTCGGATTCGCCGCAAACGACGAGGTCGGGTTGTTGATGAATCAAGTTGGTCAGCCATTCGCGCACCAGCGGATGGTCGTCCACGAGAAAGATTTTTATTTTGGGCCTATTCATGGCGGGGGTTTTCAGCCTCGGGCCGGGCGCGCAGCTCGCAAGTGACCAGCGTGCCACCGGTCTCAGCCCGGCGCACGTTAAAATTGCCGTCAATCATGCTGGTGCGATGTGCCATGATCCGCAAACCCATGCCGCGATTTTTCAGCCGCGATTCGGGCAGGCCGACGCCGTCGTCTTTCACGGACAACACGGTCGCTTCTTCGCTGGCATCGAGCCGGATTAAAATGTTTCTGGCTTTGCCGTGTTTGATGGCGTTGCCGACCGCTTCCTGGGCAATCCGAAACAAATGTCCGGCCGTGGCGGTGTCATGGATGAGCACGGGCAGGTCGCATTCAAAGCGGCAGGAGACCTTGAACAGTTCGCT
>Ga0181522_10000820_pt1 | contig 20785 bp, 14 predicted proteins | sample PEATcosm2014_Bin_27_FD_121103 | JGI IMG/M metagenome (GOLD analysis project Ga0181522, IMG submission 121103) | Peatland microbial communities from MTU Mesocosm Facility, Houghton, MI, USA - PEATcosm2014_Bin05_10_metaG | ecosystem: Environmental > Terrestrial > Soil > Wetlands > Peat | place... | reverse complement strand
GGTAACAGACGTCCTTTTTCAAGATGGCGCGTCACATGCGCGTAGCTGGCCGCATGCGGATCGTGGGTCACCATCACGATCGTCTTTTGAAAACTCTCATTCAAACGCTTCAGAATCTCCAGAATGTCGGTTGCCGAATTGCTATCGAGGTCGCCGGTCGGTTCGTCGGCCAGGATCAGCGTCGGATCGCTGACGATGGCGCGCGCTATGGCCACGCGCTGCTCCTGTCCGCCGGAGAGTTGTTTCGGCAGATGATGGACCCGATCCTCAAGTCCGACCAGCTTGAGCGCGGTCATCACATGCTCGCGCCGCTGCTCGGATGTCATCTTGGTCAGCAGGAGCGGGAGTTCGACATTCTCAAATGCTGTCAGCACCGGAATCAGATTGAAAGTCTGGAAAACATAGCCTACGTGCGTATTGCGCCACTTGGCGGATTGACCATCGTTAAGCCGGAAGATATTTTCGCCCATGACAAGGAGTTCGCCGGAGGTGGGGCGGTCGATGGCTGCGATCATATTGAGGAGGGTCGTCTTACCTGATCCTGATGGACCCATCAGCGCCAGAAATTCGCCGGTGGCGATGTCAATTGAAACATTGTCCAGCGCGGTCACCTGAAAAGCATCGCGCTTGAAGATTTTGCTCACATCCCGGGCCTGTACCACCTTGCTGCCTGGAGCTGGTAGTGGCGATGCGTTGGTCGTAGTGGTCGTTGGCATAGCGTTCATGATTGTCCCTTGACACGAATCTTTTGGCCGTCCTGCAGATCGGCCGGACCGGCTGTGATCACGCTTTCGCCGCCCACCAGCGAGTCCACCAGATAACCTTCCGAGCGCTGGCCTTGAACATGAACATCGCGGCGGAGAGCTTTGCCGTTGAAAGCCAGAAGCACATATTTTTTCCCATCACGGCTGCGCAAGCCGGCCGTGGGCACGAAGACGTAGGTCGGTTTCGCACCCGCGTTCTTGTCCTCGTTAGGTTTCGCTTTGAACTGCACGGTCGCGTTCATTTCCGGACGCAGATAGGAGTCGGGATGCAGAATCTGGACCTTGACCTGGACGGTTGCCTTCTGCCGATTCGCTTCGGGCGACATTTCTGCGATCTCGCCCTGGTAGGAGCGATCCTTGAACGCATCCAGGATGACGGTGCCCTCCTGCTTTGGAGACAGCTTCGCGAAGTCATCCTGCGCGATATCGAGCTCCACCTGAATGTCGTTCAGATCCGCCAGTGCGACCACCGAGCCCCGCGGGCCACCCTCGGCACCGCTCGCGAATTGGGCCGTGACCAGTTCACCTTTTTCGGCCGTGCGCTCCAGAATCGTACCGCTAACGGGAGCGCGAATGACGGTCGCATCGAGTTGAGATTTGGCATACGCCATCTGGCCTTCGGCCTGGAGCAGGTCGCCGCGGGCACGCAGAATCTCTTCCGAGCGGGGGCCAAGCTGCATGAGTTTGAAAGACTGTTCCAACGAATTCATTCTTTGCTCGGAGGCGTCGTATTTGGCGCTGGCATCGTCCAGATTTTGCTTGGACATCACTCCCTGGGAATACAAATCGCGGGTGCGATCGAGATTGATCTTGTCGTTGATCGCCGTCGCACGTGCTTCTGACAGGTTGTGATCTGCTTGTTGAATTTCTTCCGGCCGCGATCCATGCTCGTTTTCCAAGAGCCGCGCTTTGGCGCTGTCGACAGCGCCTCGCGCCTGTTCGTACTGAGCGCGGAATTCCTGGTCCTCGAGGCGCACCAGGATTTGTCCTTCTTTTACCTTGTCGCCCTTTTCGACGCCAATCCAGGCTACCCGGCCCGTGACTTTTGAATTCACACTGATTTTGTGATGCGCGACTATGTATCCGCTGGCCGAAAGAACCGTGCTGCCGGCTACGTCGTTGCCTTCCGCCGCTGCACGCACCACTTCTACGATCGGCGTGTCCGGCGCCATCAAGCGGTACCCGAGTGCAGCCACTCCCAGCACGACCAACACCGTGATTCCACTCAGAATAAAGCGACGCGACCACGCGGGCGTTTCTCCGCCACCAGTCCGAAGCGAATGATCGATGCGCAGGCTTCGCAGCTCTTCGTGCTTCGTATCCCGAGGGCCGATTTCGGTTGGCATTGGTGTCATTACGCTTTCAGCGGTTCACTGGTTCCCATTTTAATTGTACGGGAAGTGTCTCTGCCCTACCCCGAAAAGGGAGCGTTCGTTCGAATGGTTCAGGGCATCGCTTCCGCGATGCCTGGCCGAACCCCAATGTTCTCATCACTTCCGCTAGGTTCGAAGCGAGGTCAAAATGTCCTGCCGCGCCGCCTGCCATGCCGGCGCGAAGCCTCCGAGCAAGCCCATAATCAGCGCAAAACCAACCGCCGCCAGCGCAACCGCCAGCGTCAGATGCAGACTGAAAACAGTTTCGCTGAAGGTGAGCGAATTTCCGATTCCGGTGCTCATGCCGTTGAAGGGCAGGATCAAGACGATCCCGACGATCGCTCCGAGCAGCGAGAGCAACAGCGCTTCGATCACGAACGAGGTCAGAATGCTCGGACGGGAAAATCCTATGATGCGCAAGGTTGCTATCTCGCGCGAGCGATAGGCCACGGCGGCGTACATGGTATTCATCGCAGCAAAGCTCGATCCGATCGCCATAATGATGGCGACGAATGTGCCGATGAACTTGATTGCTCCGCCGGAACTGGTTTGCTTCTGGTAATACTCGGTCTCGAGCGTGCCTTCCAATTTCAACCGCTGATCATCGCTGACCCGGTGTTTCAGCGCGTCGGCCGCGATCGCATCGGTGGCTCGCAGATATACAGAAGCATATCCGCCCTGGCGGTCGAAATCGGCCGCAATCTGGTTGACGTCGCCCCAGATTTCGGAATCATAGGCGGTGCCGCCAGAATCGAACACGCCCACGACTTTCCATTGTCCCTTGGCAAAATCGAGGGTGTCCCCCACATTGGCGCCAGAAAAGCGGTTGTGAATCGAGTTGCCAACCACCACTTCACGTTGTCCCGGCGAGAACCAGCGGCCTTCTATTAACCTGGCATTGGGGCGCAACTCCAGTCCCGCGGGCATCAAACCCCGGACCGAGACGTTGACTTCGCCCGTTCCATCCTTGCGAGGTAGAACCACCACTACGACCCATTCGCCGGAGGCTAAAGGCTCTCCCTTGCTATCCACGGCAACACCAGGAAGCGTTCTCAGGGTTGGAAACAGATTCGCGTCGAAGCCCCCGGAAAGCTCTGCGGTTGAGCCTTTGCGCATGACCAGCACGTTCATCGGATCGCCGCTCGCCATGAAGGCCTTTTTCAGTCCCGCCAGCAGTGCCATCAGGAAGACGGCTGTGGTGACGGTAAGCGCAATGCCCAAGGCCGTCATGATGGTCAGGCCCTTGCGTAATTTCAGGTTGCGGATGTTATAGCTGAGCGGAATCGCCATGCTGTTTTTTCGCTGCTTTCTAGCCTATGAAGCGCAAGCCCTCCACAATATCCAGTTTGGCGGCGTGGTAGGCGGGCACGATGGCGCTTAGTAATCCGACTGCCGCCGCAACGAAAATTGCGAGCAGCAGAGTCGGTGCGGTCACTTTCATTCCGGATAGAAAAAGACTCATTCCGGGCGCATGCGCGAGACCCGAGACCAGCAGTGATGCCAGCAGGCAGCCCAGGATGCCGCCAGTCAACGCCACCAGCACCGCCTCGCTAATATACAGCCTTAAGATTGAATGCCGCGTGAATCCCAGAGTTTTCAGAACTGCCACTTCACGGGTACGCTCGCGAATCGACATGGCCATTGTAGTCGCCGAGACAAGGAGCGTGGCGAAGAGTACCGCGAAACAGATACTCAGGATAAATCCCTTGACGTTTCCGATGCTATTGATAAAGCCGAGCTGGAACGCCTTCTCACTTTCAGTTTTTGTGGGCTCAGGAGAATTGTGGAACATTTCATCTACGGCCGACGCGACTTTCGAGACATCATCCGGGGAATCGGTGAGGATGTCAAAAGTCCCGGCGGTGCCCTTGGCAAAGGGGACAGCTTCTTCCACATACTTCTGGTTAAAGTAAACGGAATTGGTGGGGGTTGGTGCGGTGTAGATTCCCCGAATTGTGAGCTCGAGATCCACGGGATAGATCGTCCCCTTCAGCACGATGCGATCGCCAAGTTTCCAGCCATATTTCCTGGCCAGTTCCGCGTCGACGATAACGCCCGCCTGATCGCGTTGCCAGGCTCGCAATTGATCTTCGGGAAGCTTGAAGTCGGTGAAAATCTTCATGATTTCGCCAGGATCGGTACCGAACTGAGCGAAAAAATGCTCCGGCTTGTCGTCCAGATATATGCCTCCAAACCAGTTGTTGGGAGCCAGGGCAACCACCCCGGGAATGGCGCGTATTTTCTCGCGGTAAAAGGCGGGCATCGATTGGGTCAGCGATACGCGATGGCGGGTGATCAAGCGCTGTGCCGATTCGGCACTGCCTTTATCGATATAGAAAGCGTGCCAGATGGTCATCATCAGGGTCAGCAACAAGAGCGAGAACGTCAGGCTCAACACGGTCAGGATGCTCCGACGTTTGTTACGGAAAGCGCTTTTGGTGACGAAAAGAGATAAAGTCATACGAGTTCGGGGGCTGCCCGTGCTGGCTATGAAAATTCGCGAAAGAAAGAACCAGCCCAAAATACGCTAATCCGCAAGGATCAAGGATAAAGGAGGGACGGCGGAAAGGACAACCGAGAGCGCGCAATCTGCTTCAGTCCTGCCCTGATGGGGACAGTGAAAATGCGGCTGCCAGGCGATTCTCCGGGTATTTCTCTGGTTTTCCTGGTCTATAGAGACTATAGCCAGTACAGAAGAGAGCCCCGAGGGGACGGTCTGTAGGAGCAGTGCCGATCGACAAACATGGGGCCAACGGAGCGCCCAGGCAAGCGGATGCTCCGCATTCCAGGCAAGCATCTGCGGATTTACCTGGACGGAAACAGATTTACGGTCAGGGTCAGAATCAGTTCCCTACTGTTTACAAACGATGCTCGGATTGCCTTCCGCGATCCTGAGGCAGTCGGCGTATTGCTGGGCTGCCTGCGCCTGATCTCTCGGCGTAGGCTCGGGAGTCGGCTCTATGTTGGCTGGTGCTTGATTGGCGCCTTTGGAAACAGCGATAATCTTATAGGTCTCTGACTCAATCTTCTTTCCATCAAGACTGGTCGGCCAGAACAACTTCGCCTTGTCTCCGTCGAAGATGGCTTCAAATTCGTTGACCAGAGGCACACGGCAGGAACGAACGTTGCCGGGGCCAGCGAATCGCTCGTGAAATTTGCTGCTGCAGTTGACGACGGCGCTATCGCCATTCGGCAGAACCAGGGTAAGGGTTGCACCACGAAGATTCAAGTTCTGTGCGATGCCGTAGCCCTGATTGGCGAAGGCATAGCTGTAAGCCAGATTGCTGTCATTTCGTGCTGTCACTTGCACTGTGACTCGTTCTTTATCTTTATCTTTATCTTTGGCGGTTGCCAAAGGTACCAGCGCCCAACCCATCAGAACGAATGCTGCAATACTTTTCATTGTGTTGTCCTCGCCCCATCATCTGGCGTCAGGAATAAAAAGAGTAGTGACCGAGGTTCACTTGTGTCGACAGTCGCCTCACCGTTTCATTCACCAGTTTTCTCTGGTTTTTCTCCTTTTCTCCTGCATTTCTGAGGAGCAAGCGAGCGGAGCCAATTCTGCGAAATCGCACCGTCCTGGGCTCAACAACTTCCGCAGCATCAAGAACTTAGGGTCAACCGGTTGTGAACTTTCGTAACTCTCAGTCGTCCACTTGAAGGCGATATTCTAGCTGGGATTGTTCCCCTGTTTTTAGCCGAATCCCTACCCCCCGGGTCTCGTGCGACTTGTCACGCGAGGACAACAGTAATGGCGACGATGTTCGGCCGATTTGAAGTCCAGAGTGAACTTTCCAAGTCCGAAACCGCCCTGATTTATAAGGTGATGGACACGCAAACCCAACAGGTGGTGGCGCTCAAGACGCAGAGTCTGGCGCCGCTCGGCAAACGCGCCGACGCCTTTGTGGAGATGCTTATCCGCGAAGGCGAGAGCACACGCCAACTTGCCTTTCAGAACATTGCTTCCCTCTTCGGCGCAGGCGAAATCGAGGGGCAGTTTTGCGCCGCCATGGAGTACGTCCAGGGCAACAGTATTGGCAGCATGCTGGCGCGCAAGGAGGGCTTCTCCATTTGGGATTTGCTCGACATTACCCGCCAGCTTTGCGCTGGTTTGGAACATGCTGCGTCGAAGAACGTGACTCACTGTTCGCTCGAGCCCGCCAAGATCATGGTGCAGTGGGATGGGACAGTCAAAATCCTCGGCTATGGCATCTCCAACATGAGTTTGATAGAGGCAGAATCGGGGAAGAGCCCCAGACGGCTGATGCCCTACTGCTCTCCGGAACAGATCCGCGGAGAAGCGATTGATCTGCGTTCGAATCTGTTCACTTTGGGTGCGATCCTGTACGAGATGGTGGCCGGGCAGAAGGCTTTCGATGCCAGGGACCCCGTCGCGCTTCTAAACCAGATCGAAAACGAGATGCCCGCGGACCCTTCTTCTGTGAATTCAAAGATTCAACCAGGAGTGAGCGCACTGATTATGAATGCGCTCGCCAAGGATCCGGCTGAACGCTATCAGACTGCACGGGAACTGCTCGAGGAACTCGAGCGGTGCAAGGAGAATGGCAAGAAGGCCGTTCCTGACAGCGCAAAAAGCGCTCCAACTCGAAGCGCTGTCGTGAATTCTACCGCTGGCCCGACGGCAGCCGGCAAGTTTGTCTCGGCCGTGGCCAGACCATCGCTCGAAGCTCGTGCGGTGGCAGCGCCCAGGCCTCGGACTGCAGCCTCTGCGCGGGTGGAAAGGGCCGCCGGGGGCGGTCCAACCGGGACTGAAGCCCGGTCTCCGAGCGGGGCAATGACCGCGTCGGCTCCCGCGCGCGCACTGGGCGCCACTGCGGCCGCGAAGTCGAGTTCAAATGAGCCGAAATCGAAATCGGGCGCAGGTGCTATCAGCGACTTCGATGTCAGGTCTCGGGAATACCAGGCAGCGCGAGTTGCGGCTTTATCGGCACCGCCGCTCGACGAGGAACCGGCTCGACGCGAGCCAAGAGTGGCTGTCGATCCACTCATGGCCGAACCGGCGGTCGCGTCATCGGGCAAAAGCTTCTCTGATTTGGCAGAAATGCCTCCACTCACGGAGCCCGTATTCGCGCCACCCGTTCAGGATGCGGTCGAAAACCCCTTTTATGGGACGCAGAAGACTCCCGCAAAACTCCCGGGAAAAGAAGAGAAACTAAAAATCCTGGCTCGAGAAGCGGAAAACGCGATCCGGGAAATCGTTACCGTTCCGCCGCGGCTGATCCTGTATTCGCTTTTGGGCGCTGTTCTGTTGATTCTCGTGATCCTGAGTGCTCTCTTTCTTCACGTGCGCTCGGAGGACGAGGATTCTACAGTGGCATCGCATCCCCTAAAAACAGAAGCTCTAGGTCCTGCCCCAACCCCGCTCCATCCGCAGGTGCAAACCCCGGCTCCGCCCGCAGAAATCGAGAGGTCGGTTCCGGCCGTCGTGGAAGTTCAGCCGAACCTGCAGATCCGTCAAGTCAGGAAAGCAAGCTCGAAGGCCGGTCGACGCGCACCTCCTCCCGCGCCGGTAGCGGTTGTGATCCCGGGCGAGGTTCTCGTCGACTCTACCCCAGAGGGTGCGCAGTTTCAGGTTGATGAAAAAAGTGATCCCTCGTGGGTTACTCCGTTCACCCTGACCGGTCTCAACCCCGGCAAGCACGTTGTTGTCCTCAGCAAGTCGGGTTATTCCCCGGAGACGCGATCCGTCGAAGTTTTTGAACGTACCAGGTCGTCTTTGGCGCTTCATCTGTATCCCGTCACTGCGTCAGTGGTGGTGAATAGCACGCCGGGCGGTGCAAGCATCATTCTCGATGGCAAACCTACCGGACGAGCGACTCCGGCACAGCTTGCGGTCGAAAAGGGAAGTCACACCGTTCTTTTGCGTAAGCAGGGTTACCTAGACGAGACCGTCACGGCCGATCTCGGCCCTGCCCAGAATTTCCAGTACTCACCGCAGCTCAGAGCACTGGGCGACACCACGGACATGCGAACGGTCGGCAAATTCAGCAAGCTTTTTGGACGTGGAGAGAGTACGGCTGGCATGGGTTCGATCAGCATTCACACCCAACCTAAGGGCGCGCAGGTCGCAATCAACCAGAGTGTTCTTGAAAAGACGTCTCCCGTCGGCGTCATGCTCGGGCCGGGGAACTACATTGTCGATATCACCCTCACGGGTTTCAAGCCCGTTCATAAAGTCGTCAGCCTCGACAAAGGCGATAAAGTGGTCGTCGATCAGATTCTTGATCGACAATAAACCATCGCTTTACCCTTTGTTCTGACCTCGAAGTTTTCGCCGGACCTCGATGTTTTCGCTGGACCTCGAGCTGCCTCTGATGTATCCGGATCCGGGGTGAAAGCGTTTCACAAGACTGGTTCACAAATTTTTGTACGCCCACCACAGAGCTCGGCATTGCTTACAGTTGTTCTGGACGCTGCGTCAGATTTCAGGCGGCTTCTGGGCGGCGTGGCTCCGGAGGGCTGGCGGTTTTATTTTCACGGCAACCTCGTCGCGCGCCGCCTGCTCTCGACGATTCTCGCTTTTCGCGATTGAATCGGGTCTCATCCCGGTTGCGCCCCGAACCGGTGACCTGAAGCCGTGGTGCTGATCTTGACAGGAACGTGCGTCTCTTCGGAAGTTGCCTGCTCCCCTGCTGCGCCTGCTTCATGGTATTCCGCATCCTGATTGACTGCCCAGACGTCGTACTGGCGCGTCCCGGCCAGGATGTTCTTGGCCGTAAGGATGGCCGTCATCATGGCGTGGTCCTGATTGTTGTATCTGTGCATGCCATTGCGGCCAACGAGATGCAGAGTTGGGAAGCATTTCTCGATTTCGCCGCGGATCCTGTCTACATGCTGCTGATAGCTGTCGTCGTAGACTGGATAAGCCTTGCGCTCCCGGATCACGCAGCCATCGACGATATCGGCACCATCGGCGAGATGGAGCTTGCGGATTTCCGAGGTCGCGAGCGCAATCAGCTCGGCGTCGGATGAGTTCCAGAGACCGTCTCCATCGAAGCAGAAATACTCAAGCCCGTAGGAGCAATAATTCGGATCGGGAACCATTTCGGGCGACCACGATTTGTAGTTCTGCACGCGCCCCACCCGGACTGAAGGATCGTGAATGTAAATCCAGTTGTCGCTGAAACGGCCCTGATCGCGGACGATGAGTCCGACGGTGAGGAAATCACGATAGCGCAGATTTTGAGCAGCGCGCGCCACCTCTGCGGAAAGCTCTGGCCTGAGTTGTGCCACCAATTCGCGCATCGGCATGGATGAGACGAGGTGCTCGCTGCAGAATTCTTCGACCGTTCCGTTCTGATCGCGGGCACTCACCACCCACACACCACGGGCCGAGTCGAAACGGCAATCGGTCACGCGGCGGTCGAGAAGAACCCCACCGCCGAGCTGGCGAACCTTACCGGCACAGGCTTCCCAGGCCATTCCCGGCCCTTGGCGCGGATAGCGAAACGTGTCGATGAGCGTCTTCACAACTTGCGTTCGGTCTTTCGGCTTGCGCCTCGGCAACAGAGCGTGCTTGATGGCCGATCCGAGGGACAGGCCTTTAATCCGCTGCGCTGCCCAGTCAGCCGAGATCTCCTGACAGCTCATGCCCCAGACTTTCTCGGTATAGGTCTTGAAGAAGATCTGGTACAGGCGGCGGCCAAACTGGTTGACAACCCAGTCTTCGAAGGTCTTGGGCTTCGGCGTGGGGTCGAGGCGCGCCCTGGCGAAGGAAAGCATGCAGCGGATGGATTCGACGAGGCCAAGCCTGGAGAGAGCTTCGAAGGGCTTCAGTGGATAGGTGAAGAACTCGCCGCGATAGTAAATCCGGGAAGAGCGCTGGCGGTCCAGCATGTCGGGGCCGCAAATCTCGGTCCAAAGGTCCTCAACTTCGCGCGACTTGGAGAAGAAGCGATGACCGCCGATGTCGAAGTGAAACCCCTTGTAGTTGACCGTGCGGGAGAGCCCTCCGACGTACTCGGGGTCGCTCTCGAGAACGACGACGGTCGCTCCCTGTTTCGATAACTCCAGTGCGGCGGTCAGCCCTGCCGGTCCGGCACCCACGATCACGGCCTTGAAAATGGCTCCTGGCGTGAATTCTCTTGAGGGAATCCCGGCTTCGGTTTGATCATTAATATGCAATCTGCCTCCTCTTAACTTTTTCAGGTTCTCTGAACCAAGTAGCCCATCCGAAGCTGTTCCTCTTGGCCGACTGCAAGGGGGGAGATGTCAGTTTGGAAACCGCGTTGCCGGGTCAAAACGCACTTCTATCGGACAATCAACTCTTCGAAATCCCAGCCGTACACCTTTAGCCGGAGCGGTTGACGGGGAAATTGAGGCGCCATGACGCGACAGTACGCCTGCAGATCATGCGCGTTGCCGCAGGGGCTCCACGCCCGGTTGGCCCTCAGATTGTCTTGGAGCAAAACGTGATGAGCGGGGGGGTGCTTATTCACGGGTGTGTCGAGAATCACGATGTCGATAGCCAGCTCATCAAGCCGTCGCGAAATCGCTTCCCCAGTGGGAGTGAGTAGCCGGTACCCTTCGCCATTCCAACCTTCCTCGGCGAACGCTTTCGAGGCGCGGACGATGAAACTGGCGGGACGCGACTCCGCCAGACTCGAAACCGCGATCCACGGCCCTTCTCCTGAGTCCGCCGACGACACCAGCATCCGGGATGGCCGGGCGAGTTGCGACACGAGATCGCTGAATCCGGATTGTGACTGGCGGTACCGGGCAAAGGGGAAAAGCGCCAAGGCTGGCAGCAGCAGGCATGCCGCGACCCACGGTCTTCGGAATCGACTGACGGTGTATCCCGACAGGATAAGAATAGCGGGAAGGGCGATGATCCAGTGGCGCTCCCCTTTCATTGCGCGCACGAAAACAGAAACACCCAGCGTAGAGACGATAAGGCTTGCCGCCACGAGCGCCAGCGGTTTCCGCCGAAGGCCCAGAATCGCAAGAGCCAAAAATCCCCAGCCGGCCAGGAGCCCGATCTGTGCCCCGGGCCATCGGGCTGCAAACGACATGCCACCCCAACGCCAGAAAGCACCGGTCGAAAAATACCACGCGGCTGCCCCGGCAAAGCACACCAGTCCGGCGACGAGCAAGCGAGGCGGAATCCGGATAGGCTGACGGCTGGCGAGGAGTGCGGCCGGGACCACCGGAATGAGACAAACGACGGTGCCCTTGGTGAGCGCGGCGGCCAACAGCCAGAGCCCGACGAGAAAATATGAATTTCGATCCTGCTTTTCCACCAGCTGTGTAGTGGCCTGCATCAGGAGGACGCTCCACAGCAAACAACAGAGATCCGACATTGTTTGTTCCAGACTCTGTTGGAATACGGGCGTAGCGATCGTGAGGCCGATGATTACAGCCGTGATCGGAAGCGAAAAAGCGGATCGGCAAAGCCGGTAAAGCATCGTGAGTGCCACAACTCCGATAAGCCATTGCAGCAACATCGCTGTCGTTCGCGAGGGGCCCAGGAAAAGCCACCACACTCCTTCGATTGCGTAATAAAGAGGAGGCCAATGACCGATGGCGACTTTCGGATAGTGCAGGTAGTACTGCCCTGCCCAGGCAATGGGGTTACCCCGCGGCAAATCCGCCAAGTAGTCATAGACCATGAGTCCGGATACAAAGTGCGCTGCTTCGTCAGGGTGTCCCGTAAACTCTGCCTTATAGGCACCGCTCGAGATCTGGAGTGCGAGCAAAACCACACCAATCAAGGCGGCCGACGGCCAGAGCCAGCGATCCCGCCGCTGTTCGGCCAAGGCAAGTCCAACGACCAGTCCGGCGACGGCAGTACCCAAATAGATGAGCAGCAAGGGGAAACAGAGAACTGCATCCCTCCAGCCTGAGGCATGGCCGACGAAGCGAAGGAGTTGCCAGTTCAGCAGTGCAATGAGGAGGAGACTTGCGACCGGTGCCAGCCACCACGCTCCACCATGGAGCAGCGCAACGATAGCCGTTAGCAGCGTGAGGACCGACAGCGCGCCGCTCGTCCGATCGCGCAGTCTGAAATTGAGGTCCCGGGGCATGGGGTATGTATGGAGAATCTGGGCCCAGGGAATGGCGCGCAGGAAGAAATCTGTCCAGACCATGGAACTCAAAGTCCACGACTTGTGGTGTGTGACCTGGATTTGAGGGTCCAGATGAATCGACCCGCCGGCACGATTGAGACGCAAACCGAATTCAACATCCTCGATGGACGGGCGGGAAAAGCGCTCGTCGAAGCCGCCCAAAGTTCGGAACCGGTTTTTGCGGACCGCGCCGCAAGCAGTCCAGAAAGTGGTCGCGCGGGGGTTTGCCCGATGATGGACAAAACTGTGCAGGAGGTTGCGGAAGCGGCCCACGAGTCCGGGCGCTGAGGGCTGCTGATCGTACGAACCGATGACAGCATCCAACTCCGGATTTTCCTCAAAGGTTTGCACGAAGCGGTCCAACGTGTCGGGATGCACCGAAGTATCGGCATCCATAAAAATCAGGATGTCGCCGGCGGCGTTCTTTGCGGCGGCATTTCTGGCCGCGGCCGATCCGCTTCGCCGGTCCAGGCGCACAAGTTCCGCGCCTGCCTCCTCCGCAACCGCTCTGACCGCATCGCCGCAGGGAGAGGCGTCGTCGGCTACCAGGATCTCGAGACCCTGATGACCGGAGGCATTCAAGTGACGCAGCGTGTTGCGCAGGAAGCCCACGGTTTCAGGATTGGAGGCGTAAACCGGAATGATTACCGAAAGCTCGGGGACGCAGTCTATATCTATAGCTTGCACAATAGGCATTGGGTCCCCTGGGCTGCGCACGAAATGAAGTGGTTCTCTATCTGAAACCACTGCGCAATGTAAGCGTGAAATTCAACGAAGCTCCACTCCCTGACATGTGCCGGATTTTTCGGCGGACCATCATGAGTGCCTGCTCTCAAAAGGTTCCGATCCGGGGTAGAAAGGACCAGATATCCGGGACATAACTTCTTGATGTGCATCAGCAACTCATCCGGATTGAGCACATGCTCGATGACATCGGAAGCAATTAGCAGGTCGATGGGCTGTGATGGCACAATCTCTTGATCGGCGTCGATCCATGATCGATCAGGCCACTTCTTTCTCAAGAAGTCGCAGGTCGCCGGCAGCTCGATGCCGATCGTAGTGAACTCCCTGAAATAGGTCACAAGTTTGTACCCTGAACCGCAACCTAGGTCCCAAATCACCTTGAGGCCAAGCTTGTCACATACCTCCCGCGCAAACTTATAAACCTCGAGTTGCCACTCGTCTTCATTCGACGTGTCGTCGAAGGACTGAGGGGCTCCCCTTGGGCAATACCCATCGTGAATGCAGTAATTTTCGTTGCTCCCCGTGATGAAATGCTGCTCAAAGGACGGGAACGACCCGAGAATTGTTTCAGAGCCGGCAATGCGCGGCCGGGATAATGTTCCCGATACGAGGTTGCGCGCACACTTGTGCGCGGATGTTTCACGCCTGGGGGGTTCTTCCATGCGGCGTTCAACCTGTCTTGTGTCGACCGGCTCCATTTGTCTCCTACTCACTACCGCGCGGCCTTTCTTCCAGGGGAATTGCGTGCGCTGGCGCAGTTTGAAGGTTGTGGTCGGGTGATAACGGGTCTCTCGGCCGTCCTGATGGGACAGAGCCTCGTTTCCCCCCCGACCGAAGCCAGATTTCGCGACAGAAGGCCGCGGGCACCTGCCGCTTCCGATCAACTCGCAGTCTGGTGCACAGGTAACCAGGGAAGGAAAGCGCGGTGTGCCGCCAGCTCTTTCCCTCGGATACACGCAGGAACGTCCACAGTTTTCTTCGCAGGTGGCCGAGAACCCGAGCCGGTTTCAGGAGTTGCGAATATTCGAGCCTTTCGAAAACAGTCACATCGGACCGGTTGAATTCCGACAAGACGTGGGCGGGCACGAAATCGCCGATGTTGCGGTCGATATAATTCAATGCCTCGCGCACCATGACGGTGAGTCTTCTTTTTCTCGCCTGCAGCAGGAGTCGCTCCCAATCGAGTTGCGGGGTTTTCCGAAGAACAGCGACTGCGTCTGGAATCCAGCGAATCGGGGCCACACTTTCCCAGGCGGCTCCGTGCACGCAGATATGCAGCAGTTGGTCCGCCGGATCCAGAACCCGGACTGCCTGGCCATCGAATGTTGTCTCTTTCGAAGCTTCCCAGAAATCGCTGTCCGCATCGGGCCCCAGACAAAACGGAGTGAGATTCCAATGCAGGTCAAGATCCTGCCCTGAGGGATGCACAAAATGCATGGCGTGATCGTATCGGCGAGTCTGTTCGCTAAAGCCCTTCTGCTCGTTCCATCGCTCCAATGCCTTCCATCCCTGGCGGCGCAGAACCTCGATGGCAACACGGGCATCCGCGTGGCGAACCAGTAAATCCACGTCGTCCATGGGACGAAGACTGTAATCCTCGTAATACTCAATGGTCAGTGCTGCTCCCTTGATGACCATCGCCTCGATTCCCGCAGACTGAAGGGCGGAGATGACCGGGCTGGCCCGGTGGAACAACAATCGGTTGTAGGACCATGTATGTTTTTTCACGCCGTAGAGCACCGGTAGCGCGCGATGCTGAATGCCTTCCCGCCGGAACCGCTCATAAAGGAGCGGCAACAATCGTACCGACGCCCTTCCCAAACGCTGGATGTCAGTCTTGACAAGCCAGGCAATGCCGGCTTCGCGGCCCTCCGGGCCATCCCGTAAGGCAGCCCTCAGGATCAACCGTTGATCCTCGGAAGGCATGCTTCCCGCGTCGTCCTGATATTCAGCATGATTCATTGCCCGGATACTCCGCTCGATATCCCGCGAAACCTTTCTTCCCGATCAGCCTGGTTCGCGGCTGGAATTGGCATAAGCGCTCCGCCATTCAGCAGGTACCGCCGGGTGATGGCTTCCGCAACGTTCGGATTCTGCGTGATCATGAGAGTTGCCGGACGATGGGGCACCGAACGAAGATTGTGGAGCAGCCTGCGGATCGACTCCTCATCGAGATGATTTGTCGGTTCGTCCAGGATCAGCAATCGTGGCTGGCGGGCAAGGGCGCGTGCGATGGCGATCTTCTGGCGCTGACCGCCAGAGAGGACTCCGCCGTCTTCGTCCAGCCGGGTTTCATAACCCTCCGGGAGGAGCCGCACAAATTCGTCCACGAGGGCGATGCGGCAAGCCGCCACAATCTCAGTCGCCCCGTCGCCGTCGAGGCCATAGCCGAGGTTTTCCCAAATTGTGCCGGCAAAGATGATGGGATCCTGAGGAGTAAAGGCGATGAATTGGCGCAGATCGGCTATGTCCAACTGATCGTAAGGCGTTCCATCGGCGAGAATCCGGCCGCTCTGGGGCCGATAGAGGCCAAGGATCAGGCGTGCCAGGGTCGTCTTTCCGCCCCCATTCGGCCCCACCACTACCGTGACCGACCCCGGTTCGAGGAGGAGGTTCACCTTCTCCAGCAAACCGCGCGAGTCGTAGCCGAAACTTACCGATTCCAACTCAATCGAACCCTCGAAGGCAAGCCTGAGTTTCCCGGTATAAGGGGCTCCGGCGTCCTCATTGGAGAACGACCTTAAGGCGGCGAGCGACTGGCGTCCTTCAAGGACATGCGGGACTGCGGCAAAGACTTGCTGCAGGCTGCCACCAAAGAGAATCGTGGCCACGTAGAACGACATCAGGCTTCCCATGGTGGACTTGCCCGTGACAACATCCAACCCGCCAATTACGAGGATGATGATGCCCCCCAGGGTGACCGCGCTCCTCTCGGCCAATTCGTAGGCTGCCTTGAGCCAGGCCATGCGTTCGCTGTCCAGGCGCAAGGCTTCGATACTCTCGTTCTGCCGGCGTGTCTCGAACGCTTCGGCTGACTGGTACCTGGTCAGATCGATTCTCTGGAGCATGAACTGCACGCCACTGCTGAAGCGGATGAAGGCATCGCGATGACGATCGACCACGGCCTTTACGGTGGCGCCCAGCCGGCGGTTGACCAGGAGCAAGAGGGGCATCGCCAGGCCGAGCAGGGCTAACAACCGGAGATTGAGCACGGCCATGGTCGCGACCAGAGCCGCGCCCAGCACCAGTGAAGGCAGGATGTTGACGATCAGTGCGTTGATCATGATATCCACCAGAAGCGTCTCCTGCACCAGCAGGGTGTGCAGTTTGCCACGGTCGGCGGTATCGTGATACGCCCGCGGGAGCGACTGACAGTGAATCACAAGATCGCGGCGCATCGAAGTGATGGCGAGTTTGGTGGTCCGAAGCGAGGCAAAGCGCGTCGTCAAGGACAGCCCGCTCGAAACCATGTTGAGAACCAGAATCTCGAATCCCACGAGCGCCAACCCCGCGACATTTCGGGAGGGGATGATTGAATCGAACGCGCGCCGCACCAGCCAGGCGATCGGCAGCAGGCTGACACTCTCGAGGAGTGCCAAGGCGATGCAGCCGAGCAACGCGACGCGCAAGCCACGCAGGTAGCGGCCCAGGTACCTCCAGTCGGCAACGCCGGTTCCTTGCTGCCCGCTCCCGGTCATTGGCGGTCTCCGGGCACAGGCTCTGCCACTTTGCCCCGCCTGCGATCCATGTGCGCTTTCATGATGCGAAATTCCGCTCGCGTCACGGCATCCCGGTCTTTCGACATATTGCTCGAATGGATCCGGCGGTGAAGGAAGACACCCGGAAGGACCTCCCACGGGACCTTGGCTTCAGCCAGACGAATCAACCAATCAAGATCGTCGCAATAGGGATACAGAACATTGAACCGACCGATCCGGTCGAATACCCAACGCTGCACGAGGCTCGCTCCCAAAGACCAGCCGCCCCCTTCTTCGGTCATCAAGGGCTCAGAAATCCAGTGAGGTTTGGTCATTCCTTCTTCAAGGAAATTGAGCAATTTGCCGATCACGCAGCCGAGTTCCGGGTGCGCCGTCAGGTAATCGCTCTGGATCCGCAGCTTGTGCGGCGGCCAATAGTCGTCGGCGTCAAGAAAGCAGATGAGTTCTCCCCTGCAGTTAGCGAGACCCGTGTTTCTTGCAACGGGAAGCCCCTGGTGCGCCTGGTACACATAACGCACGTCACTATAGGACCGAGCGATGGATGCGGTAGCATCGGTCGATCCGTCGTCAACCACCACGACCTCGATGGGACGAAAGTCCTGAGCAACGATGCTGTCTAGCGCCGCGGCCAGATATTTTTCACTGTTATACGCGGGAACGATGACGCTAATCAGCTTGCTTTCCACAAATTGATCATGGTCCGCGCCTTTACTCCAGTTCATGAGCGAACTCCGGCCAGAGGTTTCGCGGCTTTCGCACGCTTGCGGTCCATGTAGGCTTTCACCAGGCGGACTCTATCTCTCGCCAGGGCGTTCTGGTCTTCCGAGATATTGCTGGCATGGATCCGCCGGTGAAGGAGAATCTCGGACATGAAAAACAATGGGATCCCGGCTTCGCGCACGCGCATGCACCACTCCAGATCGTCGCCGTACGGAAACAAGACGTTTAAGTGACCGATGCGGTCGAATACCCAGCGGTGCGCCAGGCTCGATCCGAGGGTCCAGCCGCCCCCGTCCTCGGTCATCATGTTCTCTGAAATCCAGCGCGGCCGCGCCATTCCGTCTTCAAGGAAGTTGCGCGATTTGCCAATCACGCATCCCAGTTCAGGATGCGCAGCCAGATAATCGCTCTGAATCCGCAACTTATTCGGCGGCCAATAGTCGTCGGCGTCAAGAAAGGAGATAAGCTCTCCCGTGCAGTTTGCCAACCCGGTATTCCGGGCGACGACGGGCCCCCGGTTCTTCTGATAGATATAACGCACGTCAGGATAGGAACGTGCGACAGAGGCCGTACCATCGGTCGATCCGTCATCGACCACCACGACCTCAATGGGGCGATAGTTCTGGGCAAGAATACTATCCAATGCCGCCCCAAGATATTTTTCCCGGTTGTAGGCGGGAACGACAACGCTGATCAGCTTCGCTTCCATGGTTCGCGCCTTTCAGTCGAGGTAACTGTCCAGCAGGTCCCCGATTGCGGCCGGAGTGGAACTCAGGTCCGAGCCGAGTTCGAGCATGTACGCGGGCAATTGCCGCACCAGGGCGTTGAAACATTCGAGTGCTCGCGGGCGTGCCATGGGCAGGTGCATAAAACAACTCGGAGCGATCGCCCTGAACGCTTGGGCTCCGTTTATTCTGCGCAATCCGGTTTGCCGCGAATTGGTAATGTGCGCCAGAAGAATCGCTCGTAACGAAAAACTGGAGCTAAGCCGAATCACGGGCAGGCGATCGAAGAAAAACGCAACCTTTTCCCCCGCTGGACAATCGCTCGTCGCAGCCGCTGGCGCCAGCGCGGGGAATCGATCGAGGCCTTCAGGGGCCAGCAGTCCCGTGTCATAAATGCTATGGACGGAGGGGGAGGCTCCGAGACGAATCAGGCAATGGTCGTCAGCCACGTACTCCAGCCCGGCATTCAAACAACTAAGCGCGGTTGTGGATTTTCCCGCGCCGCCATGTCCGACGATCAGAGCGCCGCCGTGCTTGTTGCCGACTGCAGCGGCGTGGATGAGATATCGTTCCTGCATTCCAAGCCAGTACGTGAGGAGCAGCTTTAAAGGCCGGGCTCGCTCCAGATACGGAATCGAGGCGGCGTCCGGAATCAGCCAATAAGCTGTATTGGTGGTCCAGTCAACCGCCGCGAAAACCCGCCGTGGCCGTTGCAGAATCAGCATAAGATCCGGGCTGTCCATCAGCCACATATCGGATTCTTCTCCAGGCGGGTTGAAGTCCTCGAGGAACTCCGCAGCACATGGCGCGGAGGCAAGGTCATGGAGCAATACGGTGAGCGAGACCCGGGAGTCGGCTGCGATCTCGAGGTGACTGAAGGCGTGCGACACGTGTTGCGCGAAGCACTCACTTCCAAATTGCAGACGCATTGCAGTTTCCGCAATGGAATACGTTGCCGCCGACTTCGACGGCAATTCGTGAAGGTATGCCTGAATACTGCGAAAATGTTCCACCCATGTGGAAGTGGAGCGATTCACAGCCGGGTCAGTTCCGGGATCTAGACGAGTTTCCATTGCCCCTTTCCTTCGGCCATCCGTACTCCTGATCGACCTGGTGGATCGGATCGATTAACAGCAGATCCCGAACGTCGTCGAAGCGATCGAGCATCGGAGGCACGTATTCGGTTCCCTCGCCGTAACGTGCCGGGCCTGGATCTCTCTCAGGGTGGTTCGAATCGTCCGAAGACCGGACTGTAATAATGCTCTCGTCTACCAGTCGTTCGACAAACTTCTCCACGATGTCGCGCCACTGATGAGTGTCTTCAGAACTAGAACTGCCGAACAGTATTGTCGGCAAATCGTCCGCGGAACAACCTTCGTCGAGGAGTCGGAGGACTTCCGATCCCGTATTGGACAGGCTGTAATAGTAACCAGTCTCGGTGTTGACCAGGACCGTTTCATCTTCAAACTGCTCGAAAATGATTCTGGTTCGATCAATCTGGTATCTCTTGCCTGCGTTCACAAAAAACCTCCTGACCAGGATGTCGGCAAAAATTGGTGGATAATAAAGGGGGGGGGTGTAACTGGGAGAGTCTGTTCTCAGTCTTTCAACTGAAGAACGGACCCGATTATAGCGTCATTCCGGCGGTTGCGATAGATGAAAGCGTTTTCACCTGATACGCAAACAATTTGGTGAGCGATCACACTGAAAACTGCTGAAAACTGTTTAACATTGCCGCAAACCGGAATGAAAGTTACCATGGCTGGCCGCGAGAACCAGGGCGGGCTGAAAACGTGAGGCCTCAAGATGGCGACGCCAACCGCGCTGGCGACTCCCTCCGAAACAACTGCTTCCATTTTTCGAAAACTGATCGATCCGGCAGCTCTGCTGGCTCTGTTGTCGATTTGGCTCTTCCGGTTGCGGGCCCCTCTCTGGTTGGACGAGACGCTGGCTTACTGGCAGATAAGCGACGGTTTCTGGAAGATCTGGGGCCGCTCGGAACAGATGCCTTCATCGATCGGCTATCTTTATACGCTCTGGGTTGCCAAGTCGGTTCTTGGCAGCCATGAAATCGCGCTCAAGATTCCGTCCACTCTAGCGATGCTGGGCGCTGTCTATTTTCTGTTTCGGATCGCCCGTGAGTTTGTCGATCAGGAGAACGCGTTTCTCATCTGCATCCTTTTTTGCGTCGAACCCGACGTAGCGCATGCCGCGACCGATGCTCTGCCGTACGCTTTTGCCTTGCTGACAACCAACCTTGCGATTTTTGCTTTCATCCGGTGGATGATCGGACACCAGACGAATCAAGCGATCCTGTTCGGCGTCGCGTCCGCGGGAGTTCTTTACTTCTCTTTTGATTACCTCTTCGGCGCGATCCTGCCCGCGTTTGCGATCTACTATCTGGTAGTGCGGCGTCGCTCGATCGTGGCAGATTGGCGCCAACTGGCGGCTGTGCTGACGTCTTTTACGCTGCTGGCCATTCCGGTAGTCTTCCGTGTCGTTGATCTATACCGCACGAGCGCCACACCTGCAGTCCAGGCATCGCCCGCGGCGGGGACCACTCTGAACACCCTTGTACCTTTGCCCGTGTTGATTGGCTTCGTGCTGACGGCCTTTGTCGCCGCCCTGGTTCGGAAATTCAAACTGCCAGGACCT
>Ga0181522_10000817_pt1 | contig 20820 bp, 26 predicted proteins | sample PEATcosm2014_Bin_27_FD_121103 | JGI IMG/M metagenome (GOLD analysis project Ga0181522, IMG submission 121103) | Peatland microbial communities from MTU Mesocosm Facility, Houghton, MI, USA - PEATcosm2014_Bin05_10_metaG | ecosystem: Environmental > Terrestrial > Soil > Wetlands > Peat | place... | reverse complement strand
CCGCCGCCAACTACTCCACCCTCACGCGCATCGCCCTCAACCTGCTCAAGCAGGACAAAACCTGCAAACTAGGCATCCACGGAAAAAGGCTACAGGCAGCCTGGGACCACGACTACCTGCTCAGACTACTCGGAGGCCAAATTTAGAGGCGTTTGCCCGGGGAGCCGGTCGAGAGCGTCGTAGGTGTAGTTGACCGTGCCGTCCTGGGCCGTAGAAGTGAGGTATTTGCCGGTGGCCGTGTGGGTAAAGCTCACCGTGTCTGACGCTTCGCCGGGCGTGGCGCGAAATCGGGAGGTACGAAGACTGCATCGGGACAAAGACGCTCGGCACGAACCGCCGGCATGGCCGAGCGAATGCCGAAGCGCCTGGCTTCATACGAAGCGGCGCAGATGACAGAACGGTTTCCCAGCCAGGCAACAACGACTGGCTTGCCGCGTAGTTGCGGGTCATCCCTTTGCTCGACGGATGCATAAAAGGCATCCATGTCGATATGCACGATTTTCTGGACAGCCATCTTACAAGAATTCTATGCCTGGCGTGAAAACTCGCGCGAATGGAACTTGGGACCATCTAGGTTATACAACTTCACGGCCCAGGATCTCAAGAAGCACGACCTGCTGCGTGTGGCAGCGGCAACTGACGCCGCGGAGATCGTCGCAGAATTAATAACGTCCTGCGTAACCGCGAGGCCTGTGTGCCGGAGGCAGCGGAAGCAATGCCATCGGTAGAGAACATCCTGGCCCATATGTCTGCGTACATGGAGGCGCCCCTGGCGGCATGAGGCACGACGTGACTTGACGCATATGTAAGCCGCTTGGCTGATGCTTACGCAGTTTCTGGCGAATCAGATGACTGGCGCAACGCCCCGGGCAGCCCACCGCAAAGTGCCGCGCAGCGTTTACTGACAGACCCTTAACTGACGAGTTGCCCCAATGCGGCCGTACCCCTAACGTGCGGCATGTTTTGCAGTCATTAAGCAGACGGCGTTAAGGCGCACAACACCGATAGGCCAACTTGTAGGCGCGTTGACATTCAAGATGGGCGGTGATAAAGTTGCAGGCACCTCAGATACCTCCCCACCCCAGGAGGCGAAATCCTAGTGAAAACTTCCTTGGGCACAATTGTCGTAACTATCGCGATATCCCTTCTATTTTGGGTGTTTTTCTATTTCACGACTGGTCCCCTGACTGCGCCAGAGACAACGGTTATCGTCGGGTTTGCGCGGTAATTGCGATTTCTGCAAACTGGCTGTGGGTCCGGATGCGCAAACCGCGGAAGGAGACTCGACCATGACGCGAAAACGCTTAGAGCTAGTCGGCTTTATCTTGTTGATGTTTGCGGCATTCATTCCCCTTGGTCTAGCTGCGCCGCCAGTCAAAGCAGCCCAAGCAACCCCGGCGGATGGAGAATCGGAGAGAAGTCATGTCATCTCATGCACTCCAGAACGTCCGACGGTCTGGCCTCGGGAAACGATTCATGCCAACGTCTGGGTTCCACAATCCACTCCCCCACCGAATTACGCGTGGTCGGCAACGGCTGGTCGTCTGGTGGGACAGGCATCTGAGGTGACTTGGGACTTTGCGGGCGTTCAGCCAGGTGCTTACACGGCAACTGTCGAGGTGAGTAGCGTGAACAAACCCTCGATAACTTGCTCCATTGAAGTGATCGTTCTGGAACGAGAGGCGGGTCGGGGCATTCCGCGTTTGTCCGGTCGTTCGCTCCTGCCTGGGAATAGTGCGGAGGCTGAAGGATATGGTCTGTATAGTTACCTTCTGTTTGCCAATCCGCCGGAAGGGTCGTCGATTGAACGCTACACAAAAGCAATCGAGGCGTATCTGAGTCTGATGCCCAATATGGAGGCTCTCGAGAAGTATTCGAAACGCAGCGTTCTGAATATTACCTATGCTCCTGTAGATACCGATTCTCCAAAGTCCATCTCACCGGACTGGGTTCTATCGCACTACAACTATGCCCGAGCCTTAGTCCTTCTTCGGGCGGTTCCTGGGTCCCATAGAGATGGCCCTTATATTGTTTCGTCGCTTACGCCGCTGACCGGCACAGAGAGCCTTGGCGGCGACTATTTGTTCCAGGACTTATCCTCCGTCCCACCGCACCTGGTTTCCACGTGGGTCAAGCTATTTCTAAACCAGGCGTCCCAAGAACGTTTTTGGGAAGAGAGGTCAGGTCCATACTTTGCTCTTAGGTTGAGAACCGCGGTGGGCATACTGGCGATAGGGTTACCGGATGTCCAGAGCTCTCTGAATAGCTGGCTATCCTGGGGTCACGCAAACAGCGGCCGGTAACGTCGGCATCGGTTGAGGCGATACGCTATGCCCTTCACCGCACCAAGGCTCGAACGGAACTCTCCCGTGAGATTCCTCCGAGGATTATTCAATCTTGTCGTTACCCTCGCCCTGACTGGCATCGGTCAAGCCCAGGCCAACGCAAGACCCGAGCTTGTGATGCAGGCAGGGCACGCCGACTTTGTTTATGGGGTGCTTTTCAGTCCCGACAACCGCTGGTTGGCTTCGTCTAGTGCTGACGGCGTCATCAAGATTTGGGACCTCGAAAACGGCCTTGAATTCCGCACCTTGGGTGTGCGGATGCGCGGCGGTTGGGCCTTTAGCCCGGATGGGCGACTGCTCGCCTTAGGAAGCGACAATCTGCTAACGCTCTGGGAAATTGACTCCGGACGCGAACTCCTCAGCCTGCCCACCAACAGCCCTTTGACGGGCCTCGCCTTTGATCCCTCCGGCAAGAAACTGATTGCGTTCAGTTCTGATCACACAGTTACGACCTGGGATGCAGCCAACGGCGCAAGAATGAACTCCGTCACTGTCGGGGTTTCTGACAAGTCAGTGTTCACCGAGTTCACACCCAATGGTCAATGGGTCTTGTCCAGCGGCTGGGGCGACTCGCCCTCCAATTGGACCGTGGACCTTTGGAACGCAACGACAGGAGAAAAGGTCTATAGCCACCCGAAGCCGACCGGGGATATGAACGGCCCGACTGTCAGTCCGGACGGACAATGGCTGGTTTCGACAGACCAGCACATGTCGATAAGGCTATGGGATATCGCGAAAGGCGGGATGGCCTATTCGCTCTACGGTGACCCAAACCCGAACAGCTATACGAACAGGAACTTGAGTTTTGCCTTCAGCCCCGACGGGAAGGAACTGGCCGTCGGAGACGACGAAAATCAAACCGTGCGGCTTCTCGATCTGGCGACAGGCCGCGTGTTAAGCACATTTGAAAAGACATTTGCGTCCGAGCTTACTTTTAGCGACGATGGCAGCCGAATCGCTGCCGTCCGCGACCGCAGCGTCGCGGTGATAGAGCTGGCTTCGGGGCGCGTCTTGCAGACGCTGCGCGGGTACACGCGCGGTTTGAATGCGATTGCGGTCAGCCGGGACGGCCAATATCTGGCCGTTAGCACCCAGAATTACGCAGTGAAACTGTGGGATCTGAGTGTGGGCCGCGAACTGCGCAGCCTCGGCGGACAGTTCATAAGGACTGACGCGGGCTCCGGCGCAGTAGCTTTCAGTCCCGACGGGCATTGGATTGCCTCAAAGGTGTATGAGGCCAATGCATCAGGTTACATGGAGGGCATAGTAAAGGTATGGGACTCGGCCACAGGACATGAAATGCTCTCCTTGAGTGGCTTTGATTGGCTTTCTTCGGTGGCCTTCAGCCCCGATGGACGATTGCTCGCAGCATCGCACCGCGGCGGAATCAGGATCTGGGATACCAGCACATGGCATGAGATTCAGTCGATTAGTCTCTCGCCCCGCGAGTGGGTGGTTCAATGTGTCGCATTCAGTCCGGACGGGCGCTGGTTGGCTGCAACTTTCGGGGAATCGATCTATATCTGGAACGCAGCGGACGTCGGCGGCGAGGGAAGAACATTAAGAACTTCTATCAAAGTCTCAATGGCTGCCGGGATCATGGCCTTCAGTTGGGATAGCAAGCGCCTTGCTTCGGTTGACAGCTCTGGGCACACTGCCGACCTCTGGGAAGTGGAAAGTGGCAAACATTTACTGTCCATTCCAGCGGCTGACGTAGAAGACCTCGCCTTCAGCCCGGATGGCGGTTGGCTGGCTGCCGCCGGTAAAGACCATAACGTGCACCTCTGGGATGCGAGCGACGGCCACGAGCTACACACGTTCGCGGGTCACAACGATAAAGTGAACGCCGTGGCGTTTACGCCGGACGGTCATTGGCTCATTTCAGCCAGCGACGATGGCAGCACGCGCATTTGGGATGCACGGACCGGTGCCGAGGTCGCCTTGCTGTGTTCGATCAACGACACCGGCGACTGGGCAGTCGTTACCCCCGATGGGCTATTTGACGGCTCGACGGACGGAGCGCAGAAGCTGGTAGCCTGGCGAATCGGGAAAAGACTGTACCCGGCCGATCGATTCTATGCGCGCAACTACATTCCGCGGCTTTTGAGCCGCCAGTTAGGCGGAGAGAAGCCCAAGCCGCAATTGAGTCTTGAAGCCCTGAAACCTCCTCCCACAGTGAGGCTAGCCAGCCCATCCTCCGGCGCCAAACTCACAGCCGGACCTACTGAGGTTTCCGTTGAGGTCAAGGATCAGGGCGGCGGCATCACTGAAGTACGGCTTTTCCAGAATGCCAAACTGGTGGGCAAGCAGATCGGCAACGGCAGCGGCACTTATCGGTTCCAGGTCGATTTAGTCGCTGGTGAGAATGTGATCAAAGGATCTGCGCTCAGCAGCGACGGCGTAGAGGCCAATGATGATCAGGTGCGGCTTGTCGCCGAAGCAAGGGTAGACGAACCGGCCCCAGCCAAGCCCGCTCTGCGTTTATTGGTGGCAGGAGTTAGCCAATACGAAGACCCTGCGTTTGATCTGGATTTCGCCCGCCCGGATGCGGAGGCGATCGCAGGCTTTTTCGAGAAAGACAAGCTATTCAGCCGGGTAGACTCGATCAAACTCTACGACCAGGCCGCTTCCAAATCGGCGATCGAGGACGCGTTGAGAAAACTCGGGGAGCAGACACACTCCGACGACTTAATCGTCATCTACATGGCCGGCCACGGCGTAAATCTGGGCGAGCAGTTCTACTTTCTTCCCCACGATATGCGCCGGGAGACCGACGACGATGCGGCGATCCGGAAGTATGGAATCCCGGCGTCCGACCTTGCTGACGCCCTGATGAACGCCAAAGCCTTGAAAGAGGTTTTGATTCTGGACACATGCGAATCTGAGGGAGCCCTACCCCTTCTCGCCAAGGCAATCACGTACCGTGCTCGCGGTGTGAGTACGGCGGAAGAGAAAGCTGTGAAAATGCTGGCACGATCCTACGGAGTGTATCTGATTGCCGCCTCCACCACTCAGCAGGAAGCCTTCGAGGTGCCGGAATTAGGACATGGAGTCCTGACGTCTGCGTTGCTCAGTGGCTTAGGTGAAAAGGGTGAGCCAAAAGCGCCAATGGTCAACGAGGGAATCGTCACGGTAGGATCCCTCGTGGAGTACGTCTATGCCCAGGTGCCCGAACTCACCGAGAAATTTCGCCACCAGAAGCAATATCCGGTCACATCCAGTACAGGCACCAACTTTCCACTCTGGGCGAAGTGATGCCCGGAGTGTTAACTCTGCATCGCTCGTTATCATTTGCACGGCTCGCCTGAAGGCGCTACGTGTTGAAGCCAGGTACACGAAGACCCGATTGATGCAGTTACGGCACGACGTCCCTGAAATTGCCGGTTCTTCTCGCGGCCTCGGTGGTAACGCGCTTGCGGCGGTGGATATTTCGGGTATCGCGGTTTTGGATTCAAGAACGGGCCAAGTACTGCAGACGTTGCGCAGATTATCCTCCGAACCATCGATCTGTTTTCGTCCGCCCGCCCACCGGTAGCCGTGGCTAGATTTTCCTTGTCCGTCGATACGAGCCCCTGCATTCCGTCCAGAGACTCTGGACCACGGCCCCCTCAATCCAGTTTTCAAAGCTAATGCGAGCTTCGCTCCCTCCAGCGGTAGTGATCTCATGCGCTGATGGGAGGATCACAATTTCCATACGACAATGATCGATATACCGTAAGTTGCGCTTACATAGCACCATAGTAGGGCGAACGCTACATGCATGAACGTTCGAAATCGGTCGCCTCGCCAGATGGCTGCATCGTAGGCGAAGAACTGCGCGAACAGTCGGCACAACCAAAACGCGGTCATCCCAGCCAGGATTGCACGGTTCAACGCAGCGTGCTGGAGAAGCGCATCGGCATAAAAGAATGACAGCGCACCAAAGAGCGCCACGACCAACCCAATGAAGAAGCTATGCACGAAAAACACTTGGCGCGTTAGCAGTGAGACAGTCGCCAGTTCCTTTTCCCAGTGAAAGTATCGCTTGAAGAAGACATGGCTCAGGCCGAGCAACATTAGCAGAATGCCGGCAATTTGCAGATGATCGGAGAGTGTCATTCGCTCCTCCGCAGGTGGTAAACATGAACGAAGGATGTCCTGGAAAACTCAGTTCGCAGATCGAGTCCGGCGTCAAAAGTCGCTCTTCGCCACTCTCGGCGAGAGAAGAAGTGCAGGAATCCCGGGCCGAAGGCGAGGAAATTCCACCAATCCCGAGAGTGTTCCATCAGGATCAAATCTCCGCCCGGGGCCAGAATGCGTAGGACTTCTTGAAACAATCTCATCCGTTGACAGTGGTGACGGAGCTCGTGCGCAGCGAAGAGCAAGAATGCTGCGTCGAACGAAGCATCGCTCAATGGAAGAGCATCGTATCGCGCCATAACGTCCATCTCAGCGGGATGCTGAAGCTGCTGTGCTATCTGGATCGAGGTCTCGGTCATGATCCTTGGATCGTAGATATCGACCACCTGACCGGTGGATTCCGGAAAGATTGCCGTCAGCAATCCGCTGGTTTCGTCCAAGCCACAGTGGATGTTGACCCACCTCTTTGGCTTCCGCGCAAGGTTGCGGGAGATCCAATTCAGGTCGTAAAGCGGAAAGCGGTCATAGACATAGTGCGATACGAGGAGAGATGACGCCATCCAGAAGATCGCAGGCGCGGCGCTAAGCAGAAGCGCGGCGCGCCCGAGGGGAGGCAGAAAAGGCAATACGAACATTGCTACGGCGACACTCATCCCGGCGCAAAAATAAGATCGCCAGTTGAGCTGAAAGATCTGGACGACTCCTTGATAAGGCTTCCGAGAGGGAGCAGTGGTCATGTTAGCCGCCTCCCTCGCTGCCAGTGGTAGGGCACATCGTGAACGTGAAACGCGTTGGCCAAAAGCGGTGTAGCCTGGCGGAACGGTTCGTGATCCAAGAATGTATTTCGTCGCACCTCCACCTCTATAGGCAATGGGTTCCATATTTGCCGCATTGCGCGAATGCCGATAATTGAGTGCGTTGCCTCTTCGTAGTCAAATGTATAAGGAAGGGGACCGGCAAACCGCCGCGCCTCTGCCAATGTGTTGAAGGGAGAAGTCGTGGGCAGCGGCGCTGGATTTTCCGTCCATCACGCCAGCACTTCGAGGTCGGCCTCGGAGCGCGGAGTTCGGATCGTCCAGTGGATTTCCTGGCCGCGTTGTTCCAGGTTTGCCTCACAAAGGTGATAGTTGTAGTGCGTCAGCATATTGCCGGCGCGCATCATCCACGGACTGTCGGTATCGCTGCGCAGAATCCGCAATCCGCGCTTTGACTGCGCAGTACCAGCGAGCCGCGTGAATATCCGATAGCCGCTCAGAAAGAAATCGCAGCCCAGTGCCGTGGGAAGAAAACTCGGACGCAGCTTTTCGGTTTGCACCAGCGCAATGGCGAGAAATGCGAGTCCACGAAAGGTATCAAGCACCAGGCCAGTCGGAAGCAAGGGCTGGAGAATCTCTGGCGGAAACCCGTAGGTCAACACCAGCGAGTGTCGAAAGAATGCCGAAATAGGAATCGGATGGCGCTTCAGCAGATGGAACATGGATTATCGACTCCGACGCGAGTTACTTCCACAATGCCCCATAGCATAGAGCGGTCCTGAGCCGCCCAATTCGCGACATTGTCTTGGTTTGGTTCCGAGAACGAACGAGTGACAACGACGGCTCCAGGAGCAGCGGCGCGTTCGATGGCCGCATGCAATCGTCGCAGATATCTCGCGGGTGCTCCGTCTCCAATGTTTGAAAGTGCGAACGAATCGAAGACCGCCGGCGAACAGTTTTCCAGGTAATCAGCTGCGTCGGCGCAGACGAATTTGATAGGAGATGCAGAGATACCGGGCTCTGCTGGCAAGGTACCTAACAGCAAGGACGCTGCATAGGGGTTGGTTCTGTTGGTGTGGCTGGCCCAGCCGCGGCGGAGGCGATGGCGAAGCCGCGGCCCGAAATCCATCGGCAGCGATTCCAGGAAAGGGCTAGCGTAGCACAGCCCCAGAAGACGAGGAGCAAGCAACGTATCCATCACCGTACGCCAGATCCGCGTGTCAAGCCGATGATCCCAGTATTCGAGTTGCTCATCGGGGTTGGAGAGGTTGAGAAAATCCGTCAGCTTTCTTTGATCCCAGCCAGACAGGGCTGCAACTCTGCGGCCGAACGCGATCAAACGCTCGCGCTTCCCACTTGTGCTGGTTCGCCCGCGGCACGCGACTTTGCATAAGCCAGTTGCATTGGGTTAATGTCCACGGCGGTCACCTCGTGTCCCGCAGCAGCGAGTGCACGAGCCGTGCATCCCGCGCTGGCGATACAGAAGACACGGCTCTGCGGCTTAAATGCGCGCAGCTCTATGCCGGAATCCTCGTACATGCGGCCAAAGATCAACCCTCGCTGCCGAGCCCTGAGGGGGCCGTGCCGCCACGGTGTTGATGGCGTTTCAAGCAAGGGCATCATGTCGATCCTCCGCAGCGACCCAGATCAGCATCAGGAAAGCGAAGTTTTGCAGGATCATGCCGACGGGATCCGGAATCAGGCGCCAGGCCCAGATCAATCCGCCCGCATTCATTGCGGCAAGCAGCACGGTCTGCACCATCGCAGCCTTAAGCATCTGTCGTCCAGACAAGACCCACGCTGCAATGCCACACTCGAGCAGGCCCAGCGCGATCAGTGCGTACCGGCTTCCAGCAGGGCCAATGAAAGGCACTGCTGCGATCACCGCTGCGTGGCCTGGAGCGCGGCCCAAAACCTTGCGCCATAGACCTTGATAAAGCCAAACAAGCGCAATGGAGAGGCGAATCAATTTACTACTAGGTATCGTGCGGTCAGGCATGATCATCCGCTCCTTCCACCAGATCAAGGAGTTCTACGATCTTCGACCGCAGCGGCTTCAGCATTGCAAAGCGGGTCAAGCCCAGGCTACTGATCAGAAGCGTCAAAGTTTTCTCTCGTAACTGCTGAGTTCGCCGCTGACCCGGTGAGCTGTCATAGATCCAGTAAAGGATCAGCCCCATTTGGTAGAGCCAGAGCATTCTCGGCAGGAACGGGGCAAGATCCTCCGGTACACGTACACCACCTGATTTGCTCTCTATGGCTCGCGCAAAGTACAACTGGTCGCGTTCACGGATAAACCGGGTGGCTTCGCTGAAAGGCGATAAGCGGTTCTGCGGATCGGCAGCATGCCGGAACAGAGCTCCAAGGAAGGCGCGGTTCGGCTGGAAGTATTCAAACTTCACCGTCATAAGCGCGGCAATGCGGCCTTCGAATGTGGATGCGCCGGCCAGCGCCTCCTCCATTCTGGGTGTCATTGCCTCGATGGCCCGTTCATAGAAGGCCATCACCAAATCTTCCTTCGACTCGAAGTAGTAATAAGCCGCTCCCAGTGAGACTCCGGCCTCGGCAGCAATCCCGCGCATGTTAGTTTTCTCGAATACCTGGCGGCGGAATAGATCCAATGCCACGTCCAAAATCCGCACGGAAGTCGCTTCTGCTTTCTTGGTTGAAGACGGTGCTAGATTATATTTGAACATGTTCAATAACAGAGTGAACCTGTTTTGTACTGCTGTCAACACATTTTTGAACTTGTTCACTTATCTCGCCAAGAGCAAGAAATTCGACCACTTATGCCACGAACGGGTGACGCGCCCTTCTCGAGGGCCGCAAGCTCACCACCTCGCTCGCCGAGGCATGGAGACTGCCCTAACAACCCAACAGAATCATCGTCAGGATCTGCCTGGTTCGGCGATTCCATCAAAGATGGCTTTAGAGCCAAATCTGGATGAAACCATGAGACTTCGTCGAAACCAACTGTGCCTGATTCACCGCTCTGTGTTTTGCTGCGGGAGGGAAGCGGTTTCAAAGGGCAAACGCGCGCATCAATTGGGAATCCGCCGAATTGACGATCCGCTCCACGCGCGCGGATATGGTGAGATCCGCGCGAATGCGGAAATGCGAAAGCTGCTGGACAAAAAGATCGTGGTCCAAAACGGCGAGTGTGCACTCTGCAACCTAAGATTTACCGACTACTCCGACATCGTACGCGACCATATCTATCCCCGCGGCATGGGAGGAGCATGGCGTGACGACCATCCGGAAAACGTTCAGGCTGTCCACTGGTGGTGCAACGGAGAGAAAGGATCGAGCAGAGTGTGATCTCTGGCCAGAGTGCTGCTCATCTTGCTCCATGGAAGGATAGGTCACCGAAGTCGTGGAGAGTGATTCATTTCACGCTAGAGCATTTCTCTAGTAGGTGTACACTGTAGATGCTCCGGACTTCGCGGCATGAGATATGGCGAAGGCCTATTCGAATGATCTTCGTTGCAAGCTGTTGACGGCCTACGATCGCGAGCAGGGTTCGTTGCGCTCTTTGGCGGAGTTGTTTTCTGTCAGCTATGACTGGGCCAAGAAGATATCCAGGCAGCGGTTGCGGAGCCAGCAGATGGAGCGGGTTGCGCAGAGTCGTCATGGAATCGAGAGCCGGGTCATGCCAGAGGTTGAAGCCGAGTTGTTGAGCCAGTTGCGTGAACAACCGGATAGCACCTTGGCCGATTTGCAGAAGGGACTTCAGCGGTCGGTCGGGGTCAGCCTCAGCAGCCAGTATTTGTGGCGTGTACTGAAGCGCTTGGGCGTGCGTTTGAAAAAAGTCACTCCACGCAGCCGAGCGAGACACAGAAGCCAATCAAAAGCGGCGGGCGGAGTTCCTTGAGAAAATCCATTCGACCCTGCTTGACAAGCTGATCTTCCTGGATGAAAGCGGTGTCACCACTTCGATGACGCGGCTCTATGCGCGATGTCTTGGAGGCCGGCGCATCCATGAAGCGACGCCCGGAAGCCACTGGAAAATCATGACCATCCTGGGCGCCATAAGCACCCGGGGCATGATCGCAACCATGACCATTGAAGAAGCTACTGACAAGGACATCTTCCTGGCATATCTGGACCATGTTCTGTGTCCTCAACTGAGGCCTGGTGACGTGGTAGTGATGGATAACCTGAGTTCGCACAAGGTCAAAGGCGTGCGCGAGAGAATCGAAGCGGCTGGCGCAGAACTGCTCTACCTGCCGCCCTATTCCCCGGACCTGAACCCAATCGAAAAGGCCTGGTCCAAACTGAAGCCGCTGCTCCGCTCCGCCAAAGCAAGAACGAAGGATGTTCTCGATCAGGCCATCACCGATCTGCTCCCACAGATCACTCCCGACAATGCGCAAGCCTGGTTTCGATGCTCCGGATACGGAGTACACCTATGAGAGAAATGCTTTAAGACAGAGATGTTGCAAACGGCATTTCTCAGTACCGATGTCGGCATCGCGCGAGGAAGATGCAAGAGATCGGTGTACGCCAATACTTCCGAGTCCGTCATTTTGTTCGCTCGGTCTATTAGCCTTCCGCCGTCGTTTCGGACTTCGGCGGCCGCCACGAACCGATCCCGAGGGTGGTAAGCACTTCCGTTTCCAGCTCTTCCTAATACAACACCGCGGATTCGGCCCGATGGCGGTTGAACAGCCACAGGCACGGGGCTGCCACGGAGAGCTCTGCAACCAGCACTGTATATGCCAGAGGCCGATCCAGGACGCTCTGTTCATAAGACGAGAAACTGATTGCCAGCGGCACAAAGACCACTACATACGCCCAGAAAATATACTGCACATTCGATTTTCCGGGCAGATATGAGCACGCAAAAGGGATCTTCGAAGCGCCGATCAGACTCACGTCTGTGATTATCGATCCAGCGAGCGACAGCACCAACATATGCTCCGCGACCTGATGCCATGGCCGGTAGAACAGCGCCAGCCCGGCCGCTGTCAGCCAAACCGGTATCGTTGCCATCGCAAGCATTGCGCGTCGAGTTGCAGCGATGTACTGTCCCGTGGGGCTTAACTGCGTGATTTGCAGCTCCCAGTTCGCCTTCAGAGACACCATCGCGAAAACATGATGGCCTTTGAATATGCGCGGAGCCGGCGACCGAGCTTCCGATCCGCGCACATTCCAGCTCTGATTTGGCCTTGGCCCACGGTCTCAGAGTTGCTATTGCACCACGATGGCGATATCCACATTCTGCGTAGCTGCTCCCGCCAGCGTTATGGTGACCGGGACGGAATAGCTGCCAGGCTTTGCCGCATTGCTCGCGTTTCCGCCGCAGCCAGCCATGCTTCCCACTCCCGCCATTGCAAGGCAGAGGACCCCAAGCAGGGTGAGTCGCCGCGCGGAGAAGGGCTTCCCCTTGCGCCGGAAAAGCCCGGTCAAGGTCAGAATTCCCGGCAGCCAGAGGGCACTCGCGACAAAGATGCCGGCGGTCGCCGCTCCAGATCGCGGCGCGGAAAACATGGCCGTGGTGGTGGCGTTTGTGTTGATGGTCAGAGTGTCGGTCACCGGGCCGCTTCCCGAGGCGATGGTGATGCTGGCGGGAGCTAAGCTGCACGAGACGTTGGCCGGCAACGTCCCGCAGGAGAAGCCTACGGTGCCGGTGTACCCGCCGCTTGGAGTGAGCGTGATGGTCAAGGTTCCGGACTGTCCTGCCACGATGGTGAGACTGGAGGGATTGACCGCTGTCGTCATGCCAACCGCAACCACCGTCTCCGTGACCGCCGCTGAGGTGCTCTGTGCGGATGTCGTATCTCCTCCGTACACTGCCATGAGGCTATACGTTCCCGCGGCGCTGAATGAGGTGGTGATGAAAGCGCTTCCGGATCCATTCAAGGTCCCGGTCCCCAGGCTCGCCGTGCCGTTCAAGAATGTCACTGTACCAGTCGGCACTCCGGTAGCTTTGGATACGGATGCCGTCAGGGTGACTGTCATGCCGGTTCCCGCAGACGGGCTGGACGACGAAAGCGTTGTCGTGGTGGTCAAGAGCGGGGGGGGCAGTTCCGATTCCGCTAAGCGCCACTGTCTGCGGAGAGCCGGTTGCGTTATCGCTGATCGAGACGCTTGCCGATAAAGCTCCGGTTGCCGACGGATCGAACGCCACTGAAACCGAGCAGGAGGCTCCAACGGCCAAGCTCACACCGCAAGTGTTCGACGCGATCACGAATGAAGAAGCATTGGTCCCGGTGATCGTGACCGATGTGATGGAAACAGCTCCGGTTCCGGCGTTGTTCACTGTGATGCTTTGAGCCGCAGTGGTGGAACCCATAGTGGTGGATGCGAAGCTGAGGCTTGACGATGAAACTGCAAGGATCGTTGTCGCAGCTAATCCCGTTCCCGTCACCGCGACTGTCTGCGTCCCGCCGCCATCCAAAACGTTCAGCGTTCCGCTCAGGGCTCCCGTTGTTGTCGGAAGGAAGCTCATGGTGACTGTGCAGGCTGCGCCCGCGGCAAGCGATCCGCCCAGCGGGCAGGTTGTCGACTCAGCGAATGAACTCGCGCCGGTACCTGAGAATGAGACGCTGGTAAAACTCGCAGCTGCCGAACCGGTATTTGTCACGGTAACGACCCCGGTTGTAGCGCTTGTGGTGTTCACGACAGTTGCCGGAAAAGCATAGGTCGTGGGAGAAACGGTAACGCTGGGGACTATGCCAGCAGGCCAGGCGCTGACCAGGTTATAGGCGCTCACGGAGCCCAGGCCAGTAACCAGATCGTAACCGGTCGTTGAACTATAACCGCTGACCACACCGAAGCTGTCCCCCGACGTGCTGGTCACGCAATTCGCCGAGCCCGGAAGACAGGTCATCGCATTGGTGCCAACCGTCACGTCATAAAACGAGCAGCTATTTCCACTCACAACCGTGCTGGAATTGCAGTTGGCGCGGTTGTCCATGGCTGCCAGTTGATAGAGCACGGGATTGGCCAGTCCCTGCGCCGTACCGGTTTTCTGTTGAACCAGCGCCATGATCCCGGCCATTGCCGTCGACGAAACGGACGTGCCGCCAGCTTCCTGCGCCACAATGTTAGGGCCGGTGTAATCGCAGGTCCTGTCAGGAGAGTTGGACGAAACGCAGATTAAGATAGGCACTCCCGCCATTTCCACTTGGCAACCCACTGCCGGCGAACAGTGAAACATCAGGCAGGTCGCGAACGGTATCGTTGGGTACGCCTGTGCCGGTCTGCCACGCCGGTTTTGGATATCCGCCCGTGCAACTTGCGATCGTTCCCGTGTTGGATAAGCATCCGCTTGCGCCTCCGCTGCCGCCGTGGACTGTAACCATGTCGCTGAGTCCATCCTTGTTAGCGGCATTGCATAGCGATTCTGCAGAGGTCTGCCCCGTGTAAACATAAGTCAGGAGGTAGGTGCTCGTGCAAGAGGCGTTCCATGGAAGCTCCGGAATGTAGCCAATGGCATTCGACCCATTGGCCGCGTTCGTCGCGTTCCAGTACTTGCTGTACGGGCTTGTCTGCCAAAGGAAGTCTGTTCCGCCAACGGCGGTAACATACGGACTGGACGCCAGGCCATTCACCGCCAGCCCACTCTGCGCGGGAGCCGGAAACGTGATCGGATTGGAGTTGTCGCAGCCCGTGGATCCCTGGTCTCCCGCGGCCACAATGATGCTTATGCCTTCCGCGGCCCCTTGTTGGTAGATCGCATTGATGGCACTGTTGGCGGCGCTGCCCAGTGCTTCTTCGCACTCCCCGTAGCTCGCGCTCATAATGGTCGCGGTCTTGTTATCGACGATGTAAGTGTCCGACAGGAGTCCGCCACTGCTGGTCGCCGTAGCCTTACTTACGACGATCAGAATTTGCGCATCCGGAGCGGTGGCGCCGGCCCACTCCGCATCGAGCGTATTTTCTACCAAGTCTCCCTGAATCGTGCCGGGGTCGGCTCCACTGAGAACGATCGTAGCTGTTCCCGCGAAACCGCTTAGTCCAAACGCTTTGCGAAATGCCGTAATATCCGCCAGGTTGATGTCAGTCTCCGCGGAGATCGCAATGGACTGTCCCTTCCCTGTAATGCCAGCGTTCCAAAGCGGCGTCAGGTTGTAGATCGTTGCGAAATCGTAGGGCGTGATGTCTTCGTTGTTTATGCCGCCCGAGGCCGGATCGGGAAAGACGTACTGCGGAGCGGGACCGTTTGAAATGGACTCAACCGGAGTAACCCTGCCCGTTTTTGCATCTCGCTGCACAAAGCGTCCCAGCACCGATTGATGGGCAGGGAAAAAGTCATGCAGCGAGGCGAGACCGGCAACCACAGGGCTGAGCGCCTCGGGGATCTGTGGATCGCGATCGTTGGCAATATGCATCTTTCCGTTCACCAGGTAGCGATGCATCTCCACATGGAAGGCCTGTTGCACCTGGGTCGCGGTTCCGGAAAACTCAATAGCCACTCGCCCCTTGCTGACAGAATCGATTTGGAACCCGCGGTCTTTCAGCCAATTGGTAACTGCCGCAATGTCGCTGTCGGATGGACCATAGAGTCTTCCGAATTCATCTGCACCGAGCCAATGGTGAAAGTTCTCCAACTGCGGGTCGTATTGCTCAGCCATGAACTGCTCCAGCGCGGTTTCCTGCTCGGCACTACGCTTCAGCACCAGTTGCAGTCGCTCCATGGGAAGCTGGGTGTCGACCAGGCCCTGGTCAAACTGCGGGCGCCAAGGGATGGATGTTTCCCGGGAGACGCACAACCCTGGTGTCATCCACCCGCTCCACGACACGGGAAGGAACGAAGGAGTTTCCGGCTTGCGAGTTGGCGGCAATCGCCGTTTCGGCAGTCGACATTCCATTCGCACAGAATCCAATGAGTAGAGAGAGCACGGGGCACAGTAGGATTCGAGACTTCATCTGAATCTTCTCCAGGTTGGAAGGACCAACAACTTGTTTTCCATAAATGCTGCGGTGGACAGCATCTGACAAAGGCGCCACGGACGATTCAAGGGATGAAAATTCAGGGAAGGTCTCTTGTTGGATTTCCACCATTACTTCAGGTGGGGGAAAATGAGTTCGGCACGCAAAGCCCAAAAATCGATTCGAATTGGCCACAAACCCGCTGATAGAGCGCGGCAAGAGCGACAAAACCCAAACAGATCGGGCTGGCGCTCCGGCTCGCTCTTCAGAGCCGTCCCAATCCGTCCCGTGAGCGAAAATCAAAATACCTGGAGTACCCGAGCGCCACCAAAGAGACTCGGCTGGTGAGTCTGCTGAGTATGCGGGCATCAAAAGGAAAGTGCCACCTGCGCATCGCACTTCTATCGGTTCGCAATCCATCCACTATGCTATTGTTCGGGAAAACAGATTCGTATCGTTTGTTTAAAGACAATGACGCCAAATATTGCATAAGGTTCAATAGGGCAGCTCTGAGCGTTTCCATTCAGGCGTTTGAGTGCGGTCTCCGATCCTGTTGCAGGGAAGTCCGAGTGCGGTGGCATCGACCTTGGCCGTTGGACAACAGACCAGTGCGACCGTACCAAGTCCTGTCCAACTGCGCATGCGGATGCAGTCGACTTCGTTGAAGATCAACTTCTTTACCATCCAGAGGCCGAGCCCTGCGCCTGCGTCCTTTGTGGGGTGAAAAAAGGTTCAAGAAGCATGACCAGTTCTTCTTTATGAATCCTCCCGGAGTCGCTATACGGTACCGAATTGGAGTTGGAAATGTAGCTTGGTTTCGTCAGTTGACGGCTGAGATGCGGAAATGGAACGCTACTGTCCCAGAGCGTAGCCAAGCAAGCGTTCCGATGTTCTGAGTTTCTCGCAGTCCGGCGCATTGGACGCGAAATGCGATTGATCTCTGGCGCTGTAGCAGCGGTAAAGCGGGATCGTTCCGGGCTGAGCTTGCGTATACACCCAACCCGCCGTGCGCAGACGTTGATAGCCGTGCGATTCGCAGAATCCTTTCTCAGCCAGCAGATGGTCGGGATGCCTAGGCCGCTCGCTGACGCAGTCTTCGAGTTCGAGGAAGGGCTTGCCCGCATCGGCAACGGTCATCAGGTAGCCGGCCTCCTTCTCGAGTTTGTACGAGGTGTAATTTCCGGGAACTGGAGCCGTGGTCGACCAGCGATCGTGCAAGGCCGGGTTATACCAATGCGCCAACAGAACGCCGACCTGCGGGGTCACGGGTGATTTGGAGACAGATACCGCTACATCTCGAAAGACCAGGTACTTTTGGTCGGCGCTTTCGTAGGGCGGCCAATAAGCAAAAGCCAGCATCCAGGAGTTCGAGAGTTGCGTGCCGCCTGTTGCTGCGTCGAGCATCACGGGATACGCATAGACTTCCGATGGATCGGGACGCTTCCAGACGCCGCGATCGAGGGCCAGAAGGGGCTCGGCCATTGGTGCAAATTGAGTGTGACCGGAGGAAAAGAAAAGCCCCATACCGCCTGGGACCCAGCCCAGCAACAATGTATCTCCGGTACTGGTCCAGCGGGCTGCGCTTGACCCCAGACCTTTGCCGAGCGATGTGGCGTCGCCGCCAAGTCCAGGTTGGTCCCAGTTTCCGTTGAAGAACTTCTGCCAGTGGCCGGAACCGAAATTGGAAACTGGCGCGCGGGCCACAATCACCGCGCCATCCCTGGGCCGCCCGCAGTACATGTAGTAATAGCCATCTAACCCGTTCAGGGCTGTGCAGTCGCCTTCACCCGTGTTCTTGTTGGCGATGGGTTCATCCGAGCCGGTAATGATTTGTCTCAGGTTCTTCCAGGTCAGTCCGTAATCGGTAGAGGTGGCGATCGACATTGACTTGTGGGTCTGCCCAACCTGATAGCGGCATGTCGTCTCATTGTGAATGAAGCCGAGGATGGCGCCGCCGGCGGGTTCCACATGCTGTATCCATTGGCCGCAGGAATCGTATGTCCCGGCCTTGCCCGGTGTGAGCACGGTGCGCTCCGGACCACCCATGTCCCACGGAAAACTGCCATCGATTACACGGGTATCGCCATGCGCGTCGAATCCCCGGAAGCCACCGTTGGGAAGTTGAATCTCAGTAAAGCGATTGTCGGCAATATCGGCCGCCGGGCCCCGCACGACCCGGGGAAGGCCCACACGGACACGGATGCACTCCAGGCAGAGAGACGTGTCCCGCTGCGTCTCTTGAACGCTCTGCGCTTGGACTGAACAAGACAGAAGCGAAAGAACCACCGGAGCCCAGAGAATCGTAGGAACGCCAATCCGTTTCATATTATTGGTCCACCAGTTTCACCGCATACGTTGGCATGAACCCCTACCGCGTTGCGAAAGTTCCGGTCGCATCATGAAATCCAGCTATAGGACACAATAGCTAGTTTTCGGCGGGAAACCCAAAGAATCCGGCGGAGCGGCTGATCGGGCAACTGACGGATTATCGCTAATGCCCGGTTCAGAGTTTTGAGGGATGCGATTCGCCGTTCCGCTTGTATGACCGGCAACTCTTCTCCAATGCGCTATCCGGTCTGCCCTGGAACCCGGCAGACGGTCGGAGACGAGTTGCCGACCGTCCTCCCGGAACCAGCGATTTGACCTTCAGGCCGCCTTGATGAGCGCCGTGGGCACTTGGAACGCGCACTATCTCCATTTGTACAAATCGTCGGCGGTACGCAACGTGTTGATCACGGACAGGTCGAAAGTGATCGGAATGCGCAGCATGATGTGCTTTCCACCAATGTTGACCGTCTTTTCGCGTTTTTGCGCGGTGGAACGCTACTCGATGGTAGTCTTTTGTTCATTGGTCCTGCCCTGCAGGACCGCCAGCAGACTAGAGTCGCAGGGACTCGATAAAAACCCCATCCTCATGAGCGAAGTATGCTAATCTGACCGCGTGTCAGCGGTTTCCCAGCTTGAAAAGACCAAGATTCGCCGTCACTCCGGAGTGGTGCGCGTGACGCATTGGCTCACGTTTATCGCCTTCGTTGCGTTGCTCGTTACCGGCGGCGAGATCGTCATCTCGCACCCGCGGTTCTATTGGGGCGAAGTGGGAAATGTGAACACTCACCCGCTATTCGTCATCCCAGTTCCAGCTTCGCGTGACACGGTCCCCACAGGTTACGGCTATGTGATGCCCGATCAGAATGGCTGGAGCAGGTATTTGCACTTCGAAGCCGCGTGGGTCGTTGTGCTGGTCGGCCTTGTGTATGGAATCTATGGCCTATGGAGTGGGCATTTTCGCAAGAATCTGATTCCGGTGCGAAGTGATTGGACGTGGCGCGCCTACCGGGATCGCATTGCGAGGTATACGCACCGCGAGCGAGCCGATCGCGCGGAAGAAAGCACGTATAACGTGCTGCAGCGGACCGCATATCTGGTCGTGATCTTGGTGCTGTTCCCACTGATCATCTGGACAGGGCTGGCCATGTCGCCTTCGTTCACGTCTGCGTTTCCGGCGACGGCCGCGCTTCTCGGCGGCCGGCAATCCGCGCGCACCCTTCACTTCCTTGTCTCGTGGCTGCTACTGCTCTTCCTCCTCGTCCACGTGACGATGGTTGCCTTATCGGGGTTCTGGAGCCGCATGCGTGCCATGATTACGGGTTACACGCGCGATTCCAAGGAGGGCCAGTGAATTCGATTTCACGACGCAAACTGATCTACGGAGGCGTTGCCGCCGCAGCCAGCGTTGGAGGATTGGCCGCGGCAGATCGGCTGGCAAAGCGGTACGGTCTGATTCCACCGGATGCCGGCGGAGTCTATGGACCCGGCGAGACATTGACCTATGCCTGCCAGCGGCTGCTGACCGCGCGCACACCGGCGCGCGAATTTCCGCGCAGCATGATCTCGAAGAACCCGTTTGCAAATGAAGTAGCGCCGCCCAAGGAAGAGTTCAAGCGGTTGCAGGCCGGAGGGTTCAGGGATTGGCGGCTGGTAGTGGACGGTACAGTAGCGCGGCCGATGTCACTCTCGCTCGCCGATCTGAAGAGCCTTCCGATTCAGAGCCAGATCACCGAGGTCGCATGCGAGGAAGGGTGGTCGTACATCGCCGAATGGATTGGCACGCCGCTATCCGGGGTCCTGCGCGAAGCCGGGGTGTTGCCGCAGTCGCGCTATGTGGTCTACTACGCAATCGAGAAGGGCTTGTGGGAGAGTATCGACATGACTGACGCAATGCATCCTCACACGTTACTTACCATGGGGATGAATGATGGGGATCTTCCCGTGCCGTTCGGGGGCCCACTGCGTTTGCGCGTGCCCCGCCAACTTGGTTACAAGAGCTTAAAATACCTCACGCATGTCACAGTGACGGACGACATCAAGAAGTTCGGCAGCGGAAAGGGTTCCGTCGACCCCGATTACGGTTACTCCTGGTACGCGGGGATCTGAAGGGCGCGACTTGCCGATCTTCAGGCTCAAGATGCCGTTCCGGCCGAGGCGGCGGCTCACATGGAACGAGGTCGTTTATGCATCATGCGTCCGCTCGAAGGACGCCTTTAACGGCGGCTGGGACGAGTAGGCGACGATCCTGGCACTATCCCGCTCCTGGACTCTGCGGCGTTTGAACTAAGTCGCTGGCGCGACGGACGCTGCGGCATGGGCTATTCCCGGGCATTGTTGGCTGTGTAAGCCTCGGGTCACAGGAGGTTTACCGTGACCCATCTTCGGCAGTTGATGCT
>Ga0181522_10000816_pt1 | contig 20834 bp, 18 predicted proteins | sample PEATcosm2014_Bin_27_FD_121103 | JGI IMG/M metagenome (GOLD analysis project Ga0181522, IMG submission 121103) | Peatland microbial communities from MTU Mesocosm Facility, Houghton, MI, USA - PEATcosm2014_Bin05_10_metaG | ecosystem: Environmental > Terrestrial > Soil > Wetlands > Peat | place... | reverse complement strand
TTTCCTGGGATTTTAACTACGCTTCGACAACGCAGTTATGCCCGAGAAAGCGGCCTTTTTCCATCTCCAATTACAATTCTTCCCCTACCGTCGTGAGATATGCGGGTTACTCACTGACGCCAAACTTACAATGTGGTCCGGCAGATCGGAAGCATGGTGGACGTTCATCGTGAAATTGAAGGTCGTTATCTTACAATCTGCCAGAGTCTTCAGCGCTTATCTGGTGATCTTATCCACACCCATCAACCAGAGTTGAAAGCAAATTGTTTCGCGCACGTCGGCAGATGGCGCGAGCGATGGAAGCACACCGCCAGCGCCAGAGCGAGATGAGTGCCGAGTGGATGAAAGTCATGCCGGATTCCATTCAACCTCCAAAATAGGAGACACATGAAAAACATCGCTTTGTTCGCTGCTGTTTTCGCGGCCAGTCTCGCGCTGGCACAGACTCGCCACGGCGTCAACGATTGGGATAAGCAGCCCGCGTCATGGTAGGAGATGGTTAACATCGGCGGACTCTACGTCCGTTACCCACCCCACATGGTCACTGGTAATGACGGACCGAGGCAGATCACCATTCAGCAAACGCTCGATTTCATCGTCGCCAATCAGGACGCGAAGTGTCATGAGTTTGAGCCGCTGACGCCAGCCTTCGTTCAGCAACTTAAAACGAATCGACTCGGTTGGGGTCAGTGGGACTCAAAAGACTACGACTCACCCGCGCTTACACAAAGTGACGTCGGCATCATCATAGTCCACGCCGATGACAATGAATTTTTCTCCAATGCCGCAACGTATGTGACGGTTGGCACCGCGAACGGCGGCACAAATGTTTATTCAGGCAATGGATACCGGGTGTTCATTCTTCTCGAAGAATTAGGTCATCTGATCTCTGCGAAAGGATTTCAAAATGGCCAGCCAGAAGTCAACAACCAGCTAGTATTGGACCACTGCGGCGGTGTCATTCAGGCGGCGGAACAAACGAGCGGCGTTGCTGTATCGCAGACTGATTGGGCGGCACGGCATCTTGACCCCAAGGGCGGATACTGGGCGGATACTGTTCGTCCCGACTGGCAGCCAACCAAGCTATCTTTAGAGCAAATGGTCAAGATAGCTTCTTACATTCATGGCGGTTTTGCACACGAAGGTTTTCCAAACGGTGAAATTAATGAACACATGCCTGTCGGGAATACCGGACCGCGACAGGAAGTGTTGATTAAGACTCTCGACTACATCATCTCCCATCAGGATGACGCCTGTCGCGCTTGGTTGCCACTTTCGCCAAGCCTGATTTTTCAACTGAAAACAAATCGCCTCGGCTGGGGTGAATACGAAAGCACGAGCGATGCCTTTTCTGAAGTTTTCATCGGTTACGTCATCGTTCGTTGGGGCAAAGAACCAAGTTTTTATTCAAACGACTCAGCAAATCCTGCCAAGGGCTTCCCTGTTGGAGACCCACCTAAGCGTGTCCCCGAAGGAAACGAATACGATGTTCTCGCACTGCTCCACGAGTTGGCGCACCTGACTAACGCTCCCAGCTTCGTTTACGACGGCGGATCGCCAGAGAAAAGCCAGCACAACAACCAAGTCGTCATCGACCACTGCCGTAACCTGATCGTACGTGCTAAGTACGAACCACCGTTCAACACGGAGGCCAAATGAATCGGGCTCCCGCCCATAGTTCGTCAAGCCCCTTCTGAGTTTCTCCGTCCACCTGATAGTTGGCGGGCTTGCTCTTCTTAACGTCGCGAAGCTGGCGGCGGATGATCTGAACTTCGCCGTGGCTGGCCACGTCGCGCCGCCCAGAGTCTTCGTTTTCGATTCACACAAGGAAACACTATTCCCCTAGAATCCCGTTTTCAGCAGTAGGCGATGTTCCGCCTAAAAATTAGTCAGGCCATATCCGGTCGCGCCGGTCGTGGCACGCGGGCGCTGAATAGATCGTGGACCCGTTCAACAGCTTCAGGTCCTCGCGACGTATAGTTCTTTGTGTTACAAAGTAGGTATGCGCACCCGAACACGAATCATCGCGGCTATGCAACTTATCCTTATTGTTCCTGCCGCACTCTTCATGACAGCAGTCCTCATAGGCACAGGCAATGTGCCGAAGTACGACCTGGCACGCGTAGCTCAGCGGATCGTGATTTGGTATTCGGGGCGGATGTGGACACTATGGTTGCTGCTACTGGCTCTGCCGTGTGTGGTCCTCATCGCAGGCTGCGCCACGCTGCTTGCCGCCTGGAACCATGACATCGAAGTTCCGCACTCCGCACGGCAGCCGCTCGCTACGATTCAGGCTCCCCTCGCAACACTTGGAGTTGCCGGGACGACGCTGGCCTCTGCAGCCATATTAGGCATCGTGGTGTTGCACATGCTCGCGCACTGACCCTGGCTTTCGGATGATCTGATCCACTATCGCCTCGCCGCTGCTTGACATCCCGTGCATGACGCCTTGGCATGGCGTGCGTTTGACAACGCAAGCGAAAAAGTGAAACGCCCAGCCTGACGCGGCAGTTCCTGACCCATACTAGTACCCGATTATTTCTGGGCGCGTTGGAAATTTTGGTTCCTTTGTGAAACACTAACATCGTAGCGCGGGGTACTTGCGCTGCTGGTTCCTCGGTGAAGGCAGGTCTTCATTTGTGTTCGGAACTGGCTCGCACCGACTCCCACCACAAAACATTTGGTCGTGTCGAAGCGAGCCAATGAAATCAGGAAGGCGAAAGCCTTCAGATTGGCTCGTGATGCATACAAAAGATTCGTCGTTTACTCCAGATCATTCCGCCGTTCCACCGCCTGAGTGCACCACCCTTCTGTCGAAGAAGGGTCTCAATCTCCAAGCGCGTTTAGTACGTCTCCAGCACAAACAAAATAAAGCCCAGAAGAAAGCTGCGCGTTCGAACCCTCCAGGCGGTGGAACGTCCAAACCGCCGTGCCCGAATCCCGTTGCCCTGGGTCCGCGAACGGAGGTCGAATGAGAACGAAGAATGCGCTTGTCATAAAAGGATTGGTTCGCGCGGCGAAAAACGCGATGAAGGAATTCCGTGCGCCTTGCACTGACGGGATTGGGACCCATGCGTGAGGGACGTTCATTGACGCCTGAACCCGCGTTTATTTCGCCTGAGAATTTAATCACCGGGGCACGCCGTTTTCGTGGCCTGCCACCTATCCCGCCAGGAGCGGTCGAGGCGTATTCCCGTGAGGACACAGCCTCGATTGAAGAGATGGCTCGCTGGCTTAAGTCCGAGGCTACACCAGAGGAGGGAATCCGGTGGATCAGGGAAAAGTGCAGACCGCGATCCCCCAACCCAATCCCATTCAAGAACCTTGGAAAGAATTTGGTGTTCTCACGGCTGAAGGTCACGGAATGGATTCGGAATACTCCACGTCTGAAGCATTCTCCGCATCGTCGCCGAACCAGGGCGCAGATGGAGAAGGCGAAGAAGGTGTAACTTACTTGGCCTTTAGGTACGCCGCCTCGATCTTCTCCAGTGCCGCACGCATCTGCTTCATTGAGGCGCGACCATAGTGGAGGTCCGTCACGGTGTGCGGCTCGTGCCGCATGATATCGGCGCGGAGCGTGTAGTCGATACCCATATCCTTCATCGCAGTATTCAAACCACGACGCAGGGCATGGAAACCGTGGAACTCGATGCCAGCCGCTTGGCACGCCGGATGAACCTTGTCGCGCACGATGTACTCGAAATCGATCGGCGCTTGAGGGTCGTTCGCCCTGTGGAAGATAAATCCGTCGCCGGAATTCCGCTTCAGGTGTGCTTCTAGTTCCCTCGCCACCGTCTTCACGACCGGAACCGGGGCAGCGCTACCCTTAGTTTTCGTGTGCTCGATCTGGCGATTCACGATGGTACGTCGGATATTGAGGATTTGCTGCTGTCTGTCGTAATCTTCCCAGCGCAGACCCTTGATCTCTTCCTTCCGCAGCCCAGTGAGCAAGGCCACCATCAACGCCGCCCGCATGGTGTGCTTCCAGTCGTCTTTGCTTTTCTCGTCTTCCAGATTAATCACCTTCATCAGTTGCTTCACTTCGGACAGCGTATACTTGTGCGTATCCGCATCCTTGCCAGTCATGGTCATGGCATCACGCACCGGATTGAAGTCTGCTAGCCCGTCGCCTACTGCGGCGCGGAAAGCACCAGACAGGAAGCTGCGAACGTTGCGGTATGCGGATGCGGCGCGAACGTTGTCGCCGTCTTTAGAGATCAGCGCTTTAAACAGTCGGTTGATATCAGGCGTGCGGACGTTCCGAAGTTGGATGTCGGGTATCAGGTCCGCGATCACCTGGTAGTCTCTGCCGTACGATTTGAGCGTAACCTTGCGGACGGGACGGCCATTGCAGCCAATCCCGGCTTTCAAATAGGATTCGAGGAAAGATTTGAACGAGTCTGCAGACAACCCCTCGCGCTTGCCAGCGTTGATCGGCGCTAGCTTCTCGTCTGCCATAGCGCGAACAGCGGGGGGCGGTTCACCATTCGAGGAGGGGCGGTATTGGGCTACCGGGGCCAGCTTGTGGTACATGGGCTTGCGAACTCTCTGCCCATTCTCGATGACGTTCTCGCGGACCTTGAAGTACCACCATTTGCCGCTGATTCGAATCGAACCTTTCTGCATGGCTGTTTCCTATGCCTAAAGTCTATCACGGATTGGGCATAGAGTGGGCATAAAACTTGTAAATCATCAATAAATACGCAGGATTTTAAAAATTGACAGAGGTTATTATAACCTGATGCGAAACGCTGCCATCGCACTTCCCTTGTTTGTTGCGTGCGCCCTTGCGAGTGAGCTGTTGGCGGCGCCACCGCAGGCATCGCTGAAAACGGCGTCGCTGGAGTCACACGAAGGCTTGACGATCTCGGCGTTGCCCTGGACTGATCCCGCGCAATACAAAGAGAAATTTCCGAAGAAATCTCCTTATGCGGGCGGAGTTCTGGCGGTGCAGGTGGCGTTCCGGAATGATTCCGACGAGAGCATTCGTGTAAATCTGGAACGCATCCGGCTGACCGTGCAACTCGATGCCGACAATCGGCAGGAAGTGCCGTCGCTTAATTCGGAAGAATTGGCTGACGCGGTGCTAAAGCCCAAGGCGAAAGATCCTACGGCGAGCCGGCCGAAACTTCCCATACCGGTGGGCGGCGGGTCGAAAGGCGGGCGAGACAAGCATTGGACCGAGTTGCAGACTGAAGCGCAAAACGCGAGCGTGCCTACCAGCGTCGTGGCCGCGCACAGCACGGTGCAGGGATTGCTCTACTTCGATCTGCAAGACCAATTTGATTTGCTGCAGAACGCGCATCTGTACGTGCCGCAGCTGACGCAGATGCAGAGCGGCCGGTCGATGACGTTTTTCGATATTGACTTGAGCCGCCGCAGCACGCCGTAGCTTCCCGCGAAATATCCTCGGCAGCATGGCGGATGATTCGTCGTCATCGACGTTTTTCCAAGTAAATTTGCGTTCGTTTGCGCGCTCCATCTCCGTCAGCTAACATGACTGAGCAAGAATTCTCGACCTCAACGGACCCATGCTGACTCTTCTCGATCAATTGAATCCAGAACAACGCCGGGCTGCAGAAACAACGGAGGGCCCGGTGCTGATTCTCGCCGGTGCCGGTACCGGCAAGACCCGTGCGATCACGTTTCGGATGGCGAATCTGATCGCCAACGGCGTACCCGCCGAGTCGATCCTGGCGGTGACGTTCACGAATAAGGCGGCGGAGGAGATGCGCAATCGCGTGTCGGACCTGCTGCTGCGCGCCGGTGTGCCGCCGTCCCAGCCGTGGCTTTCGACGTTTCATTCGCTGTGCGCGCGCTTGCTTCGCAGGGAGGCACCCAGCGCAGGGCTGCCGCGTGATTTCGCCATTTATGACACCGACGATCAGATCGCGGCGATCAAGCTGGCCATGACCAAGCTTGCCATCGAAGACGAAGGACTGACGCCGCGGAATGTTCTGAGCGCCATTAGTCACGCGAAAAATCATGGGTCGTCACCCGAGAAAATGCGCAGTGAAGCGATTGGGAAGGACGGGCGACGCGTCGCCGATATTTTTGCGGAATACGAGAAATTGCTGCACCAGAGCAAGGCGCTCGACTTCGACGATCTGCTGCTGCGCACCGTCCGGCTGCTCCGCGAATCCCCTGCCGTGCGCGAAAAATGGCAGGCGCGTTTTCAGTATATTCATGTTGATGAATACCAGGATACGAATCGTGTCCAGTACGAGTTGATGCGGCTGCTCACCGGTCCGAAACGGAATGTCTGCGTGGTGGGTGACGAAGATCAATCGATCTACCGGTGGCGCGGAGCCGACGTATCGATTTTGATGAGCTTCTCGCGCGACTTCCCCGCTGCTAGAGTGATCAAGCTCGAAAGAAATTACCGCTCGACGCAAAATATTCTGGATGCGGCGGGGGCAGTCGTGGCGAATAACCCCGACCGCCTGGGTAAATCTTTGAGTGCCGAGAACGGCGGCGGCGCCAACCTGAAATATTTCGAAGGGCGGGACGCCAACGCCGAAGCAGAATTCGTCGCAGGCGAGTTGACCCGCATCCTCGACGACGATTCCTCGCTGACCTGTGCCGTCGAATACCGCACCAACTTCCAGTCGCGCGCTTTTGAAGAAGTCTTCCGCCGGCGCGGCATCCGCTACAAACTCGTAGGCGGCTTCAGCTTTTACAATCGCGCCGAAGTGAAAGACGTGCTGGCCTACGTGCGCATGGCCATGCATCCCGAGGACGACGTTTCGCTTCTGCGGGTGCTGAACGTGCCGCCTCGCGGCATCGGCAAGACCACCGTCGACGCGTTGCGCGAAACCGCGCGACTCGATGGCTCGTCGCTATGGGAGGCAATCGCAAAGTTTGTCTCGGGTGCTTCCGCTGGCCGTGCCGTTGCGCCGCTGCGCGCCTTCCAGGAATTGATTGCCAAGCTCCAGGAAAATCTGTCCAAGCAGGGCTCCGCGGATTTCCTGCGCACCGTTCTGGACGACACTGGTTACATGGAAATGCTGAAGGACCGCAACACTCCGGACGACGTTGCCCGCATCGAAAATCTGGAAGAACTCGTGCGCGCCGTCGCGGAAAGCACGGAAGCCGGAGAAGAGTTTACCGACTTCCTGGACGCTGCGGCGCTGGTCAGCGACGCCGACTCTTTCGACGGCAAGCCCGGCGTGACGTTGATCACCCTCCACAGCACCAAGGGCCTCGAGTTCGACCATGTCTTCCTCACCGGGATGGAAGAAGGCATCTGCCCGCACAGCCGTTCGTTCAACGACGACAAAGGCATAGAGGAGGAGCGCCGCCTGGTCTACGTCGGAATGACCCGTGCGCGAAAATCGCTCACGCTGACCCGCGCTGTTTTCCGCCGGGTGTTCGGCAACGAGCAGCAGCTTCGCGCCTCGCCGCCTTCACGCTTTCTCACAGAGATTCCCAGCGAACTGGTGGAGACGGTTCGCGGCTCGATGGCCGAAATCGGGGCCACGCGGCGCTACGAGCCCGATCCAGAATATTCTTACTCACCCGAGGAATTCCTAAGGCGCGTGCGAGGGAAACCCGCGCCTTCTCCCGCAGCACCGCGACGCGCCAGCAGCCTGTCGCCATCGTTTGGCCGGTCGGCAGCCATCAAGCGCGCCGCAAACGCTGATCCTTTGCTGGGGCAAAAAGTGCGCCATCCGGAATACGGGGTAGGCACGGTGGTGGGAGTCGAAGGCGAAGACGACGACCGCAAACTCGCGGTAACCTTCCCCGGGCGCGGCACGAAAAAGTTTGTCGAGCGTTACGCCCAACTCACGCAGATGTAAGAGCCTGTGGCGATCGACGCAATGGGCCTCAGAGGCTAACGAGTTGCGTAAAACTGCACGCGGAGCCCTCAGCCGCTAACGCCTCGTTGATTCCGCGCAGGCTGCGCCACGGCTGAAGATGCGCCCTCCGGTTACCACTCACACTTGTAAACCGGAGCAACCCCTGTTGCGCGTCAAAGCCTCTCAAGGTACATTGAGGCGCGCTTTCATCCTTCCATACAACGGTTCCAGGCGGGGCAAGCTTTTTCTTTTGCCTGGGGACGATCGGAGACTACGGGTGGGATCACAACTCTTCCGTTGTAAGAGTATCGATCAGCTTCTTTCGGACTCCGAAAACGCCGAAGTAAAGCTCAAGAAATCTCTGGGCTGGCTCAGCCTCACTTCGCTCGGCATCGGCGCGGTGATCGGTTCCGGCATCTTCACGATTGTTGGCACCGCCATTGCCGGGCAGAAGATGGAAAGCTCGTCGATCCTGAACGCCCCCCTGCTGGAATATTTGATCTACCACTCCGCCACGTTCGGCCGTCCGGGGGCAGGCCCCGCCATCGCGCTTTCTTTTGTCCTCGTCGCCATCGTCTGCGGATTTGCTTCGGTGTGCTACGCCGAACTCGCCGCGATGATCCCGATTGCCGGCAGCGCTTACACGTACACGTACGCCACGATGGGCGAATTGATCGCCTGGATCATCGGCTGGGACCTCATCCTCGAATATGCCGTCAGCAACATGGCCGTCAGCGTGGGATTTTCCGCGCACATCGTCGGGTTGCTGGATTGGTTTGGCGTGCACCCCAGCCCGCGCTGGATTTCGCCGGCCTATCTGCCGGGTGGACTGGCGGATTTGCAGGGCAACCTGCTGTACGGGCCGGGCTGGCACTTCGGTTTCAATTGGCCCGCCTTTGTCATCGTGATGTTGCTCACCGTTATTCTGGTTCGAGGCATCCGCGAATCCGCGGAGACCAACAACATCATGGTTCTGCTGAAAATCGTGGCTATCCTGGTGTTCATCGGCTTTGCTTCCCGCTTTATTCATCCTGCGAACTGGCATCCATTCGCGCCCAACGGGTGGCCCGGGGTCCTCACCGGCGGCTCGATTGTGTTCTTCACCTACATAGGCTTCGATTCGGTCTCGACCGCCGCCGAAGAGTGCAAGAACCCACAGCGCGACGTGCCCATTGGCATCATCGCCACACTGGTCATCTGCACGCTGCTTTACATCGGCGTTGTGGTCGTGCTCACCGGCCTCGTGCCCTGGCAAACGCTTGTTGACGACGCCGCGCCGGTAGTCAACACGCTGAAGAAACTCCACTTCACCGGCGTCCGCCTCATTGTTCTGCTCGGCGCGCTGATGGGCATGATCTCTTCCCTGCTGGTCTTCCAACTCGGCCAAGCCCGCGTGTGGTTCGCGATGTCGCGCGATGGCTTGCTGCCGCGCATCTTCAGCCGCGTTCACCCGCGCTTCTGCACTCCAGACTTTTCAACCTGGATGGCGGGCTTCGTGGTGGGAATTCCCGCGGGCCTTCTCGACATCGGCACGCTCGCCGATCTTTCCAACATCGGCACGTTGTTCGCTTTCGCGCTGGTGGCCGCCGGGGTCTTGATCCTTCGTTATCGCGAACCGGATCGCAAACGCGCGTTCCGCGCACCAGGCGGCTCGCTGGCTCCTGTCATCACCATTGTGACGTGCCTTCTCTTGATGGCCGGCCTGCCGATCACCAATTGGATCCGATTCTTTGTGTGGATGGCTATCGGACTCATGTTCTACTACAACTACGGCCGCAAGCGCAGTACCCTGCGCGCCGCGAATCAACCCTAGAGGAATTCTGAGATGGAGGAGTCCTCGAACGCCCAACAGCGGCACCGCCGTTCACGGCTGTGCGATTCCACCCTTTTGCGCGGACTGTCGATCGTTCTGCTGTGCACTGTTGCGGTGTTGGCGCTTACCCGAAGCCGGACATTCGCTTGGGGCGCCAATGCCCAGAAGATTGTGGTCAACAAAGCTGTCGACACTCTTCCGCTCGACATTCGACCCTTCTTCGACGCCAACCGCGCATTTCTGGTACTGCACGTCACGGATCCCCTTGATGCTGAGTCCAAGAACCCCAGCGAGAAACATGACCACTTCCTTTATCTGGACAAATACGGGCGCTTCCCGTTCACCGCTCTGCCGAGAACCTATAAAGCCGCGGTCGGCAAGTACGGCAAGTCCAAGCTCGAGGCCACTGGCCTGCTCCCGTGGCAGATTGGCGTTTACAACGCAAAGCTGACCGAAGCGTTAAAGCTCGGCAAATGGGACGAAGCCAAGCTTGACGCCGCTATCCTCGCCGGCTACGTCTCCGAAGCCCACGACCCGTTCAACACGACTGAGAATTTCGACGGCCACCTCACACTGCAAACCGGCATCAATGAACGCTTCGGCGTCACACTGATCGATCGTTTTTCCTCGTTCTTCCCCATGCGCCCGAACGACGCGTCCTTCATAAGCGACCCCACCGACCACGCCTTCGAATCCTGCCTGAGCGCCCACAGTTCCCTGGAAACGATCTTGCTGGCCGACCGCAACGCACGCATGGCCGGCAAGTCCTATGACGATGAATATTTCGACCGGTTCTACAATCTGACCGCCGCCACCCTGATCCGGCAGCTGAGCGACGCGGCCACGGATATTGGCTCTTACTGGTTGACCGCCTGGATCAACGCCGGCCGGCCGCAACTTCCCCATTAAGATATCACCATCGTGGAATGGCCGATCTTCAATGGGTTGTTCGCACCAGCCAGTTTTGCGCGCCTGCTGTTCAGCAGATCTTTGCAAACCTGTTAAACTTCCATATGGCTGCAGATCGCTCCCGGCAAAATATCGCTTCCCTTCCCAAAGCCGAATTACACCTGCACCTGGAAGGCTCGATCCAACCTAAGACCGTCTGTGCGCTCACCCGCTCTCACGGCGTGGTCTTCACCGAAGCGGAAGTCCGCCAAAAATATGCCTACCAGGACTTCAACGAGTTCCTTGAAGTCTTCAAATGGGTCACGTCTTTTCTCCGTGAACCGCGCGACTACGCCCTGATCACGAACGACCTCTGCGAGCACCTTCTGTCCCAAGGCGTTGTCTACGCGGAAGTCACCCTCTCCATCGGTATCATGATCCTGCGCAAGCAAGTCCCCGAAGCCAACTTCGAAGCCATGCTCGAAGCCGCCGAGCCATTCCGCACGCGCGGCCTGCGCATGAATTTCGTTTTCGACGCCGTCCGCCAATTCGGAGTCGAGGCGGCCATGCAAGTCGTCGAGGCCGCCGAGCGTGCCAACTCCAAATCCATCGTAGCCTTCGGCATCGGCGGCGACGAGCTGGCCATCCCCACAAGAGATTTCCGTGGCGTCTACGACAAAGCCGGAGAAATCGGACTGCATCGCCTGATGCACGCCGGCGAAATCGGTGGACCCGAAAAAATCCGCGAAGCCATCGAACTCCTCGGAGCCGAAAGAATCGGCCACGGCATCTCCGCAGCGCAGGACCCGGCATTGATGGATCTCCTCGCCGACCGGCGCATTCCCCTCGAAATCTGCCCGCAAAGCAACATCCGCACCGGCGCCCTTTCCGGCCAACTCCGCCGCAAGAACGCCCGGATCGAAGACCACCCTCTTCCGAAACTCGCACGCCACGGAATCCCGGTTGTGCTGTCTACAGACGACCCCGCCATGTTCCACACGACCCTTCTCGACGAATACGAAAACGCCCGGCGCATGGGCTTATCCGAAACTGAACTCAGCGGCCTGATTCAAGCAAGTTTCGACCACGCCTTCGATCCTGACGCTCGTTTCGCGAACTTGCTCAGACATCAAACACAGAAAACCAAGCCGCAATAGTGACCGAATCCTTTTCCCGGTGGCCTGGTTGCACGCTTTCGCTCTGCGGTCTACTGTCCTTTAGCAACTCAAGGCGAGGCTGGATTCCATCACCAGGTTTGCCCTTCGCTGACGCGAGCAAACGAGTAACGAAGCAAGAACAGTTGTCGGGTGGTGTTTTGCCTGCAGCGCTGGTTTTCGCGGGACTCGCCTTCGCGCAAAAACCAGCGGCGAATGTCGACGCAAAGCGCCACCCGAATCTGGTGGCCGCGCAACAACATAGCCGCAACAACATAGCTTTGAGACGTATCAGAATACCGAGCAAGCACAATCCATCAACAAGGATGAGCTCAGAGGACGCTGAAAAATCCATCGGCTTGCTGGTGCGGGCAGACCAAGAGCTGAAACAAGCCGCCGAATAGGCCGACCGCAGGAATTAACAGTCACGAGAAACCTGATCAACGGTATCTAGGCCTACAACCTGTTCGTGTGCCACGACGGCCGCATCAGGGTGGTTCGACTGAAGCTCAGCCGTTGCCGATCTCCGCGGATTGCGATCGTCCGAGCATCCGGCTGCCGACCTCGCGGAATTCACACTCCAGCGCTTCGATGCTCCTCCCGGCCGCAGTTGCTTCGTCGATCTCCGTCTTCAACAGCATCGACGTGGCCAAGTCTGCGCTACACTGTAAACAATATTTCTCGCTTCTACCGGAAAGGTCGAATAACTCCTCGAACTGGCCGCAAACACTGCATTGTCCAATCGAGTCCTGCTCGCTACCCTTAGGACCGGATAACATAATCGTGTTTTGGCTCCTTACGCTCTGGATGTTTCTGATTCAGAGCTCACAAATGGATTCGTTGCGAAGGGAATGGGTCTGAACCGCCGAATGCGACCAGCACGACGATTCGAGGGGCCTGAATATGCCGGGTATCGCCTTCGGCGCAGTTTCGCCTCACTTCCTTCAATGCGATGCTAAGAAAGGCACGCCCAGTAAGTCCTCAGGCTCTTATCAGAAAACCATAAAGTGAAACGACACGGCCGCAGTTCTTGTATCCTTTGCGCGCATTCGTCCCTAACGAATTTCTGATGAATTCCTCAGGACTTCCGAGCGCCCTGATTCGCATTCTTACCGGGAAGCAAGACTTCGGTCGGTCTGCAGAGGGAACCATGTCCATTACCGCATTTCTCGCGTTTTGCATTCTTGGGCTCGATTTCATGATTTACGCCGTATTTCAGTGGATTTACGGCGAGAGACGCCGCTCCTTTGCCCGCCAGGCAGCCGCGCGCAAACGAGCTCGCAAGGAGCGGTCCGATTCACTGCTTCCGGTGGTCACAAGAATAGCGGCCCTCCATACGCCCCGACGACTCCACGGAAGTCCGCCGCACAAAGGCGTCTCGAACCGCCAGCCGATGGACCTCCGTCGCGGCACGTACACGCCGCGAACCGCCTGACCGTCAGCGTCGTCGCTTCACCTGGAGCGTTTCCCCAATGTTATACTGCCGCCATGCAAGCACATGTCTGGGTCATGCCCAAACGCACGGTCCTCGATCCCCAAGGTCAAACCATCCAACACGCCCTCTCCGGCCTCGGCTACGAAGCCGTTAAGGACGTCCGCCAGGGGAAGTTCTTCGTCTTGAATCTTGATGGTTGGAATCGCGACGAAGCCCAAAAACAACTCGAACGCATCTCCAAAGAAGTCCTGACCAACCCGGTCATCGAGGAATACCGCTTCGAGATCGTCGAGTAAGCAGCGGCGCGTAACGCCGGCGACCGGTCGTTGTAGAGGTTGCTTTCCGAAGCAGGCCCCTTTGCAGCGGCCGGAAACCTCCTGCAAAAAACCCATAGTACTCCGCGCCTACTCAGCACAAGGTACCAACGTCATCCTCGCCGATTCCTGAGTCCGTGCTACGCTTTCCTGTAATCATTCAGACGTAGGAGAACTGCCTGCATGTGCGGAATTGTCGGCTACATCGGATCTAAAAAGGTCGTCCCCGTCATCATCGAGGGCTTGCGCAAGCTGGAATACCGTGGCTATGACTCCGCTGGAATTGCCGTCGTCACCAAGGAAGGCAAGCTGGAGATCCGCCGCGCCCCTGGCAAACTGCGCAACCTCGAAGAAGTGCTGCGGAACTCCCCGATCGAAGGTACCTACGGAATAGGCCACACTCGGTGGGCCACCCATGGTCGTCCGACCGAAGAAAACGCCCATCCCCACCGCGACTGCACCGGTCAGATCGTCGTCGTCCACAACGGCATCATCGAAAACTACCTTGAGCTGAAAGAGCAGTTACAGGCTGAGGGCCACAAGTTCGTCACCGAAACCGACACGGAAGTCGTCGCGCACCTGGTCGAGAAGAATTCCCAAGGCGGCACCGTCTGCCTCGAAGAGGCCGTCCGCCAATCGCTGAAGCAGCTTCGCGGCATCTATTCCCTGGTATTCCTCTCGGCGAAAGAGCCGCAAAAGATCGTCGCCGCCCGCTTCGGCCCGCCCTCCGTCATCGGCCTCGGCGAAGGCGAATATTTCGTCGCCAGCGACATTCCCGCGCTGCTGGAGCACACGCGTGAAATTTTCTTCCTGGCCGACGGCGACATCGCCGTCCTCACGCCCAAGGGCGTCAGCGTAATGGATCACGACGGCCGTCCCGTTACCCGCCCCGCCCACCACGTCTCGTGGGACCCCATCATGGCGGAAAAGGGCGGCTACAAGCATTTCATGCAAAAGGAAATTTTCGAGCAGCCGCGTGCCGTCCGCGATACCCTGCTCGGCCGCATCTCGCAAGATACCGGCAAGATTTTTCTCGGCGAAATGCAAATCAGCGAGCAGCAATTCCGCGACTTCCAGCATGTACGCATCGTCGCTTGCGGCACCAGTTGGCACGCCGCCCTCGCCGGTAAGTTTATGATCGAGCGCCTCGCGCGCGTTCCCGTCGAAGTGGATTACGGCAGCGAATTCCGCTATCGCGATCCCATCCTGGACTCCAAAACGCTCACCGTCTGCATCAGCCAATCCGGCGAAACCGCCGACACCCTGGCCGGGCAGCGCGAAGCGAAACTCAAAGGCTCGCCCACGCTCGCTATCTGCAACGTGATGGGCTCGATGGTCACGCGCGAAGCGGCGGGATCGATTCTCACGCACGCTGGGCCAGAAATCGGTGTCGCTTCGACCAAAGCCTTCACCTCGCAACTCACCGCGCTGCTTCTGCTGGCCGCGCATCTCGGCCAGGTCCGCGGAAAATTCACCGGCGAAGCGTCGAAATCCCTGCTGCAGGAATTCACGCGCATCCCGCACAAGATTGAAATGGTCCTGCAGTCCGAAGAAACCGGCGTGTACGAAAACCTGGCCCGGCAACTGTTCCGCCACACGGATTTCCTCTACCTCGGTCGCGGCATCCACTACCCCATCGCGCTGGAAGGCGCGCTAAAGCTGAAGGAAATTTCCTACATTCACGCGGAAGGTTACCCCGCGGGCGAAATGAAGCACGGCCCGAACGCGTTGATCGACGAAAATCTCCCGGTCGTCGTACTCGCCACCCACGACGAATCTGATCCCGATTCCGTAACCCGCTACGAAAAGAGCGTGTCCAACATCCAAGAAGTAAAAGCTCGCGACGGCATCGTGATTTCCGTAGTGACTGTAGGCGACAACCTCGCTCGTAAATCCTCCGATTACGTGCTGGAAGTGCCCGCCGCCCCGGAACTTCTCGCTCCGTTACTGGAAATCGTCCCGCTGCAGCTGCTCGCCTATCACATAGCTATCCGCCGTGGTTGCGACGTAGATCAACCGCGCAACTTGGCCAAATCCGTAACGGTTGAGTAGCACCCTCGAGCGATTGCAATCGCCGCGGCAATTTCCGGTAAACTAGCCGCATGCCCTGTCGCATCCGCCTCGCCGCGTGCATATTCGTGCTCTTCCTCACCTCGCCACTCGCGCGCCCGCAAAATTCGTCTCCCGCGGCGACCGCGCCGCTTCGCGAAATTCGCACCGATGGCCTCAAGTCACTAACCAATCCGCAAGCCGCGGCCATCACCGGCCTGCAAATCGGAGCAGACGTCGGACGCGGTGATCTTCAGGTGGCCGCCGACAAACTGGTGCAAAGCGGGCTGTTCTCTCACGTGACCTACAAGTTCCAATCCCGCCCAGAGGGAATCATGGCAACCTTCACCCTCGAAGAAGCCCAGCGCATCCCCGCCTACTTCGACAATCTTCCGTGGTTCACCGACGGCGAACTCAACGACGCCATCCACGCAGAACTCCCGTTCTACGACGGCACTCTGCCAACTGCTGGTGTCGTGGTGGATCAAGCCGCCGAGATCGCGGGCGAATTTCTGGCGGCCCACGGCTTGCAAGCCGCCATCGAACATCAAGTCGTCGCCAACCCGAATGGCGAAGGGAACATCCAGGAATTCCACATCGACGGTGCCGCGTTGAAAATTTCCAGCCTGGAATTTAGCGATGTGACCCTCAACGCGTCCAAAATGGTTCAGCAGGAACTCGCTGAATTACAAGGCAAGCCGTACTCGCGGATGGCCATCGATCTTTTCCTCGCCGAACAAGTTCGCCCCATTTATCAGAAGCAGGGCTGCCTGCGCGCAAAACTCGGCCCTCCCGAGATTCGCCTCACAGGGAATCCCAATCAAAAACTTCCCGAGCAAATCCCCGTCTTCGTTCCGGTTACGCCCGGCCCCATCTACAGATGGAAAGGCGTGGAGTGGTCCGGCAATTCGCTGCTAGCCTCCAGCACCCTGACCGGTGTTCTGGGCCTGAAGGATGGCGACGTTGCCGACGGTATGGCGATTGAAGCAGGACTGGACCGCGTGCGCGAACAGTACGGCCACGTCGGCTACCTCGACGCGAAAGTTGATGCGCTGCCCTCCTACGACGATGAGGCGCACACGCTGTCTTACAAAGTGCGCATCGAGGAAGGCAAGGCCTACAAATTCGATGCGCTTACGATCACGGGCTTATCTCCCACGGCGGAGAAGCGCTTGCGCGACGCCTGGACCATTCCGCAAGGCGAACTGTTCGACAAAGCCACCTTCGAGGAATTTCTCACCAAGCTGGAAACTAAGCCCGCCGACATCTTTCACAATCTTCCAGTCCATTACGACAATGTCGGACACTGGATCCAGCCCGATGAAGGCAACCACACGGTAAATATTTTGCTCGACTTTAAGTAATCGGCGACTGCAGCTAGCGTCCTTGCCGGCCTCGTCGATGATGCCAGGAGGGACTGAAGCCAAACGGCGTTCCTAAGCATCGAAGCCAAACGCCCGATGGACTCCGACGTCGAAGTTTGCGGCGCGCGATTCAGCCCGGACGACGCACCCTTGCGTTCGCTTTGCGCTATACTCACAGTCGGATGCCCGCCATCGTTCAAATCCGCGCAGTAGAAACTTCGGGCGCGTCCGCGGAAGAGAAGCAACGCCTGCTGCTCGCCAGTCTCGCGAAAATCCCGTCGCTGATTGTCGCGCTTTCCGGCGGCGCTGATTCTGCCTATCTCGCCTGGGCCGCGCAAAAGGCCCTGGGCGATCGCGCCCTTTCGGTCACCGCCCTGTCGCCCAGCTACTCCGCGCACGACCGCAACATCGTGGAAGCCTTCGTCGGCGCGCAAAGTCTTCATCACGAGTTCGTCGAAACACACGAGATGGAAAATCCTGCGTACCGCGCGAATGCGTCCGACCGTTGCTTTTTCTGCAAAGACGAACTGTTCTCCGTTCTTGACGGCATTGCGCAAAAACGCGGCTTCACGGCGACGGCCTACGGCGTGAACGCCGACGACACACTCGACTTTCGCCCCGGCCACCGCGCTGCAACAGAACATCGAGTCCTCGCGCCCTTGCTCGACGTCGGCTTGCGCAAATCCGAGATTCGTGCCCTCTCTCGGCGTGCGGGATTACCCACCTGGGATCGCCCGGCGTCCGCGTGTCTTGCTTCGCGCGTGCCTTACGGAATGGAAGTGACGCCCGAGCGTCTCTCGCTGGTAGAGCGCGGCGAAGCCGCTCTGCGTGAATTGGGCTTTCGCCAGTTCCGCGTTCGCCTGCATGACAAACTCGCGCGTGTTGAAATTGCCCCCGATGAAATGCCGCGAGCGCTTTCTCCCGAAATGGCTGCCGCCATCGCCAAGGAACTAAAAGCCGCCGGTTTCGCCTACGTATCGCTCGATCTGGAAGGCTACCGCCAAGGTTCGCTCAACGAGACACTCAAACGCTCGGAACCTGCTTGAGTGAAACCCGTTCCCGGAACATAATCTCCCCATTCTGCGTACCCTACTGTGAGCGTCCAGGTAGCGCAGGTACTCTTGCCTGTGGCAACGTCGACGCCGATTGACATGGACCGGAGAGCTGAATCGATGCACCAAAAGCCTCAAATGTCGTTAGCCCTCTTGCTGACCGCAATCGCCGTGATCACATCCGGCTGCACAATGGGACCCGCCGCCAGCGGCAGTTTTGATCGCACTCTCACGGTCACCGCGCCAATCCGCCTAGAACTGGCCAATGCCTCCGGCAACGTAACCATCACCGGCAGCGCCGACAACAAAGTTCACGTCCACGCGGACGCGCGCTCTTCCGGCATGGGCTTCGACAGTCCGCAAAAACGTCTCGACGATATCGTAACCAATCCTCCCATCGAACAACGAGGAGACACCGTTCGCATCGGGAAAGATCTGAGGCGCGTCAACAATATCTCCATTTCTTACGTGATCGAAGTTCCGCACGACACCGACGTCGACACCTCTGTAGCTTCCGGATCGCAATCGATCCTAAACGTTCGTGGCCCCGTAAAAGCCAATTCCGCCTCTGGGTCGATCCGCGTGGATCACATCGACCGTCAAACGCAGCTCACTACTCTTAGCGGTTCGATCGAGGCGACAAATATCGGCGACGATCTGCGGGCGTCGAGCGCGTCCGGAAGTGTGAACGTCGCCAAGGTGAAGGGTGATGTGAGAATCAGCGCGCTTTCCGGCACCACGCAGGTTTCCGGACCCGGGGGGCGCGTCGACGCGGACACCGCCAGCGGGACCGTGGAAGTGCAAGGCGCGACGCGCGACGTTAAGGCGCACGCAGCTTCGGGGCGAGTGGATGTGCAAGGCAATCCCAGCGAGAACAGCTATTGGGACTTGAAGACCGTGTCGGGTGTTGTCGAACTCGGCGTCCCGCCCAGCGCAAATTTTCACCTGACTGCGGAAGCCGTTTCCGGCCAGATTAAGACTGATGTTCCCATCGTGATCGAGGAGCAAGGCAAACATTCTCTCCGCGCCCGCATGGGCAACGGCGGCGGCCGCGTCGAAGTCCACACCATCTCCGGCGAAATCCGCGTCCGCGCTTCATGACCCAACCCGCGGCCGCCGGTTGCCCCAGTGTTTGCCCAGACCCGCACGCTTGATATCCCCTCCTTATCCTCATCCATCTGACTTGCGTACGCGGTGCACGATTCCCGGAGTTTGCATAGAATAGAAGCAATGCTGCTCGCCCGTAAACGCCTCGCAGCCATGTGCGTCGCCGCGCAGCTTCTACTCCCCGCTCCGGCAGTTCGTGCATCGGGCCCGCAAAGTCCGCAATCCTCCGCGCCGAAATCCGCCGATAAACAAGCCGCGCTACAAAGGTCACCTTCGCCAGACGAAGAGCTTCAACAAGCTATCGACAACGCCGGCAACGATCGCGCCGCGCTTGTCCGCAACCTCGAAGCATTCCTGAAGAAATATCCTGAAGCGCCACAACGCGTGAGAATTTATCGCGCCTTGGTCGAAGCGACCCTGCAGCTTCGCGACACCACGCGTGCCACGGATTATGCCGAACGCATTGTTGCGCTGACACCCGACGACATCTCCATGACGGTGCTCGCCATTCAACTGCTGGAGCGCAACGGCGACGAAGCTGGCCTTCGTCGCGCCACCAGTTATTCGACGCGAGTGCTGGACTACATCGGAAGTGACGAGAAGTCTCCGAAGATTTCGCAGGAAGACTGGGAAGCCAGCAAAAACCGTGACCGCATGACGATCCTGGCTCTTCGCGGACGCTTGTACCTGAAACTCGACGAAACCGCCAAGGCGCAAAAGGACTTCGAGGACAGTTACGCGTTCGAACCGAGCGCCGGAGCCGCGGAAAAACTCGGCGAAATCGCCGAAATGAACAAGGATCTGCCCCGCGCTATTCAACAATATGCTCGCGCCTTCGCACTGGCCGACGCCAAAAGCGGAGCGGACCGTCGCGAAATTCGCCGGAAACTCGGCAATGTATGGCGCCTCATGCACGCGTCCGACCAGGGTCTAGGCGAGTACATCCTTCGCACCTACGATGAAGTGACCCGGTCACCGGCGAATGCCATCGCGGCAAAAAATGCCAATGCCAAAGAGCCCTTCGAATTTACGCTGCGCCGCATTCCCGATGGCTCCGCCCTTCCACTTTCCGCGGAAAAAGGGAAAGTATTGGTGGTGAATTTCTGGGCGACGTGGTGCGGACCCTGCCGCGCGTTGGAGCCGGTCTTCGATCGCGTAGCGATCAGCTTCCACCAGAACCACGACGTGTTGTTTCTGGCCGCCGACTGCGACGAAGACGAAACTCTCGTCCCGCCCTACCTGAAGGAAGTGAAGCCACAAACCGCGGTCGTCTTCGCCGACGGTCTTGATCGGCTCTTTGCTGTCAACTCGTTCCCCACGGTAGTCATCATCGATCGCGCCGGAAAAATCGCCTATCGCACCGAAGGCTACGGGGACGAAGAAGCCTTCCAGCAATCGCTGACCGCAGCAATTCATCAGGCCTTGGCGCCTGCCACAGCGAGCCTTAAACCCTGACGGGTAGGGGTTTCCTCGCGGGTAGCTGCCTGGCGGGAAGGGTTGCCCGGTTTTAAAGAACTCGAGACTCTGTGGTTTTCGGCCGAACGTTATGGTTCACAAGTGAAGAACCTAACCCGCAGAAATGACGTGGCCAGCAAATGGCCTTCCTTGTTCTGTTTTTTCCCGCCTTGGTGTTTTGTCTTGGGGCTTATCCTGCCAATCAAAAAGTCGTTAAAGGGTGGAATCGAATATAGGGCGGCAGAATCGGTTTCCGAGGAAGCGTTTGAACGCGCACAATTTGTCGTTCGGATGACCTCGGCTGCTCCCAGAATCCGCGAAAAAATGGCGGCCATTGGGTTCAAAGTCGAAATTACAGGAAAAGATCAAGTCCTCAGCGATCTACCCGATTATGCTCGTCTCAC
>Ga0181522_10000812_pt1 | contig 20880 bp, 15 predicted proteins | sample PEATcosm2014_Bin_27_FD_121103 | JGI IMG/M metagenome (GOLD analysis project Ga0181522, IMG submission 121103) | Peatland microbial communities from MTU Mesocosm Facility, Houghton, MI, USA - PEATcosm2014_Bin05_10_metaG | ecosystem: Environmental > Terrestrial > Soil > Wetlands > Peat | place... | reverse complement strand
TGGATTCTTTTGCTCGAGCATGAGGAGAGACGCATAGTTTGCCAGGCCCTCGGCGAGCCACTGATCGCGGTAGCTTTTCCAAAGGACGAGATCGCCCCACCACTGATGGGCCGTCTCGTGGACGAGAACCTGGAGGTTCAGTTCGCGGGTGACGGGATCGAGTTGCAGGTCGCGTTGTTCCCGGGGATTGAGAAAAGCCGTACTGGAAAGAAAGACCAGGCCGGGCCATCCCTGGCTCAAATCACCGGGCATCTGGGTGAGTTCGAGCGAGCCGAAGGGATAAGGGCCGAACCATTGCGAAAAGGTCTCGATGGCCTTGGCGGCGCGATCCGCCACGTCCTGAAGGTCGCGGGCAGGCGAAGGCGGCGGCGGAGGCGGCGCCACGACTGGCGCCTGCGACTTGCCTCGGGGACGGGGAATGACCGACTCGACGACCTCGGCGGGTGGCTTGGGGAACGACTTCTCGACTCCTTTTGTGCCGTACGCTTCGACGACGACATTACCGGCCTTCGTCTCAGCGCGGGAGTAGCGGCCGAGGTTAAAGCCGGCGACGGGAATGGGACGCTCGGAGATCCAGTGGGAGACGTTTTCGCCGGCTACGTCGGGCTGCGTTTCCGAGGAGCGTGAAACCTGCTTGCCGGTCGCGACAAGCGTCCAGCCCGCAGGGTAATGGAAGACCATGTCGAACTGGGCGTGACTAAGGCCAAAGTTCGGATACCAGGTGCCGCGCTCGCCGACGTATAACAATCCGCTTCCCGCGTCGGACAAGACATCGCCCGCGTAGTGAAAACTCAATTTCAATTCCTGTCCGGTCTTGAGATCCGCGGGAAAGACGACCGCGACCATATCGTTGCCTTTGCGCCGGAGTTGCGTACCCTCGATTGCAGGATTCTGGATGAAATCCACCGGGTGGCCACTCGACTCGACGGAATCGACTTTTAGATAACGCGATAACTCGAAGAGCAGGGCGCGCTGTCCCCCGTTGCCAACGCGAAGCACCAGATCCGCCGATGCCTTCAACTGGGTCGGCGGATGAACCGAGGCGCGAATGCGAAAGCTGGCGATCGAGACCTCGTGGGCGTGCGGAGCGGACGGCGGAGCGCCACTAGGAGCTGGGGGCAGGAACGAGGTCCAGATATCGAAGAAGTCCTCGCCATCCTTCACCTGCGCCTGGCCTGCCCATAAAGGCTCGGGAATCGCAGCGTCCCAGAAGACTTCAAATCCACCTAGTTTTTTTCCGAGTAGATGCGCGTGGAGCAGCGGCGGAAATTTCCGATCCCTCTCTGACGGAGTTTTCGAGGGAAGAAAGTGACTGAAATCGATCAGCAGCCGGATCGCGTCGAACTCGGCGAGCTTCGGAATGGCATCCTGCCACTCCTTGAGAAAATCGGCGCCGTCAGGAGCGGGCGACAGATAGGGCTGAAGCTGCTCGGCAGTATCGTCGTTGAAGCGGAGATAGCCTGAGTTGAGCTGCTCTTCGAGAATCGCCATGCCCGTGAACAGAGCGAGCGATCCGCGTTCGACGCGGTTGGGCGGCTGGAGGAGAATCTCGCCATCGCCCACGAAAAAAGCGCCGGTGGTACGGCCGCAGATGTCTTCCGTAAAGGCCAGGGTGCCATCGTCGAAGGTCAGGTCGAGGCTGGGGCGATGAATGGAGGCGCCACGCACGTGGTAGACGCGGGCGGGATCCAAGCCAACCGTGCGCAGGCGTTGGTAGAGATCAGCGGCTGTTTTGGGGTAGTGGTCGGAGGCAACCTGGGCCGCGGCGGTGGCGGAAACGGCGGCAATCAGTAGACATTTGATGAGGGGCTGAAAGACGCGACCGCGGCTAAAGGCTTGGCATTTCCGAGCGATTGACGGGGCGCGCACGCTAGTAAGGGGCTGCGCTTCCAGTAACCATCTTCGTCGCAGCCGAACGAGCACCTTGGTCACCTACGAAGCCCTCCGCCACGGTTGTTAGAATCAGCAAGAATGCGAGTAATGGGTTCCATTCTAGTGCTTCTGGCCGCGCTTTCCGCGCCCGCCGACGTGATTCACCTTAAAAACGGGCGTACCATCTGGGCCGATCAAGTTCGCGAAGATAAGAATAAAGACCGCGTCGAGTATGACGTAGGCGAAGACACTTATGCCATCCCGAAATCGTCCATTGAAAGGATTGATGCGGGCGGAGCGGCTCCGGTTACTGCGGGCCATGGAACGGTGGCGACTGAGGTGCCGGACTTTGCACCGCCAACGACGTTCAGCCATGAATCCGACCTGAGCGAAAAGATCGTTCGCGAAGGCAAGGTAGACACCGAAGCGCTCGCGGCGCTGGATCGGGCGGCGAACCCCGAGATGGCCGCAACCGGATACTTTCTGGCCGGCAAATTTGAATCCGATCACGGGAATTTTCCGCAGGCCAGGCTTTATTATGAGTCGGCGCTACGGCTCCAGCCCGACAACGCTACCCTGCTGATCTATTACGCGGCCAGCCTGATGCGAACCGGCCAGGCCACGCAGGCTCTGTCTTATGCCGAACACGCTGCTCGGGTTACCCCCGACTCGCCCGACGCGGTAGCCATGCTCGGCTTTGTGCAGTTCGCGACCGACCATACCGCCGACGCGATCCGATCATGGAAGAAGTCGCTGGCGCTCCGACCCGATCCAACCGTAAAGCAGTATCTGGAGCGCGCGGAGCGGGAATCGAGCGCGGAGTCGTCCTTTTCGGAGCGCGAGAGCAGCCACTTTAATCTGCACTTCGAGGGCAAGCAAACGAGCGAGGGATTTCGTCGGGATCTGCTGGCCGCGCTCGATATTGATTATGACGACCTGGTGCGCGACCTGGGGTACTCCCCGCACGACAACATCGCCGTCACCCTCTACACGCAGCAGGCATTTTTTGACGTGACGCGCGCTCCGTCGTGGAGCGGGGCGCTCAACGATGGCAAACTGCGTATTCCAGTGAGCGGAATGGGGTCCGTTACACCCGATCTGGCGCGCGTGCTGAAGCATGAGCTTACACACTCGTTCATCGCGCAGATGTCGAGCAGCCGCTGCCCGACCTGGCTGAATGAGGGTATTGCGCAGATGGAAGAGGGCAAGTCGAGCGCGTCGAATGGGCATGCGCTCGCACAACTCTTCAGCGCTGGGGCTGAAATTCCTTACAACATGCTCGAAGGCAGTTTCATGAATTTCTCAGCTCCGGAGGCGAGCACGGCCTATGCGGAATCGCTGGCCGCCGCGGAATATATCCGCGACACCTACGGTATGGAGGATATGCAGCGCATCCTCGAAAACCTAGGGCGGGGCAGTGCCACTGAGGCTGCGATGCGAGGGACGATCCACTCCGACTACCGGCAACTTCAGGATGAGATGACGCGCTGGCTGGCCGACCGGTACGGACGGTAGCTGTCGGGTAAAGCCCTCGTTTGCGGACGGCAGTTTCTTGCACATGCAACTCCCTGAAATGATGAGCTCTTGTCTGCTCAAACTTTGGCGCTTTGGGTTCATTGCCCGTTTTTCAAGATTGTGCTAAGTTCGGCTCCTGATGAAGGCACTTTTTTCAAAATTGTTCAACGCCGCCCCAGGCGCGCCCGCGCAGATCGTGCATACCGAACCGCCTCCTCTACAGGGCGCCGACATGGCTGTGGCTTTTTTCTCTCCGCAGGCAGGTGGGGATGTACACGCGTTTTTGCGCGTAAGCCCCACACGCTTTCTTTTTGGAATGCTCGACGTAGCCGGGAAGCGCGAGACGAGCGGGGGGATCCTCGAAGCGGCCCACGGTTGTTTCCTCTCGTCGGCCGAGGAAATTTTCTCCGCGCCGGAGCTGAATGAGCCGGAGGCGATGATCGAATTGTCGCGGCGCTTGAATCTCGAGATCATGCGGGCAGCTGGAGGCGTTCGAAGCTGCCCGGCTTTTGCCGGCTGCTACAACGAGGAGTTGGGCACGGTGTGCTACGTGAACGCTGGGCACACGCCCGGCCTGCTCCGCGACGATGCGAGCGTGGTCGAGCTACCGGCCACCGGCTTGCCGCTGGGTTTGTTTTCGCTGGCGCCGACCGATGCTCGGGTCGTCGGGATGGGGCCTAACTCGTCGATCGCGGTGGTTTCACGCGGCGTGGTTGAGGCGGAAAACAAACGCTCCGAATTTGGTCTTGAGGGCGTAAGAAATGTGATGCAGTCCGGGGCTACATCCGCCAAGAACCTATCGCAGAAGATTCTCGAAGAAGTTCAATCCTTCATGCACACCGTGCCAAAGCACAATGACGTGACGGCACTGGTGCTTTCCCGCGAAGCTTAGGAATCTCATCCCTGATGTAACGACCTACGCTTTGGCGGGCTAACGGGAAGACGTCTGCGAGGACACGCCTGCGACCAGTTGCGGTTCCGCGCCGGCTGGACGCTTGAACTGCTTGCTCAGGGCCAGCCCTTGTTGCTGATAGGACGATCCGATCGAAACGCCGTAGACTTTGTCGGGCTCGGAGGACATATCGTAATAGGCAAGCTTGCCCACGAGTTGATCGTCTTCCAGCAAGACCGGAATCTCGTGCGCCCGGACTTCGAGGACCGCTCTTGTCCCGTCAATCTCGCCCTTTTGACCATATCCAAATCCGGGATCGAAGAATCCCGCGTAATGGACGCGAAACTCCCCCATGGTGGGATCGTAGGGAAACATCTCGGCGGCTTGATCGGGCTTTACCCGGACTTTATTCTTCGACACCAATATGTAAAAAGTGTCGGGCTCCAACACGATCCGGCCAGTCTTTGGCCTCGGGATCGCGTCCCAGAAGTCGGCCACTTCATAGTGGTTTACTTTGGCGAGATCGATGGGTGGTTGATGTTTTTTGGCCTTGTAGGCGACGGTTTGCGATTGTCCGTCTCCCTCGAGATCGACCGTGATGGGCCAGCCTCGATTGATGGACGGCCGATCCGTTTCATCTTCGCCAGCTCGAAATTCATTTTTGGCCAGGGCTTTTAGCCGGTGGTCTGTGGTGGCCGTCGCAATTCCCTTTACAAACCGGATCTGGTTCAGCTTGAGACCTTGCCTCACGATGACCGGGAAGGTTCTGGTCACGACCTCGACATAGAGATCGCCGTGGTATCCCTTGGGCACGCGTTCGAATTCCGCGCCGATGACGGGGTCCGCGTACTCGGTGATCAGCCTCGTAAAAATGTCCAGCCGTCCGGTCGTGCTCTTCGGGTTGGAGATGCCGTAGACATCGTCGGGCAACGCCAGGCTCTCCATCAACTTGATGATGTAGACGGAGTTTTCTTTCAGGGTCGCGGCGTTCTCCAAATCCAGTTTTTCGAGAAGCAGATCCGGAGCGGTCGCTTTTGTCAGAAGAGTGGAGGATTCGCCCGGCAAGAAACTTGCGCGCACACGATAGGCGTCGCGCCCCAGCCGCAGGTCGATGCTAGCCGGCTGAATCTGACTCGGAGTGGGCTCCGGATTTGCGCGAATGATGCCGCCGCTGACGAACTGCTCGATCTCCTGCGCAGGTAGAATCCCCTTCCTGATCGCGCGTCCATTCACCGGAAAAAGCTGCTCTTCACCGCCCAACGTCTACCCCCATGCCGCTTTCTGATTTGATTGCCAGTCCCACGATGCCGTTGCGAGCTGTTGCTGGCCCCGGCGGAAGGCTCCTGCCACTGGCCGAACACATCGTGGCAGTCTCATTCAGTCCCGTCCATCGGTTGCACCGACGGCTGTTCCGGCCGTGGTTCCGACCCATTGATCGGTTTCCACCTGATCGGTTCCCAGCCGCCCTCTCGTTTCGTCCAGAGTTTCGGGAAGCGGGTCACCCATACAGAAGACGTACCCTGCTCTCCGCAATATTGATTCCAAGGTCGGAAGGGCTCGCTCGAACCCGCTATTAATCTCAACGTATACCGGCACAACGTTGACGCTAGGCACTTTTCGGCTCCTGGTTTTCGGCGTAGAGTGCAGTTCTCGGCTGGGGTTCTAGTGGTGTTCACTTTATCCGCTGGGGTGCGCGAACGTCAACGCCCCACTTTGGTGCAGGGTGCTCTCAAAGCCCTGAAGACGGGAGATTGCGGCGCTGGTCTCGTCATTGCTTCGAACCCGGTTTTCATCCCCGACTTGGCCCGGTGCTGGTTCCGGCGTAAAATATTAGGAAAAACAACTCCTGGGGCTTGATACAAGTTCCGTTAACCAAGTTCCTTAACCAGGTTTTAGAGAGAGCCTCAATGAACAAGATCAGACTCACCCTTCTGTTGTCAGCGTTCGCCATATTGCTGCCCATTTTTCTCTCCGCGGATACCGTGGTCGAGGAGATCGTCGCCCGCGTAAACGGGGGCATCATCACGCGTTCGGAATACGTCCGCAGCCGCGACCAGTTAAAGCAGGAGGTCCAGCAGCAGGAGCCGAACGATGCGGACCGGATTTTCGCCGAGAAGCAGAAGGATGTGTTGCGTGATCTGATCGATCAGCAACTGCTTTTGCAAAAGGGTAAAGATCTCGGGATCAACGGCGATACGGAACTGATCAAGAGGCTCGATGAGATGCGCAAGCAGATGAACCTCGAAACGATGGAGGATCTGGAGAAAGCGGCGCAAGCCCAGGGCGCGTCATTCGAGGAGTACAAGGAGACCCTGCGCACCCAGATCATCACGCAGCGTGTTATCGGGCAGGAAGTCGGCTCGAAGCTGGCGATGGGTAAAGATGAAGAGCAGAAATTTTACGACGCGCATAAAGCGGAGATGGAGCATCCGGAGCAGGTTCGCTTGAGCGAGATTCTGATCGCCCCGAAAGCGCCCACAAAGGCGGCCGGCCTCGATGGTAAGCCTGTGCCTGTAACGGACGCAGAGAATGAAGCGGCGCTGGCCGCAGCCAAGGCGAAGGCCGACGACCTGGTTGCGCAAATTCGCAAAGGTGCTGACTTTGCTGAGTTGGCCAAGAAGTATTCGGAAACGTCGACCGCTAAAGACGGCGGCGACCTGAGCTTTTTCAAACGCGGCACGATGGCAAAGGAACTGGACGATAAAGTATTCGCGCTGAAGACGGGCGAGGTCACGGACGCGATCCGCACCAAGCAGGGCTATGTGATTCTGAAGGTCACGGATCACCAGATGGCGGGCATTCCCACGCTGAAGGAGGTCGAGCCCCGCATTCAAGACGCTCTCTATATGGAGAAGCTACAGCCGGCGTTGCGCGCTTACCTGACGACGCTGCGCGAACAGGCGTTTATCGACTACAAGCCCGGCTACATCGATACGGGAGCGAGTTCGAACCAGACCAAGCCGGTCGAAACGGCGAACAAAGAAGAAGAAAAGAACGTGAAGAAGAAAAAGAAGCTGGGCGTGTTCTAGACTAAGCTGAGCTGTTGCCTCAGAGCGGCGCGGCCAGAACCCCCGCTGGCGGCCGTTTCCATCGGGCGAACGGATATTTTCGTCGCGCTCGCGCGTCTGTCCGAAGCGGCAAAGAGTTCGCGGAGGCTCATGAAAGAGTTTTTCATCTGTGAGTGCCAGCAGCAGGAAAACAAGATCATCACGTCGAGCTTCGTGGTGGCGTCGAAGCAGGTCAAGCCGAAGAAGAACGGCGAGCCTTACCTGGCGCTCACGTTGGCCGATCGCACCGGCCAGATAGAGGCCAAGATGTGGGATAACGTCGAGGAATATCTCGACGCCTTCGAGCAGGACGATTTCCTCAAGATCAAAGGCCTCATCAACAAATATAAGAACCGGTATCAGCTCACCATCCACAAGCTGCGCCGGCTCGGCGAGGCGGAGGTCGATTACACCGACTACCTGCCGAAGACCAACAAGGACATCGGCGAACTCTGGCGGACTTTAACCGAGTTTGTGGCTAGCTTTCAGAATCCGCATTTGAAGGCGCTGGTCGAGATGTTTATGTCCGATCCCGAAATCGCCGAGCGTTACCGCAATGCGCCGGCGGCTAAGACGCTGCATCACGCTTATATCGGGGGACTGCTCGATCACGTCGTGTCGCTCTGCCGGTCGTGCGACCTGATGTGCCGGAACTATCCGCAGATTAACCGCGACCTGCTGCTGACCGGGGCATTTCTGCATGACATCGGCAAGATTCACGAGCTGACCTACAACCGGTCTTTTTCATATACGACTCGCGGCCAGTTGCTCGGCCACATGATCATCGAACTCGAGATGTTGCAGGCGAAACTGGCGAAGCTCCCCGGCTTTCCTCCCGAGCTTAAGACCATGCTGGAGCACCTGATCATCAGCCATCACGGACAATACGATTTCGGATCGCCCAAGCTGCCCATGTTTCCGGAAGCGCTGATGCTGCACTATCTGGATGATCTCGATTCGAAGATGGAGGCGATGCGCGCCCACTTCGAGCGCGAGTCTGGATTGGAAGGTCCGTGGACGAGCTATAACGCGTCGCTCGGGCGTCCGCTGCTGGATCCGCGAAAATTTGAGCAGGGCGAAAAGACGCCGGCCGCCAAGGCAGAATCGGCGTCGGAAGAGCCCGAGCCCGTCGCTCCGGCTGCTCCCTCCACGCCGGAGGCGGGCAACACGCCGGCGACAACGATTGATTTGTTCAGCGAGCAGAAGGCGTAGGAAGTCGTCGCTGGTCGTCTGTTGTCAGTCGTTGGCAAACTTGTCCGTGATAGCAATGTTTCCCCGAATTTGTGCGCCGACGAACGGCAACCTCCCGAACGACTGAAGAACTACCGACTCCGGTTAAGCGACCAACCCATGGACTTCTCGCGCATCACGACCATCAGCTTTGACTGCTACGGCACTCTCATCGACTGGGAGGCTGGAATTCTGCCCGTGCTGCGCGGAATGCTTGGCCACCACGGACAAAAGCTGGGCGATGCGGCCATCCTTGAACGGTATGGAGAATTTGAGGCCGAGGCGGAGAGCGGCGCTTACCAGAGCTATCGCGAAGTGCTGCAATCCGTGGTGCGCGCCTTTGCCGGACATGCCGGCTTCGATCCAACCGCCGCCGATGTCAGTTCGCTTTATGAGTCAGTGCCGCAGTGGCCGCCTTTTTCGGATACGGTTGACGCGTTGCAGCGACTGGCAACGCGCTACCGGCTCGCCATCATTTCAAACATTGACGACGATCTATTTGAGCAGACGCGAAAACATCTGGGCGTGGAGTTCGCGGCTGTGATCACGGCTCAGCAGGCGCGAAGCTATAAGCCATCCCTCCATAATTTCGAGCTCGCGTTAAACAAGCTTGAGGTTCGGCCGGAACACCTGTTGCACGTTGGGCAGAGCATTTATCACGATGTCATCCCCGCACGATCATTGGGAATTTCGACAGTATGGGTGAACCGTAAATCCGCGCGCCCAGGAGTTGGGGCTGTGCGGCAGGCGGAGGGACGGCCTGATCTGGAGGTGCCGGATCTGGCTACACTCGCGGCATTGGCAACGTGAATGAAAGCGGAACAAGCTCACATCGGAATCGGCGCAGGGAGAATTTTCTTTTGAATGGCCGCGGTCACCAGTTGCGCCTTGTTGTGAATGTCGAGTTTACGCATCAGGTTGAACTTGTGGGCTTCGACCGTCTTCACGCTGACTCCGAGGTCGGACGCGGCTTGCCGGACCGTCCGCCCTTCGGCGAGCAACCGCATCACTTCGCGTTCGCGGGCCGTCAGTGTGCTCCGCCGCATGATCACCTGGGTGGTGCCCTCGCGGGGCGCGGTCTTCTCCCGCAAAAGATGAGCAATGCGCGGACTCCAGGCTTGTTCGCCGCGGCCGACATCACGCAGTGCGCGCAGCAAGAGAGTAGTCGGCGTATCTTTCAGCAGGTAGCCGCTCGCTCCCGATTGCATCGCCTGCCGCACGTACTCATTATCTTCATGGATGGTCAGATAGACGATGCGGGCGCCGGGGCAATGCTCTGCGATCAGCTTTCCAGCTTCAAACGACGACATGCCCGGCATGCCGATATCGAGGAGCACCACGTCGGGACGGTGCTCGATCGTGAGTTTCAGGGCCAGCGCGGCATCGCCAGCTTCCGCTACCACCGCGAAATCGGGCGCGTCCTCGAGCAGGCGCCGCACGCCGTAACGCACGAGTTCGTTGTCGTCGGCAATAACGCAACGAATGCGTTCGGTTTCTTCGGACGGAATCAGTGAAGACTTGGTGGCCAACACCGCAGATCACCTCGCGTTCATTGACGGAGTGCGAGACTCATCTCAAGTCGTCCCAGTGCGGCTTTCGACTTGCCCCCGTTATTGTATCCGCATCGGTCGCTGGTGTGCCCATGGCGGCCGCAAAAGGCGGTTTTTTCCGCTTCGTTTCCTCTTCATTTACAATGCCTTTTCACATGCTGCGCTACTTTACCTCCGGAGAATCGCACGGCGAGGCGCTGGTGGGCTTCATTTCAGGGCTGCCCGCGGGGCTCGCCATCGATCAGGCATTCGTCGATCACGAACTCTGGCGGCGCCAGCAGGGCTATGGGCGCGGCGGGCGGATGAAGATTGAAACCGACCGGGCACACTTCCTCTCCGGAGTGCATCACGGCAAGACGATCGGTTCGCCGGTCGCGGTGCTGCTCCAGAATCGCGACTGGCAAAATTGGCAGGAATCGCTGCCCGTGGAGACGGGCGATCCGGAGAAACACAAACGCGTTGCCTCGCCACGGCCCGGCCACGCCGATTTGGCAGGGGCGTTGAAGTATGATTTCGCGGAAGCGCGCTATGTGCTGGAGCGAGCGTCGGCGCGTGAGTCGGCGGCGCGGGTTGCGATCGGTGCACTCGCCAAGCTGCTTTTGCGCGAGATGGGCATCGAGGTTTTGAGTCATGTCATCGCGGTGGGCGCGGTTTCCATCGCGGATCGCGAAATTGGCTGGGAGCAAATCGAGCCACTGGCGCGGAAAGACGAAGTGCTGCTTTCCTGCGCCGACCCCGAGGCCGAGCAACGCATGAAAGCGGAAGTCGACAACGTTCTGCGCACCGGCGATTCGGTTGGCGGAGTGTTTGAAGTGGTCGCGCGCAACGTTCCGCCCGGCCTCGGCAGCTATGTGCAATGGGATGAGCGACTGGACGGGATGCTGGCGGCGGCGGTGATGTCGCTGCAAGCGGTGAAAGCAGTTGAAATCGGAAGCGGCATTCAAGCTGCGCATTCGGCGGGATCGGCGGTGCATGACGAGATCGGATATCAGCGCGACGCCGGATTTTCGGGCTTCACGCGCACACGAAACAATGCGGGAGGAATCGAGGGCGGCGTCTCCAACGGCCAGGAGATTCGTGTTCGCGGATATCTTAAGCCTATTTCGACGTTGCGCCGTCCGTTGCAGTCCGTCGACTTTGCGACGCGCGAGCCCGTCAAAGCGGCGTATGAACGCTCGGATGTATGCGTGGTTCCGGCGGCGGGCGTGGCGGGCGAGGCCATGGTCGCGCTAACGTTGGCGCGCTGCGCGCTCGACAAATTTGGCGGCGACTCGCTGAGGGAAACAAAACGGAACTGGCAGGGTTACCTGGACCAACTGCAACGATATTGACGCGTGCGGTTGAGCGGCGTTTTGCAGCATAAACTCGGCACTGGGCAGGTTTGTGACTCATTAAGATGATTTATCCAATCGTGAAATTCGGCGACCCCGTGCTCGAAAAGCCCGCTGCCACGGTGACTGATTTCGATGACGAGCTCAAGCAGCTCATCGAAGACATGTTTGAGTCGATGTATGCCGCACGCGGAGTCGGCCTGGCCGCGCCGCAGATTGGGATTGCAAAACGGATTGCCGTCGTTGACGTGACCTTTAAGGAAGATCCGGACGCGAAGCTCGTTCTGATCAATCCCCAGATCGTGGGCAAAGAAGGCCGCCAGCGTGGCAGCGAAGGTTGCCTGAGCATCCCGGACTTTCGCGAGGATGTCTCGCGCGCAAAGATCGTCACTGTACGCGCGCAGGACGCAAGTGGCAAGTTTTTCGAGCACACGGGGGAAGACCTGCTGGCACGCGCGTTTCTGCATGAGACGGATCACCTTAACGGAAAGCTCTACATCTCGCACATCAGCGCGTTGAAGCGAGACCTCATCAAGCGCAAGATCAAGAAGATGGTGAAGGCGGGCGAGTGGTAAAGAGGCGAGTCTTAGGTCCAACGCTCTTTGCTTTCAGGGTAAGCGGACTTGCTTGGAGTTGAGAGCCTGGAGCTGAGAGCTAATTCCCGACACTGCGATGTCTAAGCTGATCTTCTGCGGCACGCCTCGTTTCGCGGTCCCGACGCTGGGAGCGCTGGTGGCGGCGGGTCACTCCGTGCTGCTCGTCGTGACGCAGCCGGATCGGCCACGCGGGCGTGGAATGGAACTGGCCGCTTCGCCCGTGAAAGAATCTGCGCTCCGCCTCGGTCTCTTGGTTGCGCAACCCGCCACTATCAAAAACAATTCCGAGTTCCGTGCGCAGCTTGAAGCGTTGCAGCCGGACGCAATCATTGTCGTCGGTTATGGCCGTATCATTCCGCAATGGATGATCGATCTGCCTCGCCTGGGAAATCTCAATCTGCACGCGTCGCTGTTGCCCAAGTATCGCGGCGCGGCACCCATTCAGTGGGCGATTGCCAATGGCGAATCCGTTACCGGAGTTACGACCATGCGTATTGATGCGGGCCTTGACACCGGCGACGTGCTCTTGCAGCGAACAATGACGATCACGATTGAGGATACTTCCGAGACGCTTGCGCCGAAGCTGGCGACGGTCGGCGCGGAGCTGATGGTGGAGACTCTGCGCGGGCTTGAAAGCGGGCAGGTGAAACAAATTCCGCAGGATGATTCGCGGGCTACGCTCGCGCCGATTTTGACCAAAGAAGATGGCCGCATGGATTTCTCGCGCACGGCCACGGAGCTGTTCAATCGCATGCGCGGGTTTCAGCCATGGCCCGGCGCGTTCACCACTTTTCGAACGAAGACGATGCAAGTGCATCGCGCCGAACCAGTGGAAAGTGCGAGCAAGTTGACGCTCGGCACAGTTGCCTTGCACGAAGGGCGCATTTTAGTTGGCTGCGGCCAAAACACGGCGCTCAACCTGATCGAAGTTCAACTGGACGGCAAGCGGCGCATGGCGGCGCAGGAGTTCGTCAATGGATACCGGCCTAAACCCGGCGAGCGGCTGGGAGAATAGCGTGCCCGGAATGGCCGAGGCGCTGGAAGCAATTAGCCGCCCGCGCGGCGTGTCAGAATAGTCGCGATGGCCGTCTCCCCATCCCGCGTCGCGGCATTCGAAATTCTGCTGAAGGTGGAGCGCGACAAATCGTACGCCAGCGAACTTCTGCACTCGACTGCTCTCACCAACCTTTCCTCCGCCGATCACGGCCTGGCGACCGAAATCGTGATGGGCGTTCTCCGCTGGCAATCGTTCCTTGATCGACATATCGCGCAAGCTTCGTCTCAGAAGCTAGATCGGCTTGATGATGAGGTGCTCATCGCTTTGCGCATCGGCCTTTATCAACTTAATTTTCTCTCACGTGTTCCGTCACGAGCGGCAATCTTTGAAAGTGTGGAACTGGTCAAAGCCGCGCGCAAGAAATCCGCGGCGCCGTTCGTGAATGCCATTCTCCGCAAGCTCGCGGGAGGCGAGGGAGGGTCGGCAGCTCTCTCTTCAGCGAAAGCCGGACCTGGCGAGGCTTTGGCCGCGATTCGCGATTCTCGCGATCCCGCAGCTCTCGCTCGCGACGCCTCTCATCCCGAATGGCTGGTCAAACGTTGGGTCGAAGCGTATGGATTGGAGACGGCTCGACAGATTTGCCTCCACAACCAGAGCCCGCCGGCAACCAGCATTCACATTCACGACGATCAATCCTTGACCGAGCTTGTGCAGGCTGGTGTTGAGCTTGCGCATGGCCAGCTACTGTCGCGGGCGCGCACGGTGGTCGCGGGCGATGTTACTAAGACGAAGCCTTACGCAGGTGGCCGGATCGCGATTCAGGACGAAGCCTCGCAACTGGTTGCGCTGCTGGTTGGACGTGGCGAATCGATCCTCGATTGCTGCGCTGCTCCGGGAGGCAAGACGGCGTTGCTAGCCCGCCGCAACCCGGCATCGACCGTGGTGGCCACCGAGCAGCATCCGCACCGGGCTCGCCTGCTGCGCGCGCTTGCGCGAACTCTGAATATTTGCGTCGTTGCGGCTGACGCCCGCCAGATGCCGCTGCTGAAGTCCTTCGACCGCATTCTGGTCGACGTTCCCTGTTCCGGCACGGGCACGCTGGCGCGCAATCCCGAGATCAAGTGGCGACTCCGAGGTGACGATCTCGCAGACCTGCAAACGCGCCAAATTGCAATTCTGAAGTCGGCGCTTGAGCGGCTGGCTGCCGGGGGCCGGTTGGTTTATTCGACGTGCTCGCTCGAACGCGAAGAAAACGAAGCGGCAGTGGAAGCGGCATTGGCAGCCCGCTTCGGGTTTTCGATTGCCGATTGCCGCGAAGAGCTTGAGTACTTGCGGCAATCTGGCGAATTGCGCGCGGACGACCTCGATTCACTGCTGACTGGAAAATTCCTGCGGACGATTCCCGGTCGATATCCCGTCGATGGCTTTTTCGCCGCCATCATCGAGCGACGCCGGTAAGGGCAAGGCGAGGCCGCTAACTACTCTGGGGGCGCGGCTGTTTCCGGCACCAGCCTTTGGACGACAAACCTCGATGGCACCTGGAATATTTTCGGATCAGGCTCGGTCATAGAAAAATCGCCGCTTTCTAGCGCACTTCGAAGTTCACGAACGTGCCGGCTACGATTTTCTGTCCCGGCGCCGGGGACTGCGTCACAATCATGCTCGCGGGGTTCGGCTGAGCCGGTGTAACCTGCGGCGCAATGGGCGCGGTTTGCGATACGGCTGGGGCCGCTTGCGTGCCGCCGGGCATCGATTGCGGAGTACCGGGAGTCGTGTTGACTGCAGGCGCGGGGATTACACCCACTTTGCCGACGCGCATGCCCGCATCTTGCAAGGCCAGCGTCGCGCTGCCGAGCGGCTGCCCAATGAAGCTCGGCATGACATAGGCCGCCGGTTCGCTGGCGCTCGTGACCAGCAGATTGATCTTGGGCGCGGCAACTCCACTCGCATTCGCCGGCGGATTTTGCGACACAACCTGGTCGGGTGCCGCGTTCTGCGGCGAATTTGGCGAATCCGCAGCGAAGCCGACCTGCGCGACTGACCCAAGAGCCAGGCCGCGGCGCCGGATGTTCAACTCGGCGGCTCGCTCACTCTCTCCAGTAACATCGGGGATCGCCACGCGCTGTGGCCCGAGACTGCGGGCGACACGAATCGACCAGCCGCGCCGCACCTTCGTTCCGGGCGGCGGCATCTGGTTGATGATTCGTCCCTCGGGCACATCGGCGCTGTAGAATTCGCGCTCCACAACAACCTGCAGGCCAGCCGCGGAGCCCACACGCTCGGCCTCCAGCGGACTCATGCCTACAACCCTGGGCACCATGACTTCGCGCCCGTGAATGGCGAGCCGCATGGCGGTCAGCGCCGAGACGAGCGCTACGGTGAGCAGCACGAGCGTCAACAATACGATGCTGAAAAATCGGCGCACTGTTGGCGATTATAAATCGCCTACCCGATGAGTGGACTGGACGAAGCTATGGGCTGGGGTCGCTGTGGCTCTCGGAAGAACTGACACTTTCCTCTTCCCATTGGTTGCCGCACGCATGGCACGTCCATGCCTTGTTGTGAACGGGAATTGGAATGCCCAGATAAGCGGAGCCGTAGGAAAGAGCTTTGTTCAACTCTTGAAAGGTGATGTCGAGGGATTGGCAACGCGGACACTTCGGTTGCTCATATTCGCCGAGGCCTTCGACATCTACAAATCCAGGAATGGGCTGGCTGAGGATCTGGTTCGCGTCTTCGGCGTCCTCGGCCCGAACCTTCAATTTAATTCCGCCCAGAAGATTGGAATAGAACCAATCGAGGCGGATCATGTTGTCATCGGCCAGAAGCGCTTCAATTCCCGCCGACTCAAGGCTGCCTTTCGCAAGCAGGGCTTCAGGAAGATCGCGGAATTGACGCAGAGTCACGAACTCGTCGAGTTCGACGCGATCCTCGCCAGCCGGTGAGACGATCGCCGGTGCGAGGCCGCGCTTAGCGGTCTCGGCCAGGAGCGCTTCCTGTGCCGCGACGCTAAATTCGTCACCACTCTGCGCAATTCTGCTGAGCTCCTCATTGCTCATCCCGGAATAGACGCCTGCGAGTCGGGCGCGCTCTGCGTCATGATCCTGCAACGTCATGCCGCCTATGATACTCCGCGAGCAAGCTCAGTTCTGGCTCGGACTGGCCTTCGGACTTCCTCCCGTCGGCATGAGCTGCGCCTTCTGTTGCCCGACCCATGTGTGGATGCGATCCGAGAGAACGTCGAGCGGCAGTGCTCCGCCGCTGAGCACCTCGTCGTGAAACGCACGTATGTCGAAGTTCGAGCCGAGCTGGTCTTTTGAATACCGCCGCAGCTTCAGGATTTCCAGCTGGCCGATTTTGTAACCGAGAGCCTGCGCCGGCCACGCCATGTAGCGGTCGGTCTCGCTCTGTACTTCGGGCTCGTCGATCGCGGAATGCTCGTGGAAGTAATCGACGACCTGCTGCCGCGACCAATGCTTGTAGTGGAAGCCGGTGTCGACTACCAGGCGAATCGCGCGCAGCATGTCATCCTGCAAATGACCGTAAAAGCTATACGGGTCTTTGTAGAAGCCCACTTCCTCGCCGAGGCGCTCAGAGTAAAGCGCCCATCCCTCGCCATAGGCCGTGTAGAACTCGTGTTGCCGGAACGGGGGCAGCGACGGCAGTTCCTGCGCGATAGAGATCTGGAGATGGTGGCCGGGAACTCCCTCGTGATAAGCCGTCGTCTCAACGTCGAGCGTCGTGCGGTGCTCAAAATCGCCGGTGTTGACCATGACGTGCGCTTTGCGCGATCCGTCGGGCAAGCCCTCAACGTAATGTGTTGAAGCTTCTTTTTCGCGGAATTCTTCAATGGGCATCACGTCGAGACGGCCCTTGGGCAAGTGTCCGAACAAGTCGGGAAGCTTGGTGTACATCTCGTCGATGTGTTTGCGATAAAGATCGAGAATCTCTTCGCGCGAGTGCGGATGCAATTTGGGATCGGCTTTGATCGCCGCATAAAAAGTCTTCAAATCCGGATAGCCGAGCTTCTGGGCGACGCCCAGCATGCGCGCCTCGATTTCCTTCACCTGTTCGAGGCCGATCTGGTGAATCTCTTCCGGCGTTAAGTCGGTCGTCGTCGATTCTTTCACTCGAAACGCATAGCGCTCCGCGCCATCAGGAAGCGCCCAAACCCCAGGCTCGATGCGGCCTTTCGGGGCATATTCGTCACGGACGAAGGCCGTGAAGTTGACGTATGCGGGAATGATCGAATCGCGAATGGCAGCGATGCCAGCATCGTGAAGGCGCTTGCGATCGGCTTCGGGAACGGCATCGGGAAATTGGTCGAAGGGATGCGCAAAAGGACTCTTCTCTGGCGCGGTCTTAGCAATTCCGTCAGCCTGCGTCACCACTTGCTCGAGCAGGATCTTCGGTGGCATCAGCCCATCCGCCATGCCTTTGCGCATTTGCACGATGGTCTGGTCGAAGAGGCGCGGTATCTGCTTCAAGCGCGCGATGTAATCTTCATAGTCCTTCACGCTGGCGAATGAGAGCACGCTGACCAGTTGCGGCGCGTCGATGTGAATGCCGTTGAACTGATTGACCGGCATCTCCCAAGGCTTGAAGCGCGCGCCCTCAAGGCCCATTTTCAGATCGCGCACCATGAGTTCCTTATTCAGAACCTCCTGGTCGGGGAATCCGGTGGCGTCGATCGCTTCAAAACGCGTCAGAAAACGTTGCGTCTGCACAAGATTGTCGTCGATCGCCGCCTGTGAGAAGTCGTCCACTTGATCGTTCCAGCGCTTGTCGCCGAGGATCGAGGCATAGAGCGGGCTGGTGCGCATGGTGTATTCCCACTGCTCACGCAGCAGGTCGTTGAGTGCCTTGCGCCGGGTTTCAAGATCGGCGGTCGTGTTCGCGGCGGATGTCGCGGCGGGCGACGAGTTGGCGGCGGACATGGGAGTAGTGAAAACTGTCCCGGCGAGCAGGCCGAGTACGAGTGCACAAATAAGGTATCGCATAACGTTGACTCCAGGAATTGTTTCGTTGGGAGGGCAGACCGCTCCCCAGCGGATCGTTATTGTTTGACGGATACGTAAGGGAATTGTAATCGGTTCCACAGGAAATCCACCGGCAGGGAGCGCCTGGAGCGGGCACTCGCCGTGTGACCTTCCAGTTCAGGCCCGTTTCAACTCGAAAGTCAAATAAATCATCTGCCCCATGTGATAGTGCAGGTGCGTCGCGCATTGCAGTACTATTTCGAAGTTGGTCTTCGCATCCACGCCTGAAGCCGAGTACGGCGTCGACCAGCCTTCCGCCGACTGGCTCCGAATGGCCTTCAGCACAATTTCGATCGCCTCATCAAACTTCTTCAGAACTTCTTCTTTCGGAGGACGCACCTCATCCGAAAATTCCTTTGGACGATCCCGCACATAGCCGGTCGCTGCGATCTGCGCCCCGATGTAGTAATTCAAATTCCCGGTAAGGTGCAAAACGAGGTGGCCAAAACTATTTCCAAACGGAAACGGCTTCGTCCAGAACTGTTTGTCACTCAAAGGGGCCGCCATTTCGCGTAGCCAGCTGGCCAGTTTCATGTATCGCGTAGCCAGGGTCGATGTAATTGTGTCGTTCAAATCAGCCATGCATTTCCTCGTTGAATGAAGTCGCCCCGTGCTCTTTTTGGTCTCTTGGCAATCTTAGTTCGTGTCAATCGGCAGCAACTCAATCGCGCAGCCCGCGCTGCCGCACGTCAGCTGGCCGTGCCGCACGATCTTGATCGATGACGCATCCGGAAAGCGCACTGGAAAATCCTTCGCGCGCAACTGCTCTCCCGCCGAGCGCAGGCTATCGTCGCCTTCAACGAACTCGGCCCGCTCGGGCTGCGGTGAGCTGTCAAACACGAGATTAAATTTTGCCGATGCCTTTTTGCCCGTGATCGCACCAACTTTCACGGTGCGTGATTCCGCGAGTTCCGTCGTTGCTTGGGCGATCTCTTTTTGCGCCGCTGCGGGCTGCGCCGCATTCGGTTGTGAAGTAGTGGCGTCTGCCAACAGCTTTGTCAGACGCGCCCGCGAATCCGCCAAGTTCGCGCCGCCCGCTGCCACAGCAAGCGCATACATGTGCGCGGCTTTGTCGCGCTGGCCCTGCTGTTCATACACCTGTGCGAGCCGGTTCGCGACTGTTCCCGACTCGCTCAGCAACCACGCCGAATTCAGAAACTGCATCGCCGCCAGATTTTCTCCACGCAGATATTTCGCCCACCCCATACGTGCCCAGCCTAGCGCAACCAGCCGCATCGCCGAAAACGCCGATGGCCCCAGCCGGTCAAATTCTCCGGAGTCGAATTGTCCGCCTATATCGTAGAGCACCTGCTGTGCATCGTTCTCAGTTTGCGCGGGATCAATGTCGTCCTTGAGCGCCGCCGCAAAAATGTCGGCTCCAGCATCGCCGCCCGCGCTGCTGCCCGTCAGGCCTTTCATCAGGGCCTGCGATTTGGCGGTCTCGCCCAGCCGCCCGTACACTTGCGCGAGCGCGAGTTTGGTCTCAGGATCCTCCGGAGGTATCGCCGCCGCGGCCTCGAGTTCGGTTCGGGCGTCAGCATCCTTGCCCATTTGCGCCAGCAGCAGACCAAGATCCTTGTGCGACTCCTTTTCATATGGAGCGATCTCAATCTGCCTTCTGTACGCGGCTAGCGCCTCGTCGGTCTTTCCCATCTGTTGCAACTCGACGCCCAGCTCGAGATTCGCGAGTTTGTGATTTGGGTCTTCGTCGATCTGCTTGCGAAATGCGCCGATCGCGTCGGCGTGACTGTTTGCACCCGCATAGGCACGTCCCAAGTCGTACCAGCCATCCTTCAGCTTCGCATCGCCATCAACAGCCCGTTTTAAGAGGTCGATCGCGCCGCGATAATCCTTGCTGTCGAGTGCCGAGACTCCTGCCTTGTGCAGCTCGGCAGGTGTGCCCTCCATCTTCGAGGCCTCCGCTGAGCGTCCCGAGGGCGCCGCGATTGTGCACGAGAGCAGTTGATCGTCGTTGCTGCGCGTGATGTTGTAGAAGGAATCGTAGTCCGCGCGCCGTGACGCCGGCAGCTCGTTCACCTTAACTGTCAGCTTGCGTTCGCCCTCCAGCACAACCGCACTCGCAGAGGAGCCGCTCATCTTCATCGCAGAAGGGCTCAATGTATACGACGATGAGTATTCGCCATAGTCGCGCGACATTTGTACCGCCAGCGGCGTGTGGACCTCGTAATTTGCGGGAAATTCCAGCCGTACTTTGTAATCCATATCACCGGCGGGACCGATATCAATCGGCTCGGTGCCTTTCGCACCCACGCGCGGCGCCGGAACTCCGAGCGGCGGGATCGGGCGAAAATCCACGCTGGCCGATGGCACCACAAAATACCGGTCTTGCTTCAAGTGATATTTCAGGTGGAAAGGTTTCGAGGTGTCTTCGAGGGGATCGATTTGCACGTCGTCCACATCTCCGGGCAACCCCCAACTCGCCGAGACCGCTTTCGTGAACTCCTTCCACTGCGCCTGCGGCACATCGCGATAGCCGGCGCGCATCGGCCAATCGCGGTCGCCCTGCGCAGTGAATTCGAGCGTCGCATCCAGCGCGCCGTACTCGCTGAATTTGCCGTTCAAAACAAAATGCACATAAGTCTTGATCGGCGAGTCCGCCGGCGTTCGCCGCACTCCACCTTCCGCGTCGTCCGAAGCCACGACCGCCTGTTTGTTACGCAACTGATAAAGCAGCAAGCCGTAGGGCGTTACCTCCTGCGTGGTATCGAGCCAGGTCAGCTTGTCACCCACGCGTGCCAGCGTGATGACGTGATCGAACTGCGCCGGCGAGGGCTCGTCGCTATCGAGCTT
>Ga0181522_10000811_pt1 | contig 20918 bp, 29 predicted proteins | sample PEATcosm2014_Bin_27_FD_121103 | JGI IMG/M metagenome (GOLD analysis project Ga0181522, IMG submission 121103) | Peatland microbial communities from MTU Mesocosm Facility, Houghton, MI, USA - PEATcosm2014_Bin05_10_metaG | ecosystem: Environmental > Terrestrial > Soil > Wetlands > Peat | place... | reverse complement strand
CAATCTTGCAAAGAAAGCGCCGTCTATCCAGTGATGGAGGGCCAAGTTCGGCTCAGCGCTGAAGACCCAAGCGTGCAATGCTCACTGGTTGTTTATTCTCAACCTGTCTTTGGGTCTGCCATTTTCACTTTCCCAAGTCCTAAATTCAAATTGCCTCCTATTCCCAACAAACCACCTGGCGCCTGCATCACTGTGCTAGTCTACGTGCGCAATGCCCAATCGACAGACAGTGAGCAACGAGTCCTGGGCCCAGACGAGAAAACAGAAGCTCGTCAAGACTATCTGATGCGGCTTGGGACTGCCGTGGTGCCTATTGCATCATTGACAAGTGGTACTTACGAAGTGTACGACCTGTCTGGCGTTTCTGTTGGCAAACTGGATCTCCAAGTCCCACCTGATCGAGATGACTTTGGCGAGCTCCAGTCACAAGTTGCAAAGAAGCGTGCACCAGCCATGTCAGAGCTGGTCACTGACGTTCGCAAACAGCTGGCTGGGCTGGAACAGCATTACAAGTGGACCAGCGGTGCTGGAGATGCCTCCCGCTATGTGGATCAATGGATGTCCACTCACTTCAGTTTTGTGGATATCAAGCAGCACTGCGGAGCTGTTCCTATGGCCGCCTATTTGCCTCTCAATACATCTGAGGACTCCAAGGCCGATGTAGGCTATCTACGCAACGCGCTGAACAATGCTCGCTATCTGATGCGCTTGCAGCAACAACCGCTCAAAGAACTGTCCGTTGAGCAATTAGCGGAACTGGCCAAGGAGATGCAGGTATTGCCAATGTTGGCACAACAGTACCGAATTGACTACACCAAACATTTCCCTGGAGACTACAAGCCACTGGACAAGTGGGAAAACTCATTTGTGACACCCGATCCAGAGCTGCAATCCTTTGACTGTGAAGACGGCTGTATTCGCATTTACCAGGAAACTGTCTGGTTACGCAACTCCACAGACCCCACACTCAAGCCGCTTGTGGACCTGGAGCGTCGGTATGTGACATTTCTGTCGGCCATGCTGCTGAAACTACCTGGACCGGAGCGGGGCAAGGATGCATACACATACCATGCAGCTATCCTTAAACTCGATCGCTCCTACGTCCTTGCCAAGCTCGGCCTCAACAACAGGTCCGAATGACACAAGCACACGTGTGTGTTATTTGTGTGTGTTGTGTGCAGTGTCCAACCAGATGCCAAGGACCGATTGCCTGCCATTCTAGTGGAGGGAACCAACTACACAACTGGATGTTGGAGCTACAAGTCGCAAATCGTCGATGTAGACAATGTGTGCAAGCGGTCACAACAACAGTTCAGTCGTGGCGAGACCTTGTGCAAGATCACACCAACCATGATCCGTGACAAGGGATTGTATGGTGCTATCCAGTCCTTGTTCAGTCCGGAGCTGCTCTACTCGCACGGCATTGCGCAAATCGAGCTGGCACAAGGAACAACATGGCGGCGAGGAGCCAATACATCGTCTGTGATGCAGTACGATGATGCTGTGCGCTACATCCCTGTCCGATTCAAGGTCGAAGGATCGCAAGACACTATCAAGCAACTGCAATTCCAGGCCTATCCTGCTGTCGTGTCTCCTCAACCTCCATTGACAACAACCAAGGAACTACAGAGCAGCAGTTCCAGACCACGTGTTGACTTTTGTGTCAGATTTGTTGACTGGACACCTCAAACCAAGGCCGAGCTCGAGGGCATCTTTGACTTGGGAGAATTGAGGGCGCAAATCCTATACATTCAAAAAGGGCTGCGACTGGTGCACGTGACAGCGTGAAGCTCATGTCCAAATTTGAATTTGAGTTACTTGATCGAATATTGGACATCCAATGACACGTTAACAAACTATTTGACTATTGACTTAATATTTATTGGTTATCCAATGTTGATCCAGTACCCGACCCTATGTATATTGGATGTGGCCTCTGACACAAGTACCACTACAAAAAAAGGCCATACCGGGTTTGGACCTGGGAGGGGGGTCCAGGGTCCGGGAAAAGTGGCCTCATTTGTAGTGCTAGATGATAAAAAAGGCCATGATTTATGGCACTTTTATAAAAGTATCCGAGCACTACACAAAGAGGCCATGGCTAACTTTTGTAGTGCTAGATGACAAAAAAGGCCACATCCAATACACATAGGGTCAGGTATTGGAACAACATTAGATAACCAATAACTGAATGTCTACATCCAGATGACTCGTTTTTGACATCATTTAGTGATTAATTAGAAGACAATAGTTTTTGTACTAATGTGGCGTCACTTGGTAAACTATTTTGCTCTCTCCTTGTAGCATTTCAGGAGATGGATACGAACGCGCCACGCAAATTGATTGATACCTGGCCTATGCTGACCATGGAGCTAAGCACGACGACCGCGGAGAAGGCACTCCAGGAGATCAAGCAAGGAGGGCCCGGAATCAAAGCCAAGTCAGTGGAGGGCGAACGTGGTCATTGCGCCAAGATTACTGTCGCTGGAATACCCGTCTTCGATGGTGCACAAAACAAGTATACGACGTGGCTCACCAAGGCGGAAGTGGAGGAGCTCTACAAGCTTCTGAAAATTTCCGGTCGACTTCCACATGCAATGCCGCCTGGCTACTGGCAGCCCGATGCACAGCCAAGGTCTGGGGACAAGCAGAAGGCGTGAAGACTGTGTTCCTGTGCTCGGACAATGATGATTGATGACCTTGATTGATGATGAACTTGATATCAAGTACTAATCCAATGTTCATGGACATGGCCCTTTTTATCATCTAGCACTACAAAAGTTAGCCATGGCCTCTTTGTGTAGTGGTCCGATACTTTTATAAAAGTGCCATAAATCGTGGCCTTTTTTATCATCTAGCACTACAAATGAGGCCATGTTGCACGGACCCTAGACCCCCCTCCCAGGTCAAAACCCGGCATGGCCTTTTTTTGTAGTGGTACTTGTGTCAAGAGGCCATGTTGACTAAGTATTGGATATCCAATGTTTGATCAAGTATGATTATGTCCAATGTCCAATGTTTACTTAGGCACGACGGGAAAGGAATGTCTTGCGGAGTGGGAAGAGTGCACCACGCAAATACACATGCACTTGTTTGCCTCCCCCAACGACTTCGACTTGGCGGATGTGGAACGGGAACATCTGCTCAAATGCCTCCAGCTGCTCTAGTGTCGCTGTCTGCCACCCTGAGAGTTTGAGCAGGTACTCGTTCTGTGCATCCTTCTTCTCGGCATCGACTGTTTGGCCTTTGGAGTCACAGATTTCAAATTTCACGAGCTCCGGTGTGTAGGCCCCAAGGTAGTTGCCAGCATAGGCCGATAGCGCTTTGATCCGCACAGTATCTTCGCTGGCGCCCTTTTCCAAAGTGTCATAGGGTGCGGTAACACTGCACTCAAACATGTCGTGACGCACCACTGCATCAGCTGCATCTGCAGTGCCGATCTTGAGCTCGAGTCTGCCATTGGCCAAGTCAAAGTCTGCTGCGTAGAGGTACATGCCCGAATCACGCACATGGCTTCTCAGCTTGGTTGTTGTGATTGGATTCGGTGCCTCGATGCACAAGGCCAAGTGATCAGGAGTTGTGACCATTTTGATTGGCTTGTCAGACAACTTCTGGAAATGGCCAACGACAAGTCGTAGCTTGTCTCCATTCAATACGCCGTCGTCAAGCTTGCGCTTTTTCATCGCTCTTGACGTTGATCTCAGAATTGCAAATTCATAAAGAGAGAGCGCAACATGGCATGCGAGCCAATTCAAGTCTGGTTGACGCATTTTCTCTTGTGCATTGCAGATGAAGCGCGCTAAATTTGCGGAAAACAAACCCTGCTATGCTGATCGCCTGTCGGACCCACTTCTGGCACATGGAGTGTTCGCATACGTGGAGATCCCGCTATGGCATGTCGATTTAGCGCTGGTCTCTCGAAAGTGGAATGCCGCAGTGCGAAGCATTCCACGAGACAGTCTGTCATACAAGAGACTTGCTGAAGAACAAACGCGTGACGGGACCCGTCTCATTTACTGCTACACGCGTGATTCAGATGACGCTGCGCAGATGCGAATCGACTCCAAGGGCGACCCAGAACTGCATCGCGGGCGCGTCCTGGTATGGCGCAGTTGGCACCCAGATTGGCAGCTATCTTGGAGCTGGGGCCCATCTCTACTCTCTCTGCGCAACGCGGTCACTTACTATCACCGACACAGCCGCTGTCATACATGCGATCGCAAAACGGGCGTTGAGTGGAAGCAATTCGATGTGACAGACTGGAGCACGTATCCGTCGAGCGACCCGTTTTTTGCCAGATGTGGTATCGATCTCTTTTATCATATGTGCCCTGACAAAGTCTTTGTGCGTTTGGCGGTGTGTCCTTTGCATGCCAAGAGTGATACGTTTGCGAGACACAAGTGAATTTCTTCACATGTCAAAATGAGTCAGCGCAGCACTCGGCTTTTGTAACGAAGCACGGCCACCACCACGCGGTAATGTCTGCAATGGAATACGCACGACCTGCGTTTTTGGAGGGTAAGAGAGTTTGATCACAGCCGTCTTGTCACCGAACAAATGTGCCGTCTCGAACAAACACATTGCAGTTAACATCATTAATGTGCCTTCTGGCACCGGCATTCGCCGATGCAACACTGTTTCAATTTTGCGTTCACTCATTTGCGCTTACTGCAAATCAAGAACACTCTGCTCCAAACATTACACGACTTCACGCCCAGACCACGCATGTTCAGGTGAGCCGCTTGCGCTTGGATCCAGGCTGCTGGAACTCCTCTCGAGGCAGTTCGCCGCGTGATGCCATCACCTCGTTCATGTGCTGCTGCTGCTCCTGCGACATGTAGCTGATTGGGTCATCGAGCCCAGGCCCGTGTTTGTCCAGCAGAACACACCAGGCACTGACCCATCTGTCGTCATAGTTCTGCACATTGCCGCGACTGGCCTGCACGATTCCACCACTTGTGGGCAGCGCCGATAAGGCCCTCCACTTCTCGTCATTCGCTGTCAGCAGCTCTGAGATGTTGGCCGCCCAAGCTTCGTCCTCCTTGCCTGCTGCTGGCTGAGTCAATGGCTGCTGCTGAAGCTGCTGAAGATCACGTGTCATGTGCTGATGTTGTTGCTGCCTCTGACCCATTTTGAGGGTCCTGGCCGCCTCGATCAGCGCTTGGCCTGCCGGCGAGTCGATAGGGATCATACCACTCTTAGCCACCTGCTCCAGCTCCTCGCTGTCCTGCGTCGTTCCTCCATGTCCTGTGGCATGCAGCAGCTCACGTAGGATGCCCACTGACGTGCCCCTGCTTGCAGCGAGTTGTGCCTGGTTCAGCCGCTGCTGCTCCTGGATCTTGGCGTCTGCAGCCTTCTGCGCATCCTCTGCCGCCTTCTTGGCCGCTTCTGCAGCACGTTGTGCCTCAGCAGCAGTTCGCTCAGCGTTCTTCTTGCCGTCGAGCAGTTTAGCAAATTGAGTTTTAAATACTTTTTGTTGTTCTGGAGACATAGCACCGAGGCCCGTGTTGATCGCCGCCTGCAGTGTCTCTGTGTCCTTGGCAGCTTGCCCCTGCCCTTGCTGCTGCTGGCCGTGGTCTTGGCTAGTGTCCATTCCTCCACTCTGAGGGTTGGCCATGTTTGCTCCTGCTGGTGTTGATGGAGAAGCATGTCGAGATGCCTCCACTGTTGTCTTATAAGTTTTGGCATTTGTGGTGGTGTCAAAGTAGCAGTTGTCTCTGGCAGGGGAGACAGTCAGCGACACCTCTCGAACTTGTAGAGGGACACGTGCATGGCTCAGCGACAGTCCCAATGGGAACTTGGACGCCTTGACTGTCTGCACAAATTGCTCGCCCTCCGGATTTAGCGTGAAGTCAATCTCGAAATCGCCAGTGGTCCTGTCGAATCGTGCATCCTGAATCAACCCCAGCTTCTTAGCCGACTTGTCTCCACGGCCATGCCAGTGAATGATGTTCTGGCCACGCAGTTGTGGTTCCATGGCGATGCATTCCTCCGTCGTCAGTTCATAGTGTTCCTCGTCATTGGCAGGTGCTCTGTTGCCATACGAGTGCTGTTGCAGCTTGACTCCTCGTGCAATATACCCCGAATAGACGGGAGTTGTCGTTCCGTTCGCGATAGGTTTAGTGTCCGTCATCATCAAAAAAAGAGATGGAGAACAAGAACAACCCTGCTTACTGTCCACCGATTACAAGCAATGTGGTTTGCACGGCTAATATCCGGGTGACTTTGAACATAACATGGCTCGCAGCAGTATTCAATGGTCGAGAAAGCACCACTGGATTTCCTTGTTGCACCATTACCGACAAGTCTGGACGCCTAACCTACCAACTGTTTGAGGGCGGTAAAATGGTGGTCACAGGAGCTGGCACTCCAATTGAAGGCCTGGCAAGCATGACAAAGCTTGTGGCACAGCTTGCCCGACTGTTGAAACGCAACTTGAGACTCTACGAGTTCGCTCCAGAGAACATTGTGGCGTTTGGAAGTTTGGGGTACCTGTTTGACCAACTCAAGTTCTTCCGTGACAACCAGGCTGCCGACGAGCCTCCAAAAGACTATCGGTTATCGTTAGCTCGTTCACTCAACTTGGCTACCACAACGCCATGGCAAGAGATCTGCAAGGCCCGGCTAGTCAAGACACCCCGCAAGCTAGCTGTCACCAACAAGACTCGTGGCAAGATGCGCGACTCAACATTCAGTCAATTTTTACCTGGCAAGTTCAGAGGAGTGCAATTCTTCGTGGACTATCCACGTGTTGTCATCCTCTACTCAACGGGCAAGTATGTAGTGACTGGCAGTGCAGACCCTGAGGAGATTCTCAGGACAATCAACGCCGTAGACTGGAGCAAATGGCGTCTCAAGCCATCAGTGACACTGGAGCAGTATACTGCTCGAGTTGAAGCATTCGCGAACCGTGTGCGGCGCACTCAGTACGGCTACCACGACTTTGCACGACTAGGGCTGCTTTGTGATGTCCTGCGCATTGGGTATTGGAAAATCCTCAATAGCGTGGAACGGCGTTCAAAGTTCAATCACGCTTAACGCGAGACCAAAGAGAAGATACAGAGAGTCTAATGTGGAAAATGTTTACCACACTGTACACAATCCTCATGAATATCACGAGCAATGCGGCCACACTTGGTGCATGTGTGTCGGCGCAGTCACGCTCCTGTCTTGTGTTTCTTTGACGGTGGTTCTTCCTCCACAGCACGGAGTTGTACTTGATGCTGCAGCGCTCTCCGGCCCTGCTCACGACAGTGGGGCACGACGTGCAGACAGAACATGTGCAGCTCATTGACGATGGCTTCTGCTAGCCATTGGCTAACATCATCAAGTAATGCCCGTGCATCAGCCCGCTCTGCCGGGATTTTGTGCTCCAGGTACTCGCGTGCACGTTTGCGGTACATCTCCATCATACTCTTGTGCCCACCCACAGAGACCCCATGCCAGCACTCATGGAAGTTCTCAACCGAGACGTCGAACCTCTGGAGACCAAAATGCCGCTTGTACGGCTGCAGACTGGTCATGGCCTCAATGCGCTTGGCCATTCCATCCGACATGATGGAGAACATTTTCTCGATGATGTCGGTTGTCTGCGCAAACTTCTTCAACACAGCGAGGGTGGCAGGTGATGGCACTGGTTCTGACTGCTGGTGTACAGCACCACCAGAGTTGTCATCTCCAGCTGGGACTTTGCGCTTCTTGCTTTCCACTCGCTTGGTCTCAGGCGCTGCTGCAGGCTTTTTTCTTGCAGGCTTGGCTGCTGGGGTCTGTTCAGTCTTGACGACTACTGCCGCTGCTGGTGATGCCTCTGGTTGTGCCGCTGCAGGAGGCTCAGTCGCAACAGTGCCCCAAGAGGCATCAAACATATCACCACCTCCGCCACCATCTCCAGTTTTGATAACACCCGCCACAACAGGAGCGTCCTTAAAGATAGGCAGATCCATGTAGGCTTTTATTCCGGGTCAGCAGTTTTGATGTCTACAGAGACAGGACAGTGACACACTACCACAGAAAACGACGAAATTGGATCTGGTGGATGTCTGTCGTGCCAGCACAACCCAAAGAAGGAGACCTGCAAACACGCATCGCAGACGTCTACAATAACGTGCTTACCACTCAGTCTGAGATCCAGGACGTCCTACGCAGTCTCGCCCGTCTGAAAACTCTGATCGATCAGCCTATCGGAAGCACTGCTCCTGCTGCTGCTCCCTCAGCGTTTGAAGGCAGATGGACGACCAGGATGGCAAAATCATCGACATCTTCCTCAAAACCGAAAACTCTGGCGATCTCAAGAAACCGTCAAACAGTGGTGCCATCATCAAGTGGTTTGAAGAGGTTGCGCGGCATTGCGAAGTGAAGCAGCAGCGGCGGGTGCACTGCGCGACAACAGCCGGAGCAGCACATCAAACACTGTGCGACATCATTGTTTCCCGCAACCTCCTGCCGACTGCTCCACTCCTGGTTCTTCGCAAACAACTGGATTCAGTTCGACAGACTCAGCCTGTGGTCAATCTGTTCTGCGATCAATGGGACAGATATCAGCAATTGGTGTATGCAGCCAATGCATCTATTGCGCGAGCAAAGACTGGTATCGACCCTCGCTGGTTCGACAGGCAGATTGCACAAGTCACTTTCGACACTGTGTTTGACAACCGGCTGTGGGAGAAGACAGATGGCCGCAAGGATCAATTTGATGCACTGGACAACAATGGCGAAGGCAAGAAGCGTCGTGCAGAAGAAATCTTGGCTCCAGAGGACAGACTGGATGCTCCCTCAAGCTGCTTCGAAGTACCAAACTTTTTGTGATGGATTTGATGTGTTTGATAGGTGTTGATGGAACATGTGGGCAATAGGCAGCTGCGAGCCAAGTGCACAGCTTACCTCACGAAGATGCAGAGATGGCAACGCGAGGTGCTGAATCCTCTTCACCAAGACCTGACTCGGGAAGTCACTGTGGGTGCTCCAAATCCAGTCTTGCCAGTACTCAATGGTGTCGCTGCGGTGCACGAGCTTGTGAGAGAACGCATTGCCAAGAAACTGTCGCAGGGCATGTCGGCAGAAGATCTACTCAATGGTAGACTTTCTCCATCTGTGTCTTGTCGCTAAACAGAATGTTGTTAGGTTCTTTGCAACAGGAGCTGGAAAGCACCATTTTGACGGCTGCCCAGGAAATGGATCTGATCAAGAAGGAGTGGACACCCAAATTCCGGCAGCTTGCAACGTCTCGTTGTCTGCAGCACTGGATGGACACACTGTTGCGTTTCTGGACACCTCTGCAGCGGCAAAGAAACGCTATGGCATCGATTGCCGATGTTCTGGAGGACTGGCCAGACATTCGCCAACCGAAACGATATCGTCATGCTACTGGTGCTGCTGCAGAAAACAAGCGCAAAACACCAGCCACTGGAGACGCGATCGACTTCATGGAAGCAGTGTTACAACAACACACCAACGCCGATGTTGATGATTTCCTCGCGGAGCCTGTCACCCAACTTGTGCACAAACTGGAGGAACAGCGACAAAAGTTGGTGTTCGCAGCTGATGTCGCAGAGAAGCGCAAGGCTCTGATGTTCCAAGCTATCCGGATCGACACGAGCCGATGGATGCAGCAACTGTTGGCAAGAGCAAGCGTCGATATCACCGTGCTGCAGAGCTTGGATGCAGACGAGGAAGTCAAGAGGACACAATGCCGAGCTGTCGATGAGCTGCAGCAAGAGTTTGAAGCCAAACTGGTGCGAGAGGTGCTGGATCAGCACGATGTGTATCGGAGCGGCTTTCAGGAACTGCATGGTCTGATGGTGAAGCACTGGACAACCTACGTCTACGATGCCTTGAATGCAAAGATCGCGGCATTGGCAACGTTCACCGACAAGATCCGTTCACAGGTGCTGACGTACGAGCCGTGGATGGCAACACCCTTGAATGCCGAACTCTTGAGCAAGCTCGGCAAGATCCTACCTGCAGAAGAAAACGAGAAACGGCCAGTGACAATTGCAGATGCCGTGGTCAAGAGTCTCGGATGGTTTGAGCAGGCTGGAATGTAGAGTAGTCTGGTGGAGTGTTGTTGTTGCTGTACCAGATAGACCAAAGCGTGAACCAGATATTTTTGAGCAAAAATGGCACAACAACGCACCATGCTTGCTGATGCCTTGCATTACCACAAGTGGCATGAAGCTGTGAGGGTAATTCGAGATTCCGAAGCCAAAGATCTCGACACAGATGACAAGTGTATTGCACGTGCAAAGAAGCTGCTTGAGGGCGAGTTCATGAAGGAGCTGCGCTTCTGGGCATACACGGATCCTAGCACGCAACAGCTGGGCTATGAGCCACCGGATCTGCCAAACACTGCATGGCGTCTGCGCTGGGGCTGGGACGAGAAGCAGAGGACTGCAGTGATGCGTGTGGACGACAAGGCCTACACGACGTTTGGAGTACCTCATCTCGCTGTCACAGAGCTGAAGCGGCCTACTCTGGATGCCTCGGGGGTGTTGATGTACATGGCAGTGCCTGGAACCAGTGGAGTCGTCGAGTACATGTGGAATGGCGGCACGGCAATTGCTGTGCGGCTGACTCCTCTCTCTGAGCAAGCGTACTTGCAGCGGTTTTTCGAGGAAGTTCAGGAGATCCGCAACATCAACACCCGGCTGGACGAAGAAAACCGGCTGCAAAAAGCGGCTCTAGATGCTGTCAGAGGCCGAGTCGCAACAGGAGGAGCTGCTGGCATGGGATCTGAGGGATCAAGCAAAGCAGGAGCAGCAGCAGAACCCACTGCGGCCAAGACCGGAGGAGCAGTCGCCGACACTAAAACGACTGCGTGATGCGTTGCGTGTGGTCGATCAGCAGTCACACGACAGAATTGAATTGGCACCATTGCAGCATCAATGCGATGGAGACTGTGAATGGTGCTTCATTGACGATGAATGGTCCGTATGCAAAGCCAGCGGCAACTTGCACATTTGCACGATTACCGAATGCGGACATCGCGATGAATCCAAACAACGGGGACATGGCGGGTACAGTGTGTGCATGCTGACTGCCCGCGTGAGGGAACCAATGCCTCCTGAGCCTGCAGAGCTTCCGTATCATAGCAAAAAACTAGCAGCAGTGTCCGGGGCTGGCAATCTGATCAAACGACTGCGGATGCGCTATGACCAGGATCGCGATACTGCTCGTAAACTGCTGTTAAGGCTATTGGGAGACAAGAAGCGGCCGTCCGAAACGCTGATCGATGATGTTTGCACCGCATGTCTCCGGATCTGGCATGTCGTCCACAGCACTACCAACAAGATGGTGTGCGCAGACCAGAAAACCAAAGTCTGTGCTTTCGAGGACATGACAGTGGTGGTGATTTACCGGATGCAGTTCTGTGGCCTCAATGTCCGACTCAGCGATGCTGACAACGACAATGAGGATCCATTGGAGTTGTTGCCAGTGGTGCCATTTCTGCAAATTAATTTGCCCAACAACATTGAGGCCGAGCGCGACTTGGGAATTCAATGCAAAACCATCATCTCCAAGGTTGTATTAACTGCATTGACGTCGCTGCCGGCAGCTGAGCTCCGGGCTCTTGCAAATGAGTTTGGAAGGCTGCGTTTCGTGTGAGCGGGGAACGCAACACCCGCTATATCTGTACATTGCGATTCAGGACAAGAGTCTTGTGATTGGGAGGTCACGCAATCCACTCAAACGCATTGAAGATATCAACAAACGCCAGCAACGCAATCTCAAGAAGCAACGCAATCTGCACAGCAGCAGTCAGCAAGCACCAGGTGGAGGCAGTAGAAGCCGGCTGTTGCTGTGTGTTGGGCCATTCACAAAGATGAGCGAAGTACTGGCGTTGCGCGACATCAAGAACGAGTTCACAGGACGTCTTGGAAGCCTTGTGACATCTCTGGAGACACGAGGTCTGCAAGGCGCAGCGTGGCATAGTGATGAGACGCGTGAGACATTGACTAACCTTGTTTAATCCACCGAGTCGGCGTGTGATCGCTGCGGGACGGCAGCATTGTACCACAGCTGAGGTTTTGTGGACTTGTCGATTGCCCCGACCGCACAGATCATGTCATCGATGCTTGCGAATTGCCTTGGTTCTCGGCATTTCCAGAGCTCGGAAATCTCCGCCAGGCCTCCAGTAGAGGAGTAAAATAGAACGACAGGTAGCTGCATCTCCGAGTCGGTCAGCTTGGCTGCAATGTCCCAGCCTTCATAAGGGTGATAGGTCGTGGACCAGGTTGGGACATGGAACCAAAGGGCTCTAAGCGCCGGCATTTTGCGCAGCACCCCAAGCAGCAACTCACTGGTGTTGTGCTTCCAGGACCAAAAATCGTCCCATTCTTCTGCAAAAAGCATATACTATGAGACAAAGGGAGCCGAGAGCGGCACACCAAGGTTTGGTAACTGAACCTCCTGTAGGGTGAAGCGCGCCCGATCCAATGCCGTCGCCAGCCAGCTGTACTCGCCGGGCAGACCAATACGTCCATAGGGCAACCGCAAGACGCGTAAACCTTGTTGCAGCCAGGGCTGAGCCAAGGAGATCGAGATGTTGTTCATTTTCATATCCCTAATTGTCAAGTGTTGCAACTTGCTGGCGCTCATGATCGCAATCAACTGCTGGGCGCGATGACCGCCATGCGAGACTTCCAGTTGTGTAAGATTCTCCAGAGAAGTTGAGGCCACCTGGGCGTTTCCGGTCAAAATTTTCAAAAGAGGCGGAAGAACGCCAGCGACCCAATGAGGGCTCTTCGGAGTTGAATGCAGATGCAAGCGTTGTAGCTGGGTGCAGTTTTGAAGCCAGGTAATGAGATTGATTGGGTCCTTGTCGGGATCTTTAACTTCCGCAGTCCAGCTGAAGACCTCGAGTTGGCAGAGCCAGTGCATAGGCAGCGGACAAGTAACGCCATTGTCGCCTTTCCAGGTCAGCTGGAGGTTCCGCGGTTTCACAAGTCCATGCGCAAATGCCCACCACATTTCGTCCTTGGATGTGCACGTCACGGTGTCAGACCATGAAGATGCGCTGCGCGCCACGAGGTTCCAGCTCCAATTGACGCGGTTCAGCATGGCGCGCTCTTTAAGGTGCAAGAATTGGCACAAATAGCGTTGCACGGTAGCATGCAATTTGTTCATGGTCGCGAATGCACGCAGAAGAAACTCAAATAAAGTACAGCTGTTTGCCGTTACACGCGTTCGCGGTAAAACCGCCAATGACTGTCCACGCGCGTCCGTAGATCGTGTAGCGATAAGAAGGACTGGGGTTGCATTCGATGTCCTCCTTCTGCCTTTTGATGTTCGGTTGCTCTTGGTTCCACACGACACCATCTTCCACGAATTTGGTCGAAAAGATGGTGAGGTTCATGTCGGTCGGGATCCCATCTACGTAGAACTTGGGTAGCGATCCATCGATAACCACCTGGTGCGTTAGTCCAACGTCCCAGAAGTTATCAGTCGCCGCTTCGAACTCCAAGTCCTCGTATGCCCAGTCCCCATCATGCTTTTCGGTCGTCTGTAGACCCCACCAGCCTCTGTACGGAATGGAGCCACCCAGCTCCTTGTCCAGCAGTAGCATTGCATCGTCGGCGTATTCGCACGCACGCCACTGACGGTCGTCGAACAGGAACACTGTTGCTGGAGAGGCCTTGGCGGCCTTCATGATTTCCCGGGCCTTTTCCAAAGCCTCTTCGCGCCATTTTTGAACGAGGATCTCGTGCTCCTGCTCCAGAAAGGCTGCCATGCGCGGCTTGTACTGCAGCTCGATCTCTTCTTTCTGTTCGTTGAATTTCTTCTCCACGACAGCGATTTCGGCATCACGTTTCTGCTCGATTTTGCGCCACTGCGCCTGGAGGGTGTGCAGTTGGTCTACAAGCTCGTCGATCTTAGTTTTCTTGCTGGGCGAGCCCTGTTCCTCTTTCAAATCAGCCCGCTCTGCAGTTCGTTTGTTCATCTAAACCACAAAGTATTAGCACGATACGAATGCAGGATTAGTATGGCGTACTGCTAATTCTGCAGTTTATCGCTATGTGATTGCAAATTTGTGCTCAACCCCACGACCATTCCACACGCAATGGTGCCAGGCAAAGTTGTCTCGGCAGGTCTTCTTTCTCCGACGCCGTGCGGTACTTAGCCACTTCAGTCTCCAGCTGCCCGTAGGTTTCAAAACAGTGTATTAGAGGGAGCCAGCGAAATGCAGACTGAATTTGGTGGGCTGGGACACCATTGCCATAAAAGATCATGAGGCGAGGCGCTATAACCACTCGAAGCAATTCAGACGGGATGTCCCAGTCGCCTCCGTCGCGATGCAACCACAGTATTTTGAGAACTTTGAGCCCGCGCATGGCAATGATGACAGAGCGAACATGGTCGTGAATCCAGGGCACTACAAAAATCGCGTCAAAAACTAAAAGGGATGATGAAGTAAGTTACGAAGTGCCGGAAGCTGAAGTTCCTCGAGAGTTGAGCTGTTTTGCTCGAGCAGTGTGGCAAACGAATCGAGTGCGGAGGACGTCGTTATTATTCCAGCGGGTAGTTCCAGAACCCGTAGATGGTGCTGTTTCCACACCAGCTGGGCGACTGCGAATGCTGATGGGCTGGCCTCGTACAGAGTCAAGTGTTCCAGATTTGATGCCCCCATGACAGAGAGCATTGCAGGACCTGCCTGCTGAACACTCACCTCCAGGTGGACGACATGCTGAAGCCACTTCGCGGCCGCATTAAAAGACTGACTTGGCATCAGTTGCGCACATCCAGTTATCGTCTTCAAGGTTGGAGGCAGTACTGACGACCAAACGCACATGGCGTCGCTGGCAAGATGAAGGCGCTCGAGTTGCTTGCATTGCCCAAGCCAGTCGACGCGGATTGGCTTTTGTATCGCCGTGACCCTGGGATTCCAACTGAAGCTCCTGAGTGACTCGAGCCATTGTTCCGGAACTGGTATGGAGCTCTTTTTCCTGGGCTTCCACCGCATCGTGACATGCCGTGGTTGAAGACAGCCGTGTTTCAAAGCCCAGCGTGCTTCAAGCTTGGTTGCACAGTCAATGTTGTGGGTCCAGCTCCCCGGGTGGTGGTTGGCCGCTCTCCAGCCTTTGTTAATTAGGTCAATTTCAAGGCGATCCTTGACTCCGAGGAATTGACAAATGAGACGTTGCACGTTGGACACCAGTTGCACAGACGGTTTAGGTACGAGCTCCGACATGGTTTTGGCGCGTTTCATTCCCCGCAAGGATCGAACGTATTAGACTCTAAGTTATCAGAGACAGCACCTCTTGCTGATGAATACTGAAGTGCACTCATCAAAATTCAAAAACACTCGATACACGCGCACTTCGCAGTGCTTCACTTCATGCCCTCAGCAAACTCATGCTTCACGCTAGGCTTCTTCTTGCCGCCGGCCACCTTCTTTCCACAGCCCGTGCAAAAGGAGTTGCCGGCGACGATAGCCTTGCCACACTTGCCGCAGAACTTGTGCTTGTGTGTCTTCTTGGAGCTTGTCTTTTTCCGAGCCGGCGCAGTGTCAGGGCGTTGCTTCTTGCTTTCCGTTGAAGACATCTGGTATTAGGAAATTTCAGTTACATGTGCACAACATACACCGTACCTGGACATCAATGTCGGTACCAGTGGTCCAAACTCGTATTGAATTCATAGATGTCATGAGATTTTGGATTCCTCGAGACAGGCCAGTGTACCGAACCTATTTGTGGAGTGCTCAGTTTCTTAATTGTGCAGAATATGTCGAAACATCCACGTGACGAGTCTTTGGTGCCGGATGAGCACGAGAGTCCTCCCAAGAAGCCCAAGCTGCCTTCTCTGACCCGCACCGAGCCCAAGACACCCTCCAAGCCCGATAATACCGAGCGCAAGGTCAGTTTCAGATGATTTTTCGCGCCACTGGCTTATTACAATCTGCGCAGATGCAGCAGGGTGACACCAAGTATGGTGAGCCGTCCGCGCCTGTTCCCGAAGTCCCGGAGACTGAAATTCTCGGGGTAAGACCCAAGGGTTTGGATATCTGTTATTGGCGATTCTGTTGACAGCCCTGCAACAACTGCGGCAAGTTGGTGTATGACGCGCCCGATGAGCCCGAGAAGGAGTCGGATTCCGAAGAAGAAGAAGACAAGCCTTCTGGTTACAAGGCCTACGTCAAGGGAGACGAGCTTTGCGACCGTTGCTTTGGCCCCTTGTGCAAGACCTGCCACCCCATGGACCGTCACTGGGCTTGTCAAGTGTGCGCAAGGGAGGGCAAAGGCGTCTGTGTGCAGTGCGGCTGCTGGGTGAAGCGCGGTCGCAAAGAGAGCGTCATCCCATGCGGCGTCTGCAAGGGCCCCATGTGTGAGCACTGTACAGACCAGCAGCACGACCGTGTGGGACCGGTTGGCAACGAGACCGAACTGTGTTGCTACATGTGTGAGGTGTCGTGCATGGGGTGCAAACGCCCCTGTTCTCCTCGATGGGTTTGCAATTGCCGCGAGTGAAATTCGGTTTTCTGAACTGAACTGACCAATCACCGCTGCTGCACACAATCTAGTCGCTGTTAAACAGCGCTTTGTCCTCGCATGGGCGCATTGTGAAAGCTGCAATGGTCCCCCAGACTCGGCCGTACACGGTGACGCAGCTCTTGTCTGTCTCCCACTCGATGTCTTGCTCGCGTGGAACTTCGTCCTCATCCCATTCGACACCGTCTTTGTGGATAAACTTGGTGTCGAGCCATTCGCTGAGCTCTTCTCCGGTTTTCTCGTCCTTGGGAGCTTCGTCGATGTAGAAGGTCGCTTCAGACCCCTCCCCAAAGTCGAGAATATGCTCCGTGTCACCGCGGCATGAGTACCAGTAGTCGTCCTTGTTGGCCATCCATTCCAGAGAGGAGTAACTCCAGTTGCAAGCGATCTGTTCTTCAGTTGCCTGTAGGCCCCAGTAGCCCTCAATCTCGATGCAGCCGCCGAGTTCCTGGTCCAACAGTTTTTTGGCGGCATCAGCGAATGCCTCATCCTCCCACTTGCGGTGATCGAAGAGATAGACATACGTGGGATTCTCCTTGGCAGCAGCAATGATCTCGCGGGCAGTCTCCAGTGCCTCTTCTGCCTTCTTCTCCAGAGTGAGCGCGGTCTTGAGTTTCTGCAGCTCCTCCAGTTCAGGTTTGAATTTGTCCATGATCTCCGTTCTCATTTTCCAAAACACTTCGTGGTGAGACTTGATTTCTGCGTCTCGCTTAGTTTCGGCGACTCTCTCCTTTTTCTGTATAGCCCAAAGCTTCTCCGTGATCTCCGCAAGCTTGGGCTTCTTGCCGGCTACGGGCTCGTCTTTCAATTCAGCTTGTTCCGCAGTGCGCTTCATCTAACACAAAAATTAGCTACATTGCCAACTTGACAGTGTTACGGATGTCAAGTTGGTCACAACTAAACTAAAAATCCGACAATCATAAAAAAATTGATCAAATTCCAAACAACGTTTCTTTTTGATTTCTGACTGATTATCCCTTGTGCATTAGCCTTGTGTTGACCAACATGGCTGATGCCAAGGTCCAATTCTTGACAATTCAGCCACATTGTCACCCGCTGGATGGCGTGGGTGAACTGGTGTCTCCCCGGGCCCATAGCATCAATGTCTTCATCCCGCTGCAGGACCACTACCAAACCGGTGCATTGATGTTTGGCGCCCTCCGAGCAAATCAAAAATGGGCTGAGACTTTGCGTCAAACACTGCAGCTGGTGGGTGGCATGGCTTCGAATTGTGCGGCATACCACAACAAGGTCGTGAAACTGGACGATTTCCGCTATCCCCGCATTTCAGCATTTCTGGTGCTGATTCACGATGCACAAGAGCAGCGCGTGGGCTACCTGCTGCGCGTCTTCTGGGCAGAGATGGCCGACGACATCGAGAACGATGATTTGAAGATCATGAAAGAAACGCCCAACAAAGAGAAGATCAAGCGAGAGCGCAAGAACCAACGCAATCTCGACCACATGCTCCACTCCTGGGTGCATCATGTAAGTCCCAAATCATCTGAATTTTTGAAATTTCATTTGCGTTATTTGTGCAGCGACGCGATGACAAGGACGCCAAGACACCGGCACGCTACTGGTATCAGCACATGGACGCCAATGTTTACTTCAACAAGTTCGTGCCGCTGGTCGGAGAAGGCATTGATTCCAACCCGGACCTGGCGCGCTATGGCATGTCGCTCCGCACGAAGAGCAAGACAAACCCGGTGGATGGCACTGTCACGAAGAATCCGGCCAACATCCACAACTTGCTGAGCATTGAACACGCCATGGCCGACATGCGGACGTACCAAGCCGCTGCAGTGTACATCAATCCTCTGACCTGGGCAAGCAACTCCATCGGTGTTCATGTAAACCCATCTGTGCTCTATCTCTATTTCAGTGCGTGTGTGACAGCCGAACCATTTATGGCGTATTGAGCCGTCAGAACTGCACTGGGACTTTCTGGAGAGAGCGTGGTTCCCTGACACTCCATTGCCGTCTCTGGACAAGCAGCAGGGCGAGGTCAAGAGACTGACAGAGCGCTACTTCAATCAGCTGCTAGCATCGGCTGAGGAGCTGGGCGTCCTGCCCAATGTGGACCAGGCAGCCGACAGAAAGGTGGCAGAGCAGGAGCTGGCACGGCTCAAGGAGGAGATGCGAGAGCGAGCGCAGAGCAAGGCCGAGTATGCACTGCGCTGTGGCATGACTGCAACTTTGGCCACTGCTGACCGGAAACTGCTGCGTGAGGCCAATCTGCAAACCATCAAGGCGGCCGTGGACAAGATTTCACCAACGGACCCCGACCGTATCAAGAAGGTTGGCATTGCACGCTATCAGGCACGAATGCAATGCTTGCCGACATTCGAGGTCCGTTTGTGTTTTTTTGGATTCCTCCCTTCAATCTGTTTGTGTGTGTAGGCGCTGTTCCAAAACCCCAAGGCCCATAGTGCAGCGTACGAGTCCATCGGCAAATGGATTCAAGACTACAACGACAGACCCGACAACAAGTACAAGAACCTGAGCAAGCCACGCGTCTCTCCTCCTCCACTGCAGAACCTCACGCCATTTGGACAGCGCATGGCTGAGATGCTGCTGGAGCAAGAAGCCGTCCGCGAGTGCTACATGGTGCACGGGCCTGTTATCATCGTGCTGCTGGCCTCACTGCATGTTTATCTACGCCACGGCATTCGGCTGCATCCCAACGCACTGCTGTGTGGCGACGCCAAGGCCGGCAAGTCATTTGTCAGCATGATGATCACGCTACTCATTGCCGGCACGTGGATGAAGTCAAGTGGCAGCAGCGCCAAGGCCAAGATGAACAGCAACACAGCTCCTGTCGACGACCAGATTGTGATCCACGAAGAGCTGCAGCCCAGCGCGGTAAACAACCTCTGTTGAGTGTGCTCAACTTTGCTGAGGTGTAGGTTGGATTAGAGGGAGCATCAGGCCGCAAGAAGAACGACAATGCCATGACGGACTCGGCTTCTGCCACTCGCGACCTGCTGACCAGTGGTTATATCGCTTACTCCCGCAGTGTCGAGATCAAGGACAGTGCTGGCAACAAGCGTTGGGACACAGAGTACATCAGCAAATGGCTCAACCAGATGAATATTGGCTGCATCAACATGATTCCCGACGTTATGCCCGAGAACATGCGCAGCCGTTGGCTAATCCTGACCTTCATCATGGCAGTGCGCTCCAATGACTACAGCCTGGCTAACCGCATCCTGAACCCCAACACGGCCGACGTGAGCAGCCTCGAGAAGAAGTGCACTGAGAACACGCATCTGATGCAAGCCCGAGTCGCCATGACAGGCATACTGATGGATGTGGGCCTGATCGCCACACCTGGACTCAGCGCAGGTCGTCTTTTCCTCAACGAGGTACCTTGGGTTTGTTTGTTTTGTGTACACATAGATTGTGTTAGGTGGTTGATCTGGCCAAGTCCCGTGGCATCTCTGGTGTTCATGATGTCCGCCACCTCAAGAGAATCGAGGGCATCATGGAAGTTCTCAACATCGTTGATGCCAACGCCACCTGGTTCGACGATCCCAATTCCCCAATTGCGGATCAGCCATATCACCTCTCCCAGTTCCTGCAACTGGTCAGTTTCCCTCTCTCAAAGTACTTGACATTGATGTTTTAGGAGCCATTTCTGCTGGTCACCATCGAGCAAGCTGTCATGGCCACGACGCTCTTGGCGCACGAGTTCGAGAAACCTGAAGCGTTTGAGATTCTGCGCAGTATCAACTTCACCTTCATCGAGTCTCCCTTCTGCAAGTTGACCAAAGGCCTGCACGACGAACGCCATGCAACCACGGACGCTCAGCGCACCTCGGCTGCCGAGATGATACGAGATGGCAGGGATGAAATCAACAAGTGGCTCTCAGGCACGGACGTTGACAGCTCGGGCAAAGACTACACTGTGTTCCCCGTCACCACCGTGCAAGAGGCCCGTCGTGGAGCTGCAGATGGTGTACAACGTGAGAACACGGCCCACACGTGGCAAATGGTGCGCAAGCTCTACGGCCTCATCGAACCCAACATGGAGGCCAAACCACCCAAAGAGCTAGCTCTTCATTACCTTGTGAGCCTCTCCACTTTTTGTTTTGTTTAAGTGGTGAACAGGTGTCCTTGGTGGAGACAGCTCGTGTACCGTCTCTCGATGGCAAGCGGACGATTGAGGCCATGAAGTTCGACAATGCCGGGTGCTGTTACATCGCCAACATGCTGCTCAAGGATGTCTCTAACAACCGCTTCCTCAAATGCGTCAAAGAGGTATTCCTGCACACCAATCAAATGTGTATGATTTTTATGTTAGGTTCTGTGCCGTCCGCATTACCCACGCCAGCGCTATGTGCTGGGTGTGCCCGATGCTGAACAACCATGGAAGTGGCAGACGTTTAGCAACGACAAGAACGACATGCAGACGCCTGAGGAGTTGGCGGAGCT
>Ga0181522_10000809_pt1 | contig 20932 bp, 21 predicted proteins | sample PEATcosm2014_Bin_27_FD_121103 | JGI IMG/M metagenome (GOLD analysis project Ga0181522, IMG submission 121103) | Peatland microbial communities from MTU Mesocosm Facility, Houghton, MI, USA - PEATcosm2014_Bin05_10_metaG | ecosystem: Environmental > Terrestrial > Soil > Wetlands > Peat | place... | reverse complement strand
TGTCGCCCTCTGGCTGAGAAGCAAGGCCACCGAGTGGTCGCCCGATACATTCGCGTGGCCGATGGCGGCATCGCTTCTCTGTGCGCCGGTCGTGTACCCGTGGTACCTTCTCTGGCTCCTGCCGTTTGTCCGCGCGGCTTCGACGGTCCCGATCATCATCTGGACAGTCAGCATCATTCCTACTTACTACGTCTGGCACTTGCGCACGCTTGATCGTCCGTGGCTGGTTCCTCGCTGGATCATGGTTTTTGAATATGGGTCCGTCGCAACGGCCGCCGCGATTGTCGAATTTCGGCGATTGCGACGACGGTCGGCGCCACGATCTTCAATGGAATAGATGCCCACTCGTTCGCCAGACCGCTCCGAACCGAAGCCGTTGTATAATCCGCGGCAAGCGCTGTGACTGCCTGGGACGGGCGAAGAGTAACTGTGCACAGCGGCTCGTGTTTCCAGAAACTTGCACCGTCATCCAACGCGCATCCGTTCAATTCACCGAGGAGCAAACTCTATGAAAAATGCCCGCCGTTTAGCCATGTTGGGTCTTCTGCTTTGCGGAGTGCTCGGCCTTGTTCCAAATTCCTGGGCGCAACAGCGCGCTCCAATTCTCGAAAAGATTGCCAAAACGTACGGAGTCGATTCTTGGGATCAAATTCAGGCCATCCGCTACACGTGGAACGGGGAAGTTACCGGACTTTTCAAAGCCGCTCACAAGTGGGAGTGGGAGCCGAAGACCGGCAAGGTCTCCTACGAGGGGACAGATAAAGACGGTAAGCCAGTGAAGGTTGTTTATATGCGCCCCGAGCTAAGCAGCCAGCCGGACAACGTGAAGACCGCAGTTGAGCCGGCGTTCGTCAACGATAACTATTGGCTTCTGTTTCCCTTCCATGCCTACTGGGACACCAGCGCCAACGTCACCGATGGGGGTATGAAAAAACTCCCCGCGGGGGCCGGTTCGGCCGAGCAGGTCGTAGTGAAATATCCCGCGGAACTCGGCGGTTACACGCCCGGCGACACCTGGGAACTCTACGTCGGCAAAGACGACCGCGTTGAGTATTTGGTCTTCCGCCACGGCGGGGACAAAAAGCCAAGCCAAGTCAACGCATCGTGGGTAGGCTACAAAAAGGCCGGTCCCTTGCTCTTCTCAACCGAGCACCGCGGCAACGCCGATGGCAAGCCTCTGCACATCTTTATTACGAATGTGGCCGTGAAGCTGACGGGATCGGACACCTGGATGGACGCAAAATAAGCGTCGAGGCTTATCGGGCGATTACTACCGTGGTGCAGGAACTGCTCAGCTTCGGCAGATCGCGAGTGGCGGCCATACGGGTCTCCAGCTTCAGCCGTTCTCCGCGAATGATCGGGCAGTAATAGTCAGGCTCCATCAGAGCACCCTGCAAGCGTCGTCGTCCGGCACAGCCGCCATGGCATGGGTCACGGAACTCGCAAGGCTGGCACGCGTCGGGAAGCGTGCGGGCCTGAGTGAAGGGCGCGGAGTCTAGAATCGCGACGCCCGCCGAAATCAAATTCGCCAGCGGCTCGCCCGATCCCGGCCAGTACACGCAGGGCTGTGTCGAAGCGCGCGGAGTGACCCTCACGGTGCTAACGCCACATCCTCCCCGGAGCGCTGGCGAGCCCGCCATCGCGCGCACCAGCGGCTCACCAATGGCGATCACGTCGGTCTCCGCAAAGAGGCGCCGGAACCCCTCCCAGTATTCTTCGTAGGAGAGCGCATAGATGTCGGATCGCACCGCCTGATACACATTCACTCGCAAAGGCGCGTCGAAGCGTTTGGCCACTCGAGCTACGTCCGCCAGACGCAAGTGGTTCGCTTTCATCATGACCGCGACGATGGTGACCGGCAGGCCGAGCTTCACGCAGCGTTCTGCCTGATCGTGGATCAGTTCCCAATTGCCGTTTCCGCGTTGAGCATCTTGTTCGCCCTGGGTCGGGTAATCGAGAGAAAACTCAATGTCGTGAAAAGCGAGCAGCTCTTTGTCCTCCAGAACTGCAACGCTGTGGCCGTTGGAAGTGATGGTGAGTTTGATCGGTTGCGTTCGCAGGTAACCCAATATCGCTTTGAACTCTGGATGCATGCCGTTCTCGCCGGTGCCGAGATTCACCGAACGGATCGGCAGTCGTTCCATGACCGATTTCACTTGATCGAGAGAGAGGCGGTCGGTGCGGGCTGGATCCCGGTAACAAAAGGCGCATGAAAGGTTGCACTCGTTGGTGAGCCCAAGCCCGAGCGAAATACCGGTGTCAGGCATCGTCGCGCCGGTCGTGGAGAATGAAGATTCCGCTCGCACGTCGTTCACTCGCGCTCCTCCTTCACCGGTTCCGGTCGGCGAGCCAGGCATTGCCTATAGCGCGCGACTGCGGCAAACTCTGGCCGCATACCCAGCTTACGTTCCAGTTCGAGAATGCGCTGGTACTCGGCGTCGCGAGATACCGTCGCCGGCAAATAATCCGCAACCACGCGCACACCCCGCTCTACGATTAATGTCAGAGATGCCGCTTTCAGCATACGTTGCATGTCTTCGTTACTGAAGAGTCGCACTCTCCCTCCGTAGAGAGATTCTTCTCCCCACTCAGCCATAAGGGCATTTTCCGTCCCATCCAAATCGCCCGCTCGGATTGCGGCTTTTAATACCTCGCCGGCCTGGGTTCGCACGAGCACCGAGACTATCGCGGATGAACCCCGCAAGGCGCGAGCCGCATCCCGCAACACAGCTCCCGGGTCATCGACATATTCCAGGATGTTATGGCAGAGAATCACATCAAACGAACGCGCGGGAAACAAACTGGCAAGCTGTGCTGCCTCACCGTGCTTCACCACGATCTTCTCCGCGACCCCGCCTTCGAGGGCGGCGCGTTGCGTGATATCCAGCATCGCCGAAGCACAATCTACAGCTGTGACATGAATGCCAAGTCGCGCCAGGCGAACGGCTGTCGCTCCCGTGCCACAACCGAGATCCAGTGCGCGCAATGGCTGTTCGGCATGTTGCGGAAGAAAATCGTAAAGGTTGGCGAAGGCCAACTCCAAGCGCAACCGGCCCCCGGGCGTTTCGAGGTAGGCGGCGTATTTGTTCGCGCCGCTTTGGAAGCGTTCGCTGCCAGGACCGGCGGACATATTCATGCGATCTCCAAGCGCAATCGTCCAACTGTCGATTCGATACTTCGCCAGTGCCCTCTCAATTGCCGGAACTGCTCGGCGAGGGGCTTGATTTCTCCTTCCAGTGTTCTTTTGGTTCTACTGGTGATGAGGACCCCTAGTCCACGTGTTCACCTTCTTCGATAAACCCGATTTCCGGCGGCGGTAGCTGGTCACCCGGCCGCGCCCAGAAGACGTACAACGAGGGCAGCAAGACCACGCTGATGAACAGCTCAACCATCAGTCCGCCGACAATCACGATGGCGAATGGCCGCTGCGAATCAGATCCGATATCGTGTGACATTGCGGCAGGCAGAAGCCCCAAGGTCGCCACCAGCATCGTCATCATGATTGGTCGCAAACGAAGAGAGGCACCTTCGATGGCGGCTTCGCGAGGATTCATGCCGCGCGTGCGAAGCTGGTTGATGTACTCGACCATGATCACACCGATCTCGACTGACACGCCAATCAGCGCCAGAAACCCCAGGCCTGACGAAACCGAAAAATGAGTGTGGGTTAGCAAGAGGCTGAAAAAACCGCCCAGCGGCGACAGGGACACCACGCCCAGAATCAAGGCGACCCATTTCCACGAATCGAATGCGGAGTAAAGAATGAAGGACATCAGCAGAATCGTGATGGGCACAATGAACGCCAGGCGCCGATTCGCGCGCTGCTGGCTCTCGTACTCACCGGTCCAATCGAGGTAATAGCCTTCCGGCAGTTGGACCTTGTGGCGCACTTCCTCAATTGCCTGAAGAACTGTGCTGCCCAGGTCGCGTCCGCGCACGCTGTACTTGATGGCGATGTATCGCCGATTACCCTCGCGGTAGATGGTCGAGGCACCGTCTTCGAGTTTGATCTGGCACAACTGTCCGAGCGAAACCCGCTCACCCGATGGAGCGAGTATTCGTATGTTGGCGATATCTTCAACCGTCTTGCGAAAGGACGGCTGGTAGCGAACGGTCAAATCGTATCGCTGCTCTCCGACCAGAATCTGGCTTACTGCCTTGCCACCGACCGCGGTCTCCACGGCATCCTGTACGTCGCTGACATTGATTCCGAAGCGATCCGCCGCCGCACGATCCACCACCAGATTTACGTTGGGCTGTCCGCGCACCTGGAATGTTCCGAGGTCGGCGACCCCGGGAATCTTAGCCATCAGGTCTTGAATCTCGTTGGCCTTTTGTTCCAGCGTCTTCAGGTCAGTACCGAAAAGCTTGACCGCCAGCTCGCCCTTGACGCCGCTCACCGCCTCTTCCACGTTGTCGGAAATCGGCTGCGAGAAATTCCAGTCCACGCCCGGGAACTTGTTCAGCTCGCCATCCATCGCGGCGATGAGGTCGTCTTTCACCTTGAATTCTGAGCGCCATTCGGAGTGCGGTAGCAGATCAACGAAAAACTCAGTGTTATAGAAGCCGCTGGCGTCGCTGCCGTCGTCGGGCCGTCCCACTTGACTGACCACCTGCTTGACCTCGGGAAAATTGGCCAGCACCAGTCGCACCTGTTTTGCCAGCGCGATGCTCGACGAAGGGCCGGTGCTCGGCGCCAGCGTGCCCCGAACCCAGATTGCCCCCTCATCCAGGTGTGGCAAAAACTCGGAGCCGATAACGCCTCCAAAAGCCAGGAACAACATCAGCGCCAGCGCGGCCAGGCCCAGGCCCAGCGTGACTTTCAAGTGATCGAAGCACCAGTCAAGCGTGCGGGCATAACGCTCGCGCAGGAATTGGAGCACGGGGTTGCGCCATTCTTTCATGTCGCCATGGAACAAAAAAGTGCACAGCACTGGTGCAATGAGGAGAGCGAACAACAGCGCACCCAAAAGAGCGAACGCCACCGTCCACGCCATGGGACGGAATAAGCGGCCTTCCACGCGCTGCAAAGTGAAGATTGGAAGGTACGAAACGATGATGATGATGCGCGCGAAGAAAACCGGCTTCTGAACTTCGTGAGCCGCGGTGGCGATCATCTCGGCGAATGTTTTCTTGCCACGGCCGAGCTCGGCGTGGCGCAGGATATTTTCCACCATCACGACCGAGCCATCCACGACCATGCCGAAGTCGAGTGCTCCGAGCGAGAGCAGGTTGGCGGGAATGTGATTGAGGTCCAGCAAGATCGCTGCAAATAATAGCGAAAAGGGAATGGTGACGGTCACAATCAGCGCGCTGCGCACGTTTCCCAGGAAGAGAAACAGGATGAGAGTGACCAGCAGCACTCCATCCGTCAGGTTGCGCAGCACGGTGTGAGTCGTGTAGTGCACCAGTTCGCTGCGGTCCAGGTGCGGAACAAACTTCACTCCCTTGGGCAATATGCCATTGTTCAGTTGTGCGATCCTTTGGTGGAGAGCATCGAGAGTCGCATCCGCTTCGGCGCCTTTACGCAGCAGCACGATGCCTTCAACCACGTCGTCATCGTTGAGTACCGTGCCGTCTTCATGGCGAATGGTCTTGCCCAGTTGTCCCAGCCGCACTTTGGGCGCCTGTACGACTACGCCCAGATCACGAACGCGCACCGGTGTGCCATTCACCGCCTTCACTACGGTTGCCCCAATGTCGTCCGTGTTCGCCATTAAACCCACCGCGCGCACGTTGAGCGCTTGCTCTCCCCGCTCGATAAACCCTCCGCCGGCGTTGAGGTTGTTGTTGGCGAGCGCCTGTTCCACCTGGCCGATCGAGAGCCCGTAAGAGACCAGCTTGCCGGGATCGAGCTGAACTTGGTATTCGCGAGTGGGTCCGCCAAAAATGTTGACGTCCACTACGTTGGGCACGGACTTCAACTGGTTCAGCACAAACCAGTCCTGGAGCGTCTTCAGTTCCATCACGTCGTACCTGGGATTGGTGCTGGCGAGCGTGTAGAACATGATCTGTCCGGTCGGACTGTAATCCGGACCGAGCCCCGGGTTTACCCCTTGAGGCATGGCGGCCTGGGCCAACCGATCCAGCACTTCCTGCCGTGCTGTGAAGGTCGTGATCTCGTCGTCGTAAATAATCGTGATCCCCGACAACCCAGCCAGCGACACCGAACGCAGATGCGTCATGTGGGGGACGCCGTTCAGTTGTACTTCGAGTGGAACGGTGATCTGCTGTTCGACTTCTTCCGCCGCGTGTCCGGGCCACTGCGAGATGATCTGGGTGTAGGTATCGGCGACGTCAGGGTAGGCTTCGATCGGCAGATTATGAAAAGAAATAATGCCCCAGATAAACAGGACGAGCGTCAGGCTCAGCATCAGGATCCGGTTGTGCAGCGCGAAATCGATGAGAAGCCGAATCATTTCCCCTGCTCCGCTAGGCTGCTCGAGAACGCTAGCGCGTTGGCCACGACCTCAGCGCCCGCCTTCAGCGGGCCATCCTGTAATTGTTGGTACCCGTCGTCGGTGACGCCTCGGGTGCGCACTTCGGTTTTCCGGTACTGGTTTTGTCCTTCCTTGCGGAACACCCAATCCTTGTCTTGCAACCGCATGATCGCGGCGCTCGGAACCACCAGGCGCGACTGCCTTTTCCGCGATCGGAAGGTCGCTACCGCATACATGTTCGGCTTCAAGGCGGCATCCGGATTGGGCAGCACAATTCGTACTTTTGCCGACCTCAGGTTGGGATCGAGCACTCGCGAGATGTCGGCGACCCTGCCTTGGTAAACCTTGTCAGGATAGGCGTTCAGTCGAATCTCGGCGGCATCGCCTAGCTCAACCTGGCCGAGATCGTTTTCGTAAACATCGCAAACCACCCACACCTCCGTAAGGTCAGCGATGGTGAACAGGTTGGGGCTGTTGTCGAGACTCCTGATTCCTTCAAATCCCGATACGTTTTGCTCCACGATTGTCCCGGAAACCGGCGCATGTAGCTCAATCAACGAGCCGGGATGAGCTGGATCTGCGCCCAGTATCCGAACGTGCTGCTCCGTGTTCTGCACATCCACTTTGGCTTTTTCTTCAGCGTCCTCGGCCTGCTGTAAGTCTTTCTCGGCTAACGCGCCATGAGAGTAAAGAAGCTGCGCTCGTTCCAATGACTTTTTGACTAACCGCTCATCTGCGACTGCTTTCTGGTAGTCCGAAAACGCTCCTGCCAGATCGGCGCTGTAAATCGAAAGAAGATCCTGGCCTTTTTTCACGGAATCGCCAAGCTTCACTCTCAGGTCGACGACCCGGCCCGAACCCTGCGAGGTCACGTGAATCGTGCGATTCACATCGGGAGTAACGCTGCCGTTGGCTCTCAGCACGGTAGGCAGGTCCCGCGCCTCTACTCGGACCACATTGAACAGTTCGGGGTGGTCGATGCTGTACAGGTCGGGATCGAGGGTGACTTCCGCTTTGGTGGGCGCCGCTTTGGTGCCCTTCGAGCAAGAGGCGGACAGAATGATCATGGAAATGATCACAGATAAGATTGCGACGAGCGCCGCCGAACGGCCATAAGGATTCTTTGTCCTCACATAATTCCGGGTCGTTGTCGGCTCGCGCGCCGGGAGAGGCGTCTTGAGCAGCTTCCACCATGTTCTGCAAAGAAGGACCAGACATGCCGCTGGGAGAATCAAGAGCAAAAAGAGCAAGCGCCCGCTAATCATTTTTGCATTCTAGCCGATGCGGAGAGCCAGACACTCCAGATCCGCCAGCTGGCGAGACCCGGCGCGATAAGAAAGATAATCCGACAGGGCGTGTCGTGGCGAAAACCAAACGCCAACATCTTATATTCGACACTCGCTAAGGCGCCTGAGCGATCGCGGGAAGATCAGGTCAACTCGTCGCGCCACTTCTTCCGGGAATTGAATCGCTTCGGCATCACGAGGTGGTATCGATGCCGGAGGCGGTTCTCAGAACAACCCGACGATTACGAGGTCGTTCATGATAACGAGCAACAGGAGAAGGATCTGATCTCCGCATCGAGAACCGCATTTCCTTCCATTGTCTGCTGGATTTCGGCACGCTTGTCGACCGGGATCTCCGGGTCGAGCACACGCCTCTTGCGCGAGTCGATGCGCAGCTCAACGCTTGGACTCGGGGCGGAGTCGATCTTACCTTCGTCAATTGGAGCTTGTATTTCGCGATCGTGCGCCAACCGGAGAACGCGCCGGACTTGAAGACACGAATCTTCAAACCGGACATGTTCACGTCGATCGCTTGGGTTTGGGCGTAGAGCTTGTTTGGTCCGAGGCAGACGATGATTGCCAGAATTTCCGAACGCCAGCCTCCTAAGGCTCACTGAACCCACGCCTGTTTTCGTGTTTCCGTTCGTCTCCGATCGCCTATGGTACCCGGAACGACACATTGCTCAAGAGCGTGCCGCTGGGCGTTACCACCTGGACTTCGCCGGTGGATGCGTCCGCGGGTACGGAGGTAGTGATTTCGGAACGACGGTGCTTCGGCATGAAAACTGGCGAGACCCGCTCGTCCGTTCAGGTGTCCCTCGACGGCGAAGCCTTCAGCCTCAAGCAGGCGCTTTAGAGTCTTTTGGACGGATCGATCATCTTCGACCACCAAAATCCTGTCGGTCATTGTTTGTTGATCCAGCTCGGAGCCGAGACTCATTGTGGCCGTCTGTTTGCGCAACCGCAAAATCCTGATCTTCCGGAGGATTCACTCGGAGTGACCTGTCCACCAAGGAGGGGAAATGGAAAGCGTGGCCGGCGGATCAAACATTTGTTGGCCCTCGCTCTTTGGCGGGGGTGCCTTTGTCGGACGCGTTTGATTGGTCCTTCATTGCGGATTTGAAGCCGCGAATACCGTCTGCGATACCTTTGCCGAGTTCCGGAAGCTTTTTAGGTCCGAACACGAGCAGGGCAATACCGAAAATCATAAGCAGGTGCATGGGTTGAAAAAGTCCGTCCCACATAAGCACTCCTTAAGGAACGGTTGTGAAGATTTGCAACGTTAGAACTAAAAGTGGGCGCTGCAACTTCTAACTGCACGAACAGCGCCCCTGGGGAGAAACAAGCAAGCTCGTTATTCGCGCTGAATCAGAATCCGCGTTTTGCTGCGTCCGCTTGTTGGGCGAGTGTGTTGAGGGTCTTGAAGAATTCTGGCGTCTGGCCGACAAAAATCCCCATCGACGTTAGGAAAGCGACCACTGCCTTGGCGATTCCTTTTGGATTCGTGGGGCGAATCACAGCGCAAACCGGCAGATTTGGGCTGATGAATTCGCAGGGAACGGGGAAGATCAGGTTGGTTTGCAGCGCCGGGTTCACCGTTTTATCAAAGTTCGGGAACGTAATCCCCAGGATATGATCGGTGAACGGAGCGATCGGTGGCTGCACGCCATTACCCGCGAAATCCACCCACTCCAGGAAGTGAGCGACTTCGTCTCCGCCGATGCTTACCAGAATTCGCAGAACCTCCAAATTGGTGGCCTTCTGGACGAACGCGGAGTAAAGGGTGCTGCCGCCCTGCTCAATCGTTCCGAAGTGGAAAGCCGCAATGTTGGCAATTGCCTGAATGTGGTTCTTCCGCTCGAAATCCGCATCGGTTAGGGGAATGCCGGGTACGTTCACCAGATCGATGGCTTGCGGGAAAGTGGCGTCGAAGTCCGGATTCAGGGTGCTGCGATAGCGGGTGTACCAACTTGTGTCGACGGTGAGGTTCATCAGATTGGTGAGCCGTCCAATTTGCTGGGCACCTTTGGCCTGGCTGCTGGGCAGAGTGCGGAACGCGTCAAAATCCACCGGCTCGGCGCCGATCGAGATCAGATAAGCATTCAGAAATTCCGCATGGGTCAGCTCATCATTAGTGTTGCTCGTGATGTACTGGGGTCCATCGGGATCGAGGTTTATGAAGGCTGCCTGATAGCTGTTCATTGGTGTGGACGGGGCTGTTTCCACCGGGAGTTGGCCGGGGGTGAGACCACCCAGCTCCGCATATTGCTGCCACATGTCGGTCTCGATGAGTTCCGCCGCCGCCACAAACCGCAGGAGGGCCACATCGCCAGAGGTAATAATGCCAGTTGCCTCGGCGGTTTCGGATGCGGCTGCGAGCAATGAACCGCCGGTCAGAGCTGCTCCAGCCGCGCCCAAGCCTTTGAGGAAGGTACGGCGCTTAACACCGTTTTGAGATGGAGACTCGGATAGAGACTCGGAGGTTTCGGGCGAAGCGGTCGGGGCGAGGTTTTCTTTTGTCATGTTCTGCACTCCAGTTTTTTCAGAAACGATTGTCGGTAATCCGACACTTGACTACGGATCCACCGCAAAATGAAGGTAGGCTGTTACCACTTGCTGCGTGTCAGGCTTCTGTCAAGAGTTTGTCAATTTGTTTGCATCAGCACAAGGAGACTGTCGCCTGCCGCGCGGGGCTGGGCGCAGTAAGCATCATTCGATGTTACGTCCGGCGTGACTGCCTTCCTCGTCGTCGCTCGGAGTGCGCGTATTCAGGCTGATCGCGCTAATCGGGTTTCCCTTGATCGAGTGTCCGCGCAAAGTATCGTCGAAACGAGCCATCGATAGCACCCCTTTTTTTCGCGGATTGTTGCTGGCAGTCGGGATTCTGAGTGCAAGTTTCTCCGACCAGGCCTGTTTCTTGTCGCGGTGGATTTTGGTTCTATGCGTCTCACTCGGGCTGAGCGTTAAGATAAGACGTGTCACGTGCCAATCAAATCTCGGAGTGGATCGCGAAAAGAGGTATGAGATCCACACTTCTGGGAATTCTGGTGAATCTTGGCTTGTCGACTGCGAAAATTTTTGCCGGAATGGTGGGTCACTCTTTCGCTTTGGTGGCCGATGGCCTGGAGTCTGCTGCTGATGTTCTGAGCGGCCTCGTGGTCTTTTTCGGTTTGAAGATTGCGGTCAAGCCACCAGATAGGGATCACCCCTATGGCCACGGCAAAGCCGAACCGATAGCCGCTTTGTGCGTCGGCCTCTCGCTCGTCGCAGCGGCTGTCACGATCATGGTGGAAAGCGTCCATGAAATCCTGACACCTCACCGGCTGCCTGCCTCCTATACATTGGTCGTGCTCGCTGGTGTGCTGATTGTCAAAGGGCTTCTGTTTCGACATGTCGGAAGCATCGGCAACTCGATAGGCAGCCTGGCAGTAAGGACCGACGCGGCGCACCACCGCAGCGATGCGATCACCTCTGCTTTTGCGTTTGTCGGCATCTCGATCGCTCTGTTGGGAGGGCCCGGATGGGAATCGGCCGATGACTGGGCTGCACTTTGCGCAGGAGTCGTCATTCTGTACAACGCATGGCACCAATTGCGACCGGCGGTTTTCGAACTTGCCGACATCGCACCTGACCCTGGCGTTACAGCAAGGGTCAAGGCGACCGCGGCCGGCGTGCCCGGCGTCCTCGGACTCGACAAATGTTTCGTGAGGAAAATGGGTTTCAGTTTCTACGTTGACCTGCACATCATCGTTAAAGGAGAGCTTTCGGTGCGCGAAGGACACCGCATTGCTCACCTGGTTGAGAACACCGTGCTCGAGAAATTGCCCCAGATATCGGAGGTGCTCGTTCATGTAGAGCCTGAAGAGGAGCTCGCCGCCAAACACATAGCGCGGGTTAAATAAAATCCTGATTGGCTCTGTGAGCGGCAGAAAAACCGCCGTTGTCAAACGCAGAGGAAATCTGAGATGGAGAAAGAGCGTTCACTTCTCGTTCTGCAAATCCGGCGTCGAGAAGCCGCCTCTCGCGAGACGAGGCCTTTTTATTTTGTAAGTTTATTTTGTAACTTGCTCGCGCCGTCGCGCTTATAATGCGCCGGTCAGTGCGCACCGAAATAACCCCGCCTTGTATACGGTCGCGATCACTCAGTGGTCCGGTTCTGCCTCAGCGTGAGTTGCCGCGAAGAACCTTCACTCGTCGGCCACAACCGAAGAGATGTCCAACGGACATTTGCAACAGCCCACGCCTTTGCTCAGCAAAGACCGGGTTTGATCGTCATACGAAACTCAAATATGCAATCGCCTATATTTCAATGTTGCAATCTGTTCCGTCATGGAGCGGTTTGGCCGCTCCCCCGCCTTCGGTGTAAAGTAGGTGCCGAGTTCAGAGGAAGGGAAGATGGTCCGAGGGATAGCTTTTTCCTGCCTGTTAACCTGCATGTGTGTCCTGTTTTCTCTACAGGGGTTGGCCTTTGATGATGAGACGCACGCGCATCATCACGACGCCACCGAAAAGCTCGGCAACGTTTCGTTTCCTATCTCGTGCGCGCCCGATTCGCAGAAGCCCTTCGAGCGCGGCGTCGCACTGATGCATTCCTTCGGTTACGAAGAAGCCGAAGCGCAGTTTCTCGAGATCACGCAGAAGGATCCCGCTTGCGCCATGGCGCACTGGGGAGTCGCCATGAGTTTGTTCCATCAGATCTGGGAGCGCCCGGGCGATCCGTCCTTGAAGCGGGGCTCGAGTGAGATGGAAAAAGCGCAGAAGCTCGACGCCCGGACGGACCGAGAGCGGGGCTACATTTCCGCGCTTTCCGACTTCTACCGCGACTACGGCACCCGCGACCACATGCAGCGCGCCGCCGCTTATTCGGACGCAATGGGGAAGCTCTACCAGAAGTATCCCAACGACCTTGAGGCGGGCGCGTTTTACGGCCTGTCGCTGTTGGCGGCCGAACCGCCGACCGACAAAACGCACGCAGCCAGAGAAAAAGCCGTCGCCGTGCTCAACCCGCTTTTCCTGCGGCAACCCGACCATCCCGGACTGGCACACTACATCATCCACGCCTGCGACTCTCCTGAAATGGCTCCCCAGGGACTGGATGCCGCCCGCCGCTATGCGGCCATTGCATCCTCATCCGCGCACGCGGTTCATATGCCCAGTCACATCTTTGCCCGCCTCGGACTCTGGCAGGAAGACATCGACGCGAACCTGAAATCAGTGGCGCTCGCTCATCCAGCCAGTGAGATGTACATGCACGGGCATGAACTGCATGCCATGCATTTCCTCATCTACGCCTATCTGCAGACCGGCCAAGACGCCGCGGCCAAGCGCATGGTGGACGATTCAAAGCAGATCATCGCCAGCGCTCCCAGGAATGACGACGACATGGGGATGCTCGAGTATTATGGCTTCGCTTCCGCTCATTTTCCGGCACTTTACGCGTTGGAGATGCGCCATTGGTCCGACGTGGCTACGCTTGATCCTCCAGCCGGCGTGTCCCCCGATCTGCTGAGCATCACGTACTGGGCGCGAACCATCGGCGCTGCTGAACAGGGCGACGTCGAAGCCACGCGCAGCAACGCGCAGAAATTCGACGCCGCGGAGGAAGCGACGCGCAAGACGAAGTACGCCTATACCCTCGACGGCCCTGACTTTCCCGGCGGAGAAGTCCATGCCTGGCTGCTTTTTGCCGAGAAGAAGAACGACGACGCGCTGCGCCAGATGCGTGAAGTGGCCGATCTGCAGGACAAAATGGGAAAGCGCGAAGTCGACATTCCCGCCCGCGAGATGCTGGCCGACATGCTGCTCACGCTCAACCGTCCGAGGGAAGCTCTGGCCGAATACGAGAGCGCACTGAAGACCGATCCCAATCGCTTTAACGGAATCGCCGGCGCCGCCCGCGCCGCCGAAATGGCGCACCAAACGGAGAAAGCCAACACTTACTACGCCCAGTTACTCAAGAACTGCAAAGACGGGAAAGATTCCGATCGTCCCGAGCTCGCCCGCGCGAAAACCATGGTGTCAAAGAACGGGATGTAGCAGCACGCGGCAACTCACTTGCAGCTCCTTCCCCTTTAAAAGTGTGCCTGATTAGAATGTCCGAAGTGAGGTTCAGTCCATCACTCTGCTATGTATTTCGGTACAGCTTCGGTACAACTTCGGTACAACTGAGCGAAAGAAAAACCAGTATGCTCCCTAAGTCCAGGAAGTCTTGGAGGAATTCACGAGGGAAACCGGCAGTCGAGTCAACGTTCTTGCGGGCAGCCAGTTGCAAGCCAACGTCATAAACCTCGGTTCCCTGCGCTACATCCAGATCAATCTGAAAGACAGTGGCTATGCGGCCATGCATTCAGTGATCGCCCACTGGGCCCGCCAATTCGACAAGCTGTCGATCGCTCAGATGCTTTCTCCCTTGAGCCCGCCTCGGGATAGCTTCCGGTGGAGGTCAATTCGTGGCGTTGATATATGCGTCGATCACGCCGGTGAATGTGGTGGAATCGGTTTCCGGGAGGCAGTATTGCGGATGTGGCTGCCACGATTGAAATAGCACGTAGTCCGGTTGCCCTCCGTTCTTTCCCTGGTAGGTCTGAAAGCGTGCCACAACCTTACCAGACCACTCGGCATCGGAAACATCCTGCTCGTCGCCGATATAGATGATGCCGAACCGCATGCCGCTTTGGCGCGTGTTGTCCTCCAGTTGCTTCACGATCATCGGCCACGCCGGATTGCTGAAGTCGATGTCCGCGAAGAAGAACGGGAGAGACGCGCCCGTGATTGTCAGGTAGGTGCTGTGCCACTGCGCGATCGCAGTCACCACGTCAGGCGCATAGGCAGCGGCGATAATCGGCTCGACATCCCCAACCTCCGCGTTTGGATAGACGGCGTGGACAAGTTGCACGTACTGCCCGACTTCCGTCGCGACTTCAGCCACGGAGAAGTGACACGATCGCGGATCGTTCACCACGCTGCCAAAATAATAGGGCTCGTCGACTTTGATGTACCGGACCTGCGCGCCGAGGCTTTGCAATCGTTGCAGGTAGGCCAGTGTGACACTCTGAATCGACTGCCCATATGGCACGTAGCCTTCCACTCCTGAGCCGCAGGTGGCTAATGCCTGCAGAGCCGGCGCCTCGAGCTCGATCCCCGTGCTGTGCGAAGTGAGAAACGACACGACCGACTGCAATTCCTGATCGCCGGCTTGTGTGATCCATCCTGCATAAAGCCCGAAAACCTGCGTCTTCGCAACGGCTCGCGGCCACGGCGCGTTCGGATGGAACAAACTTGGGAAATCCGTCGACCCGCTAACCGGAGCCGCGTCCGGCGGCAACGGATGGAACCAAATGGCCGCCGAGGATTGGATCGGGCCAAACGATGGGCTTCCTGAACCGCAAGCGGTTAACCACAAGGCTGAAACCACGGAGGCCAGGGTGCCAAGCCACGAGCGTCGAAAGCCACGGGCCGTCAGTGCCGCCACCTCAGGTCGATCTCTTGGCATGGCCGAATTTCCTCCGTATGTTGAGGTGTTCACGACGGCTTGCGCCGAAGCTCCATGAGCTTGTTCTGTTGCGCTTCGCTGAGCGTGTTCTTGATGCGCACCAGCAAGGAGATCTGGGCCTTCTTGATCTCACGTTCCCGGTTCAGCACCTGGTCCATCTGGGCGAGGACGGCGTTCTCATCCACCGGCCGAGCTTTCAGCAATTGCACCAGCTTTTCCGTATCCGACTGCATGTCCCACTGCAGGTCGAGGAATTTTGTCTGGGCCTTCTGGATCGCTTCTTTGATCGCCTTGGACTGGCCTTCGTCGAGGTTGATGTCCTGGCGGTATTTCATGACCAGCTCCGGCGGAAACAGGTTCTGGGCTATGGGATCGTCGCCGGGCTGAGGCCCCTGCGCCCAGGACGCTGCACAGAACAGCACCACTGCGAACAACACCAGATAAGTCTTCACGTGCTTTCCTCCTTCAAGGCAAAACTTTCTTGCTAACTGGCGGATGTTTCTGATTTGGTTTTGTAGCCCGGGTGTAGTCATGCCAGACTCCGATGGCTGGCACGGTACGCAACAGCTCTCGCCCGGGTGTTTCCAGCAGGAAGTCGGTGGGCGCTTTCCACTCCGTGAGGGAGGCGACGGGCCTGCCAGGCTCTGGATGCGCTTTTTGTGGGGCGAACCGCAGGACGAGGACGACCGCCGTTGCGGTTACCAGACTTGCTGCGAAGGCGATCCGTTTGCCTACGGAGTGCCGACGGCCGCGAGAAGCGCTCGGCAAGGGGAGCGCGAATTCCGGAGCCAGCGCTTCTTCCTCCGACCGCAAGTCCGCGAAGCGGGCGCGAAGGTCGTCGTCGCGGAAAATGCGATCATCGCCCGCGTCAGTGCCCTTCATGGTTTTTCTCCGGCGGGGCAAGCATTCGGCGAAGCTGAGCTTTGCCCCGTTCAAAGTGAGTGCGAACGGTGCCCAGGGAAATCTTGAGGACCCGGGAGGCTTCTTCCAGCGTGAGGTCTTGATAGAGGACCAGGTGCAACACCTCACGTTGCCGGGGCGGCAAGCGAGACAAGGCCCGGAGCAGAGTGCGGCTCCTCTCCGATCCGCTTGCCACTCGTTCCGGATCAGGCTCGGGCATCGGCGCGGGCTGCCGGGTGAGCCAGCGACCGAGGATCTGGTCGCGGAGCCAGCGCCGCCGGCGTTGTTCCCAAGCCGTGCGGCGGATCACGCCAAAAAACCAGGTTCGCAGGCTGGAGCTTCCGTCAAAGCTGGCGGTTCCTTCCATCACCTTTAAGTACGCTGTCTGCAAGACTTCCTCCGCCTCTTCCCGTCGGTGATCGCAACACCATAACGCCCAGCCGAAGCTGGCGGGGTGGATCCGCCCGAGTTCACTCTGGAAATCGGTTCGCTTCATGCGGTCCGGGGGCTTACCCCCCGCGCTTCCTAGTATGAGTGTCCCGAGACGGGCCCTTATATGACATGACAGCTAGAAATGATATTGGAGAAGGCTAATCTTGAAATCCGACGTTCGTTTGCGGGGAGTCTCTTTGATTTGTCCCGTATCACGGGCAAGACGGGAGTAATGCCGAGGACGAACTCTCAACGACTTGAAGGAAGCCGCTAGCGGTCGCGGCCGATGCGGGATTCCCTGTGGGATTTCAATCGATTTTCGCTGGGAAAGCCCTGCCAGAAGCGGCTTTTGTCAAAAAAGCTAGTTATTGATGCTCATCGATCTGAAGATGAATCCATTGCCTGAGGGTGGCTTCATCGTAGCGCAAGACCGATCCTTCCTCAAGCCTCGCCGATGTGAAAACTCTGGAGCCTGCTAGATCGTTTCCTTCGAGCACGCGAAAGCGTGCTAGCGGCTTCGTTCAAGTCGGCTTCGACGACATATCCAGAGAAGCCCTTCTGGATAACTGCCGCGTTGCCAACAATCCTGCCAAAAAATGCTGTTTGATCAGCGAGAAGCAGTTTCAGGTTCCCGATTGCGGCTGATTTGATGCCTTTTCGTAATTCCGGGCCCCTGCTTCGTATACATCACGTATGTTCGACTATGAGCTGACTTCGGGAGCGTCAATGGAGAGCGATACGCAACAAATCGCGCTTGGGTTGCGCCAGGGAGATGTGGTTGTGCTGGAGGCGCTGGTCGAGCAATACCAATATCGGCTTGTTCGCTACCTCATTTACCTGTTGGGCAGACGCGAGGGGGTTGACGATCTGGTGCAGGAGACGTGGCTGCGCGTTCTCAAGCGAGGCTCTTCCTACGACGGGCAGTCCCGCTTCGAGCCCTGGCTCTTCAGGGTCGCACGCAATATTGTTGTCGATGCCATGCGTAAGCGGCGGATGTTCAGCCTGGACTCAAATGATGATTATGGTGTTCGGCGGGCGCTCACTTCCGATGAGCCTTCGCCATTCACTCTCGCGGCGCGGACGGAAGATGCTGACCGGCTTGCTCGCTCGCTGCAAACCCTGGAGCCCGTCTATCGCGAAGTACTCGTACTGCGCTTTCAGGAAGATTTTTCGCTACAGGAGATATCCGCCATTGTCGGGGCGCCGGTCTCTACCGTCGCTTCCAGAATTTATCGGGGGCTGGCAACGCTGCGGCCGCAGCTTGAGGGAGAAACAGCATGAACATTGACCACCACGAAAGTTTCGAGCGCATGATCGACGAGAGTCTGGCGGGCGCCATCTCGGCTGAGAGGGAACAATCTCTTCGCGAGCATCTCGACACTTGCCCTCCATGCCAGGAGTATCTGAGCGCTGGCAACAGGGTTATCGCGGGCCTCGGCGGTTTTTCCTTCGAGGTGGATCCAACCCTCAATGCCAGGGTTCTTGCGTCCCTCAGGCGTCGCGCGCACCCAGACCGCCGGCGGTGGACGCTCGTCAGTGTTGCCGCCGTCGTACTCACCATAGGTGGCTCGTTCGTCGATCTGCAGTTTGGGGATCTGATCGCTTCTGCCTTCGACATACAGCACATGCAGGTACGGCAGGGGCTGCTTACTTTCTGGATTGTGCCCTCGCTGTGTGGCTTACTGCTGTTTCCGCTATTGCCTTGGTTATCGAAAGCCGGCACCCGCCGGGAAGAAAGGACTCTATGAGACTTCGTAGATTTTTGAGTATTGTTCCGAAAACAGTTCAGCTTTGGGCTTCGGTCCTTGTGGCCTGCGCGTTTCTGATCGGGTTGGTTGCGGGATACAAGGCCGCTGACCAGGGCGCTCTGTTGCGGACGATGTCCGTGTATGGCAGCGCTGCCTTAGTGCTCGGCATCGCACTCGCCATCTGGCTTCTGTGTCTCGGGTTCGTGTTCGCAGACGCTCGGCGGCGCGCTATGCGCCCATTCCTCTGGGTTCTGGTCGCAGCCTTGTTTCCCCACTTGCTCGGATTCCTTCTTTACTTTGTAATGCGTCACCCGATCGCGGCGACCTGCACCCAGTGCGGTATGGCTGTCCCGAACTATCAGCGATTCTGCTCCTGGTGCGGTACTCCGCTAGTCCCGCCTGCCTCATCCAGCGGACCGCTCACCGCAAACCCGTTGCAAGGAGCAAGCCAATGAAGCCGGTATCCGCAGCGAAATCCCACGACGGCCTTACCTTGCGTCAGGCGGCGCTGGTCGCCGGCTTCGCCTATCTGCTCAATCCTGTCAGCTACGCCGAGTTTTCTATTTACCCGAAGCTGGTGGTAGCAAGCAACGCCGATCAAACGGTGCGGAACATTTCCGCCCATCTGGGGCTTTTTGCTGCCGCGATACTCTGTTACATCATCAGCTTTATCGGAGACGTCATCATTGCCTGGGCGCTGTATGTCCTGCTGGCACCGGTCAACAGAGCGCTGTCTTTACTCACCGCGTGGTTCCAGCTCGTGTATGCCGCGGTCGCTCTTTGCAGTGTGTTTGGCCTGCTAGATGTTTATCATCTCCTCGCCACACCGTATTACCTGACCGTTTTTGGATCCGGTCAGCTGCATGCGCAAGTGTGGCTTCTGCTCCATTCGTTTCACTACGAATGGTCCATGTCCCTGATTATCTTTGGCATTCATCTTGTCCTCTTAGGCTACTTGGTCTATGGGTCCGGCTACATCCCGTGGATATTGGGGATTGCGTTGTTCGTCGCTGGATTGGGTTGGATGATTGCCGGCTTGGGGCCCTACGTTCTTCCGAATGTCAACCTTGACTTTACTTTCATCACGGCCTTCGGCGAAGTACTCTTCATTCTTTGGCTCTGGATCAGGGGATGGAAAGTCCGGGAGCCGACGGATCCTGGACGGGCGAGCACCTTCCCCGTGTGATTTCCCTGTCTTTCGAGGAACAAACGCAGTTCTTTCGGAACTCCTGTTCCGTCAATTCAGAACATCAGGGACCTTACGGGGATGCCATGATCGAGGAGGTCATTCCTTACCCTCAGTCGCACTTTCGAATGATTGACAAGCCTCATGCGCGACTGCTGGAGATTGCGTCAACCGGGCGGCTGGCAGACGGCTACGCCTGATCAACTGGTGCGGTGTAAATGGGAGACTCATCGGCCGGCTGATTGCGGGCGTTCTTTTTCTGCTCAGCAAGTGCCCTGATTTCCTCTTTGATCTCCAGTTGCCTCTGTCGGCGTAATCGTTGCTCCGAGTCGGTTTGCGCGGCAGTCTCGCATGCTTTGTCGAGTTCTCTTAACACCGACAGTTCCTGAAGAAGGGTAAGAACTTGTTCTGATGCAGAGTTGCTCATAATCAAACCTCCATTCTGAACAAATCTACCCGTGGCAGCGGTATCGGGAATCGGCAACTTTCCTAATTCTCCCTGGGAAATCTCTGTATCTTGGTGAATTTCTTGGCGAACTGCACGGCACGTGAGCGCCCTCACGCACCGTCCGCCACCGTCTCGCTTTGTCGAGGATGATTGCCGCAATTAACACGAATGCGATGCCGATCCGGCCCAAGGGATCGTCACTCCGCTAAATTCTACTTTTTGATATCGTCGGCATCCGGGGAGTGTCACGCCCCCGCGCTCGACGTACCGAGCGACTGAAAACGCTTCATCGCGATGATTCCCCTTGAAGACGACGAGCTATATCAGATAGTTCCCGACCGCGATCAAGAAGGTTGTCGCGCATCGTTTCGAATGCTTGCTCCGGTTCCGCAAAATGATTCAGGTACTTTTCTTCGAAGTCTCGGTGCAGTTCCCGTAGCGAAATCCTTACCGCCCACAGGGAGCGGGAAACCGTCACGAGATTTCCTTGGGTGGTGATCAGGGCGTCGGCAATTTTGGCTATCGAGTTTTGCAACTCTTGGTTGTCCATGACAACCTCCATCCCAAAACTTTAGCAGATACATCGGATCCACTCTGTAGGAGTGCGCCGGTTCCGAAGAGCGTGAGTACAATCTCCCGCAATGAATGTTACTGAGATATTCACCACGGCGGGCGCGATACTCGCAGGCATTGGAATGGCGGCAGCACTGGGGCCTCACCTTCGAATTGGCTTGGCAAGGTCTTGGGCTGGGGCGGCTACCTTCCTGATCTGGGCCCGATTTGGTGAAAGGAGATTGTCACCGGTGCTGACGTGATCTCAACGCTCTAACCTTGCTGAGGCCAGCTTTTGAAGGGCTTGATCACGTAAAGCTCTGCATGCCCTGGGAGATGCGAAACGTAAATCCGGCCCGTCGAGCCGTCGCGATTGTTTTGCGAGATCCTCCGTGCGCCGGTTAAACCGGCAAGGTGTTGTGAATGAAAGTTTCATACGTTGAAGGAC